>CEWR01023913.1_pt1 | contig 11044 bp, 11 predicted proteins | sample 356321 | NCBI WGS metagenome assembly CEWR01 (sample SAMEA2621551, study PRJEB7988) | marine metagenome | biome: marine biome (ENVO:00000447); feature: mesopelagic zone (ENVO:00000213); material: "saline water (ENVO:00002010), including plankton (ENVO:xxxxxxxx)" | depth 790 m
TATCGGTTCGGACGTTCTCATCTTTTGCAGTATGCTCCGGGTATGCGCCGGCTTCTTACAGCGCTATCAATAACGCTCGTAGGCTGTGCTTTTCACCTTACAATCGCTCTTAAAGATGAGATCGAGACGGCACATGCTGATCACGCGCCCCGCAACCCCCGCCGACGAAGACTGTTTTATGGAACTCTTCGCCCAACTCATGGAGTCCGCGCCCGAGAAGGAGGACATGCTGCGTCCCGCCTTTCGACAGTTGGTGGACAATCCAGATCGCGGGGTGGTGCTACTTGCAGAGGACGAGTCAGGCGTCCATGGCTTGATCACATTCTCTTACAACTTTGCGATCCGCTACGGCGGATTCTATGCGCAAATCGAGGAGTTGGTCGTTGACGCAGCAGCCAGAGGCAAGCATGCAGGAGCGACGCTCGTGCAAGCGAGCATCGACGCATCCCGCGAACACGGCTGCAAAGAGATCGGTCTATATGCTATGCCACACAACCAGCCTTTTTATGAAAAGCAGGGCTTTGAGTTCGTAGGACCGGAGCTTCGGCAACCGCTGTAGGAGTGCAACCGCCCCGGGGCACCTCGGGTACGAACGTGACCACTGCTTTTCGCTGAAACCTCGCACGCCTCGCTACGTAACAGTGTGACGTTGTCATTGGCTGGAAGGTACCGACACCAGGTCAAGGGGGGTGTTTCGATTCCATCGATGAGCCTACGGTGTCCACGGCTGTCCCGTCCAGTCCAAGGCAATTTCACCTCCGCGTTGTGCCAGATTTGTGACCGGTAGGGACTCCGACCTCTCTTTGTTGGAACGCGTTTTGAGTGACCCTCACCCCCTCTGACCCAAGATGATGGTCGACGTATCCTGTATGAGGGATGTGCTCGTCCGATGACGCGTATACGGTTGTGTAGAAGTTGGGAGAGCTGGGTGGCGCAACTACGAACTGGCCGACACAAAACACGAGGACTAATATCAAAGGCGTAGATCGATTTGGGAGGATCGAGATGCGTACCTTAGTAACGTTATTTGTAGCGGCTGCGGTTGGAACCGCTGTTGCTGCCTTCGGTCACACTATCCCCGGCTTCGAACACCATCACGAGACCGACTCAGCGCTGAGCAAACCGATGCTGAACAACGGGCCTCGGGACGAATCCAAAACGGCATTCGAATTTGATGGCTTCAAATCTGGCATGACCACGGCAGAAATTTTTCAGCGGATGACGGAAGTCCAACAAAAATATAAGCCAACCTATGGCGAACCGGATGGATTGTTTATTGTGGTCACACCGAGTGAGCGTTACCCAATCAGGCGATACAGGTTCGCGTACACGCCGGAAGACCCACCTCGAATGTACCGGATGACGATTGTCATTCATGAACCGCGTTCTGTTCCTTCAATTCCTAAAGGAAGCAAAATAGCGAGCCGGGCGACGCTTAATGCATTAACAACGAAGTTCGATCGTTGCACTCGTGACAGCTCGGGCTACGAATGCGAATTGAAAGATGACGAGTTGGAGGCGGAGGCTGAACGAAAAATTTATAAGGCGGTTTTGAACGAGATCAGCCTGCCAGTCATTGGCCGGTAAATACATCGAGGCCGTCGACGAAGATCACGAACAATAAAGTGAAAGCGAAACAGCTTCGGCGGGCATGGGTATTTGTTGCTTTAGCGTTTTTCGCAGGTAACGCACTTGGTGACGAAATAACTGGAGCTGTCACTCGAGTCGTCGATGGCGACACCATTCACGTATCGGTTGGTTTGACCAAGCACGTTATAAGACTTTCTGAAATTGATACTCCGGAAAGAGATCAACCTTGGGGTAGGCAGGCATCGCGTGCGCTTGCCGATAAGCTCAATAGAGCGAGGGTGACGGTCCTTACTACCGAGACGGATCGGTACGGACGCCTCGTGGGCAAAGTGCTACTTGGTTCCCGCGACATCAATCGAGAGATGGTGTTTGAAGGCCATGCGTGGGTGTATCGACAGTACCTGCGTGATAGATCGTTGCTCGAAGATGAAAGAACGGCTCGACGACTCAAAGTCGGTTTGTGGGGTTCAGATCACCCTATCGAACCTTGGCGTTGGCGACGGGGCGAGCGAGCGAGCTTAGCCCCCACGGTTCAGGCTGATAACGAAAATGTCACCAGGCCTGGGGCCCTCATTGGTGGCCTCACGCCAGAGAAAATCCTTGTGCAGTTTGGATATCGGGGGGCAAAGGGTGTATCCCAAGATCAGATAAAGGGTTACAAGCGCGTTTTCGGACTACTGGATCTCGACCGAAACAAAACGCTCTCAGTTAAAGAGTACGTCGATGACGGTCGTTACATGGATCGTCAAGCCCGCGCCGGAATTTTCATAGCATCAGATGCGAATCACGATGCCATCGTAACCGAGGCAGAGTACATCGAAAATCGGATTATGACCGACGAGGCCAAGCAGATATTTCATAGCATGGACGCCAATAGCGATGGTCGGGTGCGCAGACAGGAAATGCTCAAGCACGGGACGATCAACGACGTAAATCTGGCCGACGCCGTCTTTACCTCGCTTGATACCGACGCCAACGGCGAATTGGTTATTCCAGAATACCTGCGCGTCTGGGGCTCATGGGCACGTCATTGACGAGCGTGAGCAACAACCTACCCATTCACGTGATGGATGATTGTCATTGTTTTTCACGTCTATCTAATTGGCCCCGCTGAACCGCTCGCTTGGGCTTGCGCCGACTAACCGCGGGTTCGTCAAAGGATGACCAGTCATGATCCTCGCAAGCCGCAAGAATCTGTTGCTGAATCTGACTGCGCTCTTCGACCGATAGGCCGTAAGCGTTGAGATGTTCTTGATCAACTGCGGCCTGAATATCCGGATTCGATACAGTTCGACTGATCAGTGCGGCCTCGATAAAACCGCTGAGACGTTGGTGAACATCGCTTGTCTTTGTGCTTGAGGAAGGGCGTCGGATGTATATCTGTCGGAGAAGTTCACTCAGTCGTGTCAGGTAGTGATTCCTGATCGCGGCTTCTCGCATATTTTTTGGTTTCGGCATCTACCGTGAGTGCGAAACAATCGGGTAGGGAAAATCTCAGATTTCCCTAGACGTTGTCAATGAAGATCGCGTTTAGGTATGGCTTTCTTGTAGATATGCTGACCTACTCAAACAACGACCCCAGCCATGACTGGCTTGTGCAACTTGATCTCGTAAACAACTTTTTTATCTGAAATCTGAAGTCTCGTCGAACTGCCCCAACTACCATAACCCCAACCGATGCGATGTTTCGGACTGACGTTCAGGGGGTTAGCGGCAGTGACTCATGTCGACTTGTTCGTCGTTTTTGTAGCAATTCTCCCTCTCAAGCTGGCCGATCGGGTCCCACTGCCGATACCCCTTCTGCCTTACCGTCCTTGTAGTTGATTTCTCAGGCAGAGGTTCTCCCTGCGCCAACAGATAACAGGGTTCGGTTTTGCTGCTCGTCGTTCTATTTGTTGGGTTGCCGAACAGCTAATACCCAAGCTCGCCCAAACGCTCTGTTTTGCTCATGCAACGCATCGGCTATTGCAACTCATAATGCGTCATACGACCCATGTCGATGCAGCGTCAATCGACAAATGGCGTTTCATTGGTATCGGGGAATAGGATTTGTGTAGAGTAGTCACCATGAATGTTGGGCCTGTTGGCCTGCGCAAATACCCTGGAGGAGATACGCGTAAATGAAACTTGAAGATGTAAACAGCATCGGAATCTTGGGTGCAGGTGTCATGGGTGGCGGGATTGCGCAATGCGCCATCCTGGCCGGAAAGAAAGTGATGGTCCGGGATCTAACTGACGAGATCTGCAACAACGCCAGGGAGGTTATCCTCAACAGTCGGTTCGGATTTAACGGTGCCATCCAACTTGGCAAGATGACAGAAGAGTCGCGGGACGCGGCCATGAGTCGGCTGAGTCTTACCACTGACGTTCACGATCTGAAAGACTGTGATCTGATTATCGAAGCGATCGGTGGCGGTGATGATGGCGCCATTGAGAACAAGCCTATGAAGCTCAAGGTATGGGCGGAAATGGATGAAGTAGTTAATAAGGAAGCTGCGTTCGCCAGCAACACCTCCTTTTTTACCATCGCCGATTTGGCCGCGGTCACACAGCGAAAAGACCGTTTTATTGGTATGCACCTATTCAGCCCTGCGAACATCATGAAGCTGGTGGAGGTCACGAGAACAGAAGATACCAGCGAAGACGTGGTTCAGCTGATCGTTGACTTAACCAAAAGCTGGGGCAAGACCCCCATCCTGCTGAAGGACGTGCCGGGCGATACAGGGTTTGTCGGTAACCGTATCATGAAGGCTGTCCGTAGAGAGGCCGACAAACTCGTCGAGGAAGGTGTTGGTACGAGAGAAGACGTCAACCTTGCCATGACCCTCGGATTCCGCTGGCCTGCGGGACCGTATCCCCAGGGACCGAACGCGAGAAGCGGTTGGAAGTAACCTAGGCGAGTAGATGAGATCCCATTAACTCGGTTTCGGGAAACGTGAGCCCATCAGCCAGGAGGCATCTGTGAACCAAGGTGTTGACGACTATGAGACGGACAAGGTGTGCATCGTTGGGGCCGGACCGTCGGGCTTGATCATGGCCAGACAGCTGGCTAAGGCAGGTGTGCCCTTCGACGTCTTCGAGAAACACAGCTACGTTGGCGGTATCTGGGATCCCGACAACACCGGAACCCCTATCTACAGCTCAGCGCACTTCATTTCGTCGAAGCACACCTCCTACTTCTATGGATTTCCGATGCCGGCCACCTATCCGGACTACCCTTCACAGCAACAACTTCTTGACTATATACGTGCGTTCGCCGAGGCGTATGGCCTCTACGACCGCATCACCTTTGATTGTCCAGTGGAGTCGGCTCGTCCTGATGACGGCGGATGGATTGTTACGGCCGGCGGCCGGGAGCGGCGCTATCGAGCACTGATCGCAGCCCCAGGCGTGAACTGGCACCCTAACCTGCCTGACTACCCGGGTATCTCGAGCTATACCGGCGATGCCCGCCACTCGGTGACCTATAACCATCCCGACGAGTTCCGACAGAGCCGCGTTCTGGTCGTTGGTGGGGGAAACTCGGGGGCTGACATCGCTTGCGATGCGGCGCGCAGTGCCGATGCCACCTTCTTCAGTGTTCGTCGTGGATATCGATACTTACCCAAGCACGTCTTCGGTATACCGACCGACGTCTACGTGAACGAGGGCGGCGAGCCTCCCGCCGGAGTGGTGATGCCCGAAGACCCGTCGGCCCTGCTAGATGTCTTAGTGGGAGATTTGACCCGCTTCGGCTTGCCCGCCCCGGACCACGACGCTCTCGCATCGCACCCGATTCTCAATACCCAGATCCTGCACCACCTCGCTCATGGTGATGTCATTGCCAAACCCGACGTGGCACGGTTCACCAGTAGTGGAGCTATCTTTACGGACGGAACCGAGGTACCTGTCGGCACCGTCATTTTCGCCACCGGGTACGACTCAAAAATCCCGTTTGTTGACGAATCACTCTTCGAATGGAACGGTGGGCGCCCGCAGTTGTACCTGAATATTTTCCACCGAGCGATCGACAATCTCTATGTACTTGGGTTCGTCGAGTTCGCCGACGCTGCGTATCATCGTTTCGACGAAATGGCCCAACTTATCGCGATCGACCTCACCGCCACGGGAGCCGACAAAGCCCGATTCACGGACCTGAAGTCCACACACCAGCCCGATCTTCGGGGCGGGATGGACTACATTGACAGTGCTCGACACGCCAATTACGTCGAGACCCATACCTACCAGCACGTCGTGAGTGAAGTTCGCGACTCATTCGGTTGGCCCGCTGTGGACGATTCTTCTTTCCCCACTCGGTCGAACTCGCGATCAGACAGGAGGTAACTACCATGCCGGACGCCATATCCAGAGTCATGAAAATCAACATCCGAGCTCGCTCGAGGGACCGGATCAACACTCTGCTGCGGGACATTCTCGGGGGTGAGCCGGGACCTGATCGCGGCACCAACACCATTGGCGATTTCGAAGGCGCTTACGTGAATCTGGGGGGTGTGGTCTTCGACGTGATGGTCCCCACCGACCCCGATGGTGGATTGGCCAAGGTCATTGAAAAGCATGGTGAAGGCATCGATTCAATCTGTTTTGCAGTTGAAGACATGGACTATACAAAAGAGGTCTTCAGAGAAAAGGAAATAGAGTTCGCCCGGGATCAGGAATTCAATGGCAATCGGGTCGCCTTCGTGCATCCAAAGGACGCAAGCGGGATCTCACTCGAGTTCATCCAGGGCCCCGCAACGGAAGAAAGCAGCGACAGTTGAACCCCTGACATCGAGTACAGGTCAAATGGCTATGGTGACAACGCGGGACGGGCGACACTCGGCGGTGGCCGCAAGCCCTCGGTTGCGGGCCTTATTTCGGAGCGTGCAATTGAGAGCGGGGCTGACGAGATGGAGTTTCGGCTCGATGGCGTGCGCTGCTGGCAGCGACCAACCGGTTGCGAGATGCTGACACACCATGGGTGACAGAATGAAAGAACGCCCACTCTCGTTTCGCGGATTCAAGGAGATATTGAGGTGATAAAGGTTTATGGCGTACACGGATCGCCTTTTGTTCGAAAAGTGTTCATCGCCCTCGAATTCAAGAGCATTCCTTACGAGATTATCCAGCAGATGCCTTTTTCTGGAGATGAGGAGTACTTGAAGATCAACCCACTCGCCAAGGTACCGACTCTCGTCGATGGTGACCTGATACTCGGTGATTCCAAAGTCATCTGCAGGTATTTGGAGAGCGCCTACCCAGAACCTGCGCTTTACCCTAAAGACATAGCGGATAACGCGATGGCTGACTGGTACGAAGAACTTTGCGGGAACCAGATCGCTGAGCTCGCGACGGGAATCTTCTTTCAGCGGTTCATGCGGCCCTTTGCCTTCAAGCAAGAACCCGACGAGGAGTTGGTTTCGAAGATTATCGAACAGCGCTTACCACCGATGCTGGACTACCTGGAAAGCCAGATCCCTGCCGAAGGTTTCAGGTTCGGTGAGTTCGGCATGGCCGATCTCAGTATCGTGAGCCCGTTTATCAACGCTTCCTATGCACGCTACGAGGTTGATCGTTCGCGCTGGCCGTCGCTTGCAGGGTTGATCACGCGTGTGAAGGAACAGCCTCATGTTGCTGCGGTCCTTGGGAGAGAAGCCAGGGCGATGGGATTTGGCAAGTGAGGTCGGTTGTCCTAGTTGAGCATTTTAGTGGATCGGGTTTTTAGTCGGACGCCGAAGCGTCACAATGAAAATGCATAAGAAGCTCTCACGGCCCCATTGAATTAATTTAGGGTTCAGCTTATGGAACGTTACCAGTTGTACGGTGGGGGCGGCTCGCCTTATTCCCAGAAAATGCGCGCCATTCTGCACTACCGGCGATTGCCGTTTGATTGGATTCAGATTACACCCGCCATCCGGTCGCAAATACAACACGATGGTCCACCCGTCATTCCCATCCTCCGGCTACCAGAAGATCAGAGCCTGCATGTAGATTCGACCCCGCTCGCTTTTAAGTTGGAAGAAAGGCACAGCGACCGCTCGATTATCCCTGACGATCCCGCAATGGCGTTCCTTAGCAACCTGATTGAGGATTTGGGTGATGAATGGGTAACTAAAATGATGTTTCACTACCGCTGGGATCTCGAGATCGACCAGGTGTACAGCAGTCGTCAGATTGTCAGCGACAACTCCCCTAGGCTGCGTGGTGATGATCTGAAACAGGCGGCAGAAGCAATCCGGCAGCGCCAGGTCGGGCGTATGCCTCTGGTGGGTTGTACAAAACAGAACAAACCAATCATCGAAAGCAGTTTTCACGAATTGCTCGCCATTCTGGACACCTTCGCAACCCGAGACGAATTCATATTTGGGACGCGCCCTTCATTGGCAGACTTTGGCTTGTTTGGTCAGCTGAAAACACTCGCCAGCGACCATACGCCCATGTTGATCATGCGAAATACTGTCCCCAGCGTTTACGACTGGGTGCGACGACTGGAGGACAGTAGCGGTATCGAAGGTGAGTGGCATGACTTTGCTGATATGCGACCGGCAGTTAGCGAACTGCTGAAGTTCAGTGCTCGATATTACCTGCCATTTCTGAAGGCGAATGCCAATGCACATGCTGAAGGGGCAGATACCATGACTGTGGATTTGGGCGGGCGCATCTTTGAACAGCCAACGTTCAAGTACCAGGTGAAATGTTATGACCGGTTAAGAAAGTTGCTTCGAAACGAGCAGGTGGATGCCCTGCGTGATTTGCTGGCAGAAACCGGATGTTTACAGTATCTGGAATAGTCGACGGGTAGAACGTCCATCTAGAAAACTAACAATCAGCAGGACTAGGGAGTCAGCCATGGCTGCAATAGAATTCGAACACAGTAACCACATTGCAACAGTGACAATAAACCGACCGGAAGCCAGAAACGCGATGAATCCGGAAGTGTTTGTCAGGTTGTATGACGCCTTCCATGAAGTTGAAAGTAACAACGACATACGTGTTGCGATTATCACCGGTACTGGTGACAAGGCATTCTGTGCCGGTGCCGATTTGGGCCGGCTGATTCCCTTGATGAATGGTGCCAGGCAACCGGAAGATGAGTGGGATAATCGATGGGTTAACGAAGTCAGCAAGCAGGGTACCTACCTGATGGGGCGAGACACCGTAAAACCTGTCGTTGCAGCTATTAACGGACACGCAATTGCAGGCGGAATGGAACTCGTACAGGGAACAGATATCAGGATTTCCGTTCCTGAAGCGAAACTTGGTGTGCAGGAAGTCAAGTGGGCGTTATTCCCAGCCGGTGGTTCAACCGTAAGACTGCCGCGCCAATTACCCTATGCCAAGGCGATGGAGCTCCTACTAACAGGCGATCTGATTACTGCGGAGGAAGCCTTGAATTATGGTTTCCTCAACTATGTCGTCGAGCCCGCTGAATTAATGAACAAAGCCATGCAGATCGCCGAAAAATTGGCAGCCAACGGTCCAATTGCAGTTCAGGCAATCCGCAAATCGGCGCGGGAAGTGTGGGGACACCCTGAGGAAGAAGCACTTAAACTGGAGTCGACATTTTCCGCACCGGTGTTTCAGACCGAAGATGCCATCGAGGGTCCAAAGGCATTTATGGAGAAACGGGCCCCAGTTTATACAGGCCGCTAAACGTGTTTTTCAAGATTGCCATTGCTGGGTACGACGCGCTCACACCGACGCCGCGTGACGACAATTTGCTGCGAAGTTTATTCAGTTCGTTAAACTGCTCGCGCTCAATTTTGAACACCTTCAGGCCCAACATGTTTCAGATTGCCAAAGTTGTTGTTCTCGGCGTTGCTTTGTTTGGAGCACACGCCTCGGGTTCAGCCGCGCACCAGGGTTCACATCCTACCAGCCAACATCACCAGGGATCGCACGCTCATGCGCCAATCGGTGTCACGGGCGACCACTTGCTAAGCAACGGTGAGTGGATGCTGTCTTATCGTCGCATGGATATGACGATGGCAGGCAATCGCGATGGTACCCGTTCTATGGATCTGGAGGAGATCCTTCGCAGCGGCTCTGGTCGATATAGCGTGGCGCCTGTACGCATGCAAATGGCCATGCACATGGTCGGCCTGATGTATGCGCCCAGCAAACGAGCGACGTTCATGATGATGGTGCCTTGGGTCAAGAACCGTATGGATCTAGTTACTCATATGGGCGAAACGTTTACGACCGGATCGAGTGATCTCGGAGATCTCAAGATTTCGGTCTTGTTGCCGTTGAATGAGTACACGGTCACAAACGTGGGTTTCACCTTCCCGTCGGGTGGTCTGAATCATCGTGACGTGACTCCGATGGGACGTACGGTGCTTCCCTACGCGATGCAAACCGGTTCCGGTTCGTACGCTCTGTCTGGAGCAGTAACTCATAAACGTCGGAGTGGCCAACGGTCATGGGGGGGGCAGGCAAGCGCTATAGTGCGCACAAACGACAATCGTGAGAATTACCGTCTTGGCAATCAACTACAGGCGACGGCCTGGATTGCCCGGGAATTTGGCGATATTGCATCGTTATCCATACGGGGAATTTATCGAGCGTGGGGGGCAATTGATGGCGAGGACCCTCGATATACGTTGGCACTCGCAAATAACCTGATGCCAACAGTAGACCCCCGTCTACGTAGTGGTAGAAGTTTGGGTATTGCGGTCGGCGGGAGCTTTCGATGGACGAATGGGCATCGTATTGCGGTGGAGTTCACGAGGTCTGTTTGGCAGGATCTTGAAGGACCACAACTGGAAACCGACTGGGTCCTTCAGGTGGGCGGCCAGTTAGTATTTCCGAACTAAGGTCTGAACTTAATTGTCGCGAAGTATCTATTCGTGAAACTCGTAATAGTCCTTCAAAGGAATCATTAGGTGAGCGTGATCTCCGAAGGAAGGTGTCGACTGATCGTTGGATACACGTAATCACGAAGCGGGTGGCCCGTTGCGCAACTATGTCCAAAGCCGTCGATAGATCTCCCTTATAGAATTGGGACTGAATTGGTGCAAGCGGGAAGGGGAACGCATTCAAATCCCGTTATCTTTCCTATCAGCCGTCTTGGTTGACAGGCATTTCTATGCCGAACTCGGCCAACACTTCCGCGTTGTGCGCGCCCAGAGTGGGCGGAGCTTGATAAAGGGTGGTTGGCGTTTCACTGAATTTGATCGGGTTGGCAGCCAGGGTGATGCCTGGGTTGTCGCCCCCAGGTTCACAGGATTCCAACATCTGGCGAGCTACAACGTGTGGATCGCTGAAGATGTCCTCCATGTTCTGGACGGGGCCTGCCGGGATGCCGCCGTTTAGCTTTTCCATGACCTCCGCGCGGGTCAGTTGCGTGGACCAGTCGCAGATCTGTTCCTCGACCCAATCGACGTGTACGAGTCGGGCGGTATTGGTGGCGCTGCGCTCGTCCGCCATGAGATCCGGACGCTCCATCGCCGCACAGAGCAGGTCCCAGTGATGAGGC
>CEWR01062057.1_pt1 | contig 11044 bp, 5 predicted proteins | sample 356321 | NCBI WGS metagenome assembly CEWR01 (sample SAMEA2621551, study PRJEB7988) | marine metagenome | biome: marine biome (ENVO:00000447); feature: mesopelagic zone (ENVO:00000213); material: "saline water (ENVO:00002010), including plankton (ENVO:xxxxxxxx)" | depth 790 m
GAACCGGAGCCTGCCCCGGAACCAGAACCGAAACCAGAGCCTGCCCCCGAACCGGAACCGGAGCCTGCCTCGGAACCGGAACCCGAACCAGCCCCCGAACCGGAGCCTGCCCCGGAGCCTGCCCCCGAACCAGAACCGAAACCAGAGCCTGCCTCGGAACCGGAACCCGAACCGATTCTTGCACCAGAACCAGAGCCAGCCTCGGAATCGGAACCCGCTCCTGCACCGGAACCTGCCCCGGTAGCGACTCCCGCCCCTGCAACTGCGGCATCTGAACCTTCGGAGGACGAGGCTCTTGAAGCACTATTGGCAGAAGAAGCCGAGGCGGGACTTGAGTTGGAAACGGGTTCCAGATTGGAGGCTGTAACGTCTTCGGCCCTCAAGCTTGCGGATGTTGAAGGGGCATCCCGTTTGTCCGAATCCCGCTCCACGACACGAACCGCAGCGGTGCTTCAGGATCAGCAGCTGGGGCAATTGGCTTTGGAAGCTCCCGCGAGTCGGCCTACATCCACCACTTCCGGACTGACATCCTCTTTCGTCTCGCCGTCGGTTTCGCAGAGCGTGGGGAACAGTCAGTTGACGGCGGCCCTCAACCAACCCTTGCCTACGGAGGAACTGGAGCTTGCTGAGACGATGGAAGAGGAAGCGCCGCCGCCCGCGACAATTGCGAATACGGGACTTCTCAAAAAAAGTGTCCCTGCGCCGCGCCGGAAGATCGTTTCCCCTCCGGCTCCAGAACGTTTGGCTGCGCCGAAGCGCCAAGCACGCAAACAGCAACTCAAACGCCCCAAGCGAGAGGTGGCGCAGAATCGAGTGCAGCAACGTCAGCGCACCGTGCAGCAAACGGTGACTCGTCCGCAACAGGAGCAACCGAAACCACAAGCGGCAAAAATCCGCAGCAAACCCCTGCAACCCTCCGTGTCGCAAACTCCGCAAACCACCACGACGGTAACCCGGACGACAACTACGGCGACGGTCATCACGACTCCCAAGGTTGCGATGACCTCGGCGCAAACACAGATAAGCTTGCCAAAACCCGAACAACGCAAGGCAGTCACCGTCACCACAGCAGCACAGGCTGATCCGGATACAGCAAGTACCACGACACCGACCGCGAAAACGGCGCCCTTGGCTCCACAGGCTCCAGAAGCGGAAACGGTTGCCGCCGTTTCGGAAAGTACCTCGGCAAGTTCGTCCAGTACGCTCTCGACTGTGGCGGCAGTGCGCTCCGGAGGCAAGGGGCAAGTGGTCAATGTCGCCGAGTTGAATTTGCAAGAACTGGAAAACCTCTCATTGGAGGATCTGCGGCAACTCGCTGAACTCCTGCCGGAGGGGGAAAGTTCCCGTGACGGGCCGATCAACTTGAAGGACTTGCTCGCCAAACTCAAGGGCGCGAAGCTCGACCTCACTCGCATCCGTGCAAAAACCCAACGGCTCACCGCCCAAAAGCTGGAGGGCGTGACCGAAGCGCTGGAGGGCACCGAGGAAATTTATTCCAAAGGACGCAGCAAAATCCGTCGCAAACCGCCCCCCTTGAATGCGGTGCAGGCCAAGGCGTATTTGCCCAAGATCGACAAGTTGTTGCGGAAGGACTGGAAATTGCCTGTTGAAATGGATCCGGAGTTGCGGGTGCTGGTTTCGGTGGTGGTCCGCCGGGACGGCATGTTGCTGCAATACGAGCTGATCAAGCTCTCCGGGAACGAGTTTTTTGATGAATCGGTGCGGCGCTTGTTTGCCAAAACAGAGCTGCTGCTGCCGTTGCCGATGGACTTTGAGGCCCATGCCGCCGAGATTAACTTGCGATTCCGGCCTTAATCCGGTTTGCTATCAAGTGCATTCCAACCTGCGACCAAGGAGATGATATGCAGAGCTGGTGGAAGGGGGCTGCGGCCCTGATTCTTTCTTTGACCCTGACTTCGGCGATTCACGCCGTGCAGGTCTATGACATTGCCAACCCCTCCATCCAGAAGACGGTGCTGGTCGTCAAGGCGGCGGAGGACACGGCCAAGAACCAGGCGCTGGTGGAGCGTCTGAAGAAACTGTTGGGCAAGACCCTGCTTTTTCGGACGGTGGACGAACCGAGCGGTGCCGAGTTCAGCATGACGGTTTCGGATTCGGTGGAATCCGGTCGAGTTGTGTTGGAACTTGAAGAAACACAAGGCTCCGGGAAGTTCAAGACGATCCGCTTTGGCGTGTCGTTCCGCAAGCAGGATGACGAATATCTGGGCAAGCGTGCTGCGCAGATTGGCAATGTCGCCCTCCAGAAGCTCTTTGGCTTGCGTGGGGCGTTGGGTAGTTCACTCGTCTGGTCCGAATTGAGCGATGAGGATGTCCGCAATCAAGCCCTCATGGAGGCGACCTTTGGGGAGAAACCCAGCAAGACGCGGGTGAGCCACAACCTCTATGGCAACGCTGGAGTGACGTGGAATCCCAAAGGTAACATCATCCTCTACACCGCTCAGACAGGTTCCGGTAATTTGGTGCTGGCCCAGCTTTTCCGGCCTCTGCGGGCTAAGAGCCTCACCGTCTATGACAAGGGCGGCAAGGGCAGTGCGGCGGCATGGGGTGCAAACGGCAAGGTGTACATCGCGGAGTATGTGAGCCGCACCAACACGGACATCTTCGAATACAGTATTCCGGCGGATCCCTACCAAGCCAAGGATCCCAGCATGCTCCGGCTTCGCAAACTCACGTCGCGCCCATCCATTGAAACAGAACCGGCAGTATCTCCAGACGGCAAGCAACTTGCCTACATCTCCGACCGCACCGGAAAACCGCAGATTTACCTGATGGACCTCGGTAGCAAGAAGGTGAGTCGGCTGACCCATCAAGGTGCCTACAACACCAGCCCAGCATGGTCTCCGGACGGCAGCTTCATCGCCTTCTCCGCACGACGCTCCGGAGGGACCGCGATTTTCCGGATCAACGTGGCAACGGGCGCTGAGAGCCAGGTGACACCGTTTGACATTGAGGCCGAAGACCCCACTTGGTCTCCGGACGGTTCAATGATCGCCTTCACGGGGATCGAGGGCATGGCCAGTAAAATTTATTACTCGCTTTCATCTGGAGGCGGCTACCAGCGGCTCACCACTTCTGGGGCCGGAGTCTACGAAAGCAAGCCCGCTTGGGGCGGTTTCCTGCGCTGATTGCCGACCATGCTTCGTCTCCTTCTGCTTGCTGCCAGTTTTTGCGTGTTGGCCGTGTCGGTGCTGGCGCAGAATGCCGAGATCAAGAAACTCCGGAGCCTCGTCAACGAGGTGCAGTTGGAGATGATCTCGGTGCAGGAAGAGTTGACGATGCTGGTGCAGGAGCAGAGTGCCGAACTCGAACAACTGCACGAGCAGGTCCGCATACTGACCAACGCCAACCACTCACTCCAGCAAGAGATGGGGGATCTGTTGCTCAAAAACTCGCTGATGCAGGATGAGTTGAAAGTGCTTCAGGACACCAGTGCAGGTAAGCAGTATGAGGAGATGCAACAACTCGCCCGCGCCCTCGTCCTTTACCGCATTCAGGAACCACAAGCTCTGGAACTGACCCTGCTGGAGCTCATTAACGAGGGAGCGAATTTTCCAAAAGATTTGCTCATTCTCATGCTCGGTGAAGCCAAGCGTCAACAAGGGATTCCGGAGGAAAGTCTGGGATTCTTTGTGACGATCATCACCGACTTTCCGGAAAGCCCCTACCTGAATTACGCGATCTTCCAAGCCAGCGAACTGTTGGGTGAACTGGAGCAGCCAGACGAGCAAAGCGTCCTGCTGGATTCGCTCAGGGATGACCCCGGACGCTACGGTGAGCTTGCCCGCGAACGCCTGCAAACGCTCGGTCAGTAACTCACCTTCTTGTTGCGTAGTCGGCGGGTTGTTCTGCCTGCCCTTGCGTTTTTTCACGTTACGCTGCAATTTTACATTTCATGGGCAGTTCCGGAGTTTCGGGAGTGGCACCCTTTTCACCATTGACAAAGGAGCAATCATGCGGATCCACAGGAGTTTCCCCACAGGAGTGCTGATTGGAGTGTTGTTGCTGTCGTTAACGCTTGGAGCCGGACTGGCTGGGGCGAAGGTGAAGGAGGAAAATTCTGGAAAAACCACGGACCAAGCCTCTGGAGCAACTGCGGATGACGTGGACAAATCCGGCTGGACCAGCCTCTATCCGGAGGGGGATTTGGCCAAAATCATGGGCGAGGTGGTGACGAACCATCTGGTGCAGAACAATGGCACTCAAGATTTCTACCAGGTTTCGGAGCCGGAGATCGCGTGGCTGGATGAGGTGAACCGGACGCGGCAGGAGTGGCAGTCGGAACTGTTGCAGCTGGAAATCGCCTACCGTACCGCGCTGAGCCAGCTCTTGCTTGACAAAGTGGAGCGCCACAACCGCAACTTGCTCCGCAAGCAGTACACGGACGCGATCAACCGCCTCCACGCCACCATCAATCAGCGCAATCAGCAGATTGCTGAACGCAAGAACCAGTACATCAAGGGTTTGGGAAAACTCAGTTTCTCGGCACTGGTGGTGGTGCGAGTGCCTTTTACAAAAGATCTCGCCAAGCGAGTTCAGAAACATAACCTGACCGATCACATCTTTTTGGAATCCGGCAAGGCTGCGTTGCAACAAATCCGGCGTAAGCACATGGTGCGCTTGGGGTTGCCGGTGAAGGAGGGCCTGCTCCGCAAGGTGTACCTTTATCCGGAGAACATCTCGCGCTACGACGCACAGGCCAGGGAGTATGTGTACCTCTTCCAACGCGTGGAAGTCAGCCCTTTTGCCTTGGGAAGAGCAAACGCGAAAAAAAGGCAAAAAACACTCAAGGTCATGGTGGATGTCCTCAGCACTCCCGAAGAGGTTGCCGCGTACTTGACGCAGGAAGGCGTGGGGGACGAGCGTTTGAGAAATTGGATTGCCAGCGAGTTGGCGTATCACGCCGCCAGCAATCGCTTTGTCCTAGGCAACACGTCCGGACGCTTGCAACAGTACGAGAACCAGCAGCAGGGCTTGCGTCGGGAAATCGCCGTCATCCTCGATCAGATTGACGAGTTGGTGCGGCAGAAAAAATCACTCAAGGACACGGGGGCCGTGGAGCGCAGTCAGGCGAAACTGGACGCCGCCGGGCAAGCTTACCGCGACCACTACTCCCGGCAGACGCTGTTCAGTTTTGCCAAGTACACGATTGACTTGGACACGGTGTATTTCAGCAACCGCCCAACTATTGGCATCGAGCAGTCCGTGGAGGTTCGTGGTGAGGAAGACAAGGCGCTCAAGATTCCGATCAGCAACCGCGACCTCAAGACCATTTTTCAGGAGATGATGGTTTCTGCCAGCCAGACCCAGCGCTTCAACACGAAGGCCGAACCTCACCAAGTGTTCAAGGTGGAATCACTCAGCTATGGCTTGATCAAGGACCAGCTCAAGTGGACTCCTGTGAACGAGAAGTTCCGGATTCTCAAACTTGGTCGGGGCAACATCGGTTCCCGGACGCAGTATGTGGTGCATCTGGCGTTGCGTTCGGAGTTGGCAGGCTCGGCCTCCTTTCCGATGGTTTCGACAGGCGTGTGCGACTACATGGTGTTCTTTGATTCCGGAAGCCACTGGTTGACGGACAAAGCCAAGGAAGAACTGGAAAAAACGGCAGGCTGCTTGCGGAAGTATCCGGAGCAGACGGTTTATGTGAGAGGGCACACCGACTCGCGCCACGTCAAGTGGCTCAAGGGGCGCTCGGTGAGCAACAACGTTGACCTTGCCATGCGGCGAGCGGGGATGGTGTTCGATTACCTGCGCAGTTTGGGGTTTGATCCAAGGCGCTTTGAACTGGTGAGCTTCGGGGCTCGTCAGCCTGCGCAGAAAACCGGCAAGGACGAGTCGGTGAAGGGCAACCGCCGGGTACAGATTCTTTCCCGGCCGAAGACGCTGTTTGAGTAGGAGAGTCAGCGGTGAGTGGGTGGCTCAGGCGCGTACTGGTTTGCCTTTGCGAAATTGGCCAGTGAAGGCAGACTTGCCTGCCTTGGAGAAGAGGGTGCCCTGCCCGTGCCGTTGGTTGTCCACCCACTCGCCCTCGTAGAACACCGTGCCGTCAGAGCGGTACTGTTTGCCAAGTCCGTTGAGTTTGCCCATCCGGAAGGTGCCCTCGAAGGCGAGTTGCCGCTTGGCGGTGAACACCTTGCCCTCGCCTTCACGCTGATCGGCAACCCAGCCTCCTTCGTAGAAAACCGAACCGTTGGCACGGAATTCCTTTCCGGAACCGTGGCGCTTGCCGTGCTGGAAACTCCCCTCGTAGGCCGGAACGCTCCCAGCGGCGTACAGCATTCCTGTCCCGTGGCGCTGATCCTGTGCCCATGAGCCTTCGTAGAGGAGGCTGCCGTTTTGGTAAAACTCCTTGCCAGAGCCGTTACGGAAGCCAACCTTGAAGTCGCCATGATAGGCGATGTTGCCATTATTGTAGTAGAGAACACCCGTGCCTTCGCGTTCGCCGTTGGTGTAGGTGCCTTTGTAGAAGACGAGTCCGTTTTTGTGATACTCGGCTCCCCGTCCCGTGCGGACTCCGGAGACGAAGGTGCCCTTGAAGGCAACGGAGCCATCTGGAGTGAAAATACGCCCCTCGCCGTGCCGCAAGCCCGCAAGCCACGCACCCTCGTAAAGCAGGGTGCCGCTTTCCCGGAACTCCTTGCCGGAGCCTTCCTGCTTGCCCTGCTGAAACTCGCCTTCGTAGAGCAACGCGCCGAAGGGGGAGCGGAACTGCCCCTGTCCATGCCACTGGTTGTTGGTGAACTCCCCCTCGTAGAGCAACTCCCCGTTTTTCCGGAATTCCTTGCCCTGACCTTCGCGGCTACCTTTGCGGAATTGTCCATCGAACACCAAATGGGCTTCCGGAGAAAAGAGCAAACCGCGCCCGTGTTTCTCGTTCTCCACCCATGCGCCTTCGTAGAAAAGCGAGCCGTCCGTGCGGAATTCCTGTCCGGAGCCGTGGCGCTGGTTGCCCTTGAATGCTCCACGATAGACGGCGGTTCCCTCTAGGCTGAAGAGGATGCCCCTGCCCTGCTTTTGATCAATCTCCCAACTTCCGGTGTAGTAGAGGGTGCCGCCTTCAAGATATTCGGAGCCGAGGCCGTGACGGCGTCCTTCCCGGAATCCACCTTCATAGGCCAACTCTCCAGCGGGAGTGAGCAGTTTTCCGGAGCCGTGGCGCTGATCCTGTTCCCACTGCCCGTCGTAGAGCAAGGAGCCATCCTCACGGAACTGTTTTCCGGAGCCGTACCGCTTGGCGTCCTGAAACCCGCCCTGATACGCGAGATTGCCATTGGGGAAGTAGAGCGCACCTGTGCCATGCCAGCGTTGCTTTTTCCAAGCTCCATCATAGAGCAGGGAGCCATCCGCCCGGAACTCTTGGCCCATGCCGGAACCATTGATGAGCTTGCCTTCAAAGGTGACACGTCCATCGGAGGCGAAGAGTTTTCCGGAACCGCTGCGCTCCCCATTCGTCCACTCGCCTTCAAAATAGAGCGAGCCATCCTTGCGGAATTCTTGGCCGTGTCCGTGGCGTTCGTTGTCTTGGAAGCCACCCTCGAACGCGACCACGCCATCCGGAAAGAAAACCTTGCCTGCGCCGTGCTTCTGGTTCGCGCTCCAAGTGCCTTCGTAGTAGGGCGAGCCATCGTCCCGAAACTCGCGCCCTAGACCCTCGCGCTGACCGTTCCAGAAGCCGCCCTCATATGCGGTGGTGCCACTGAGGAAGAAGGCGCGGCCTTTACCGTGGCGTAGATCCTCTTGCCAGCCGCCTTCGTAGTAGAGTGAGCCGCCCTTGCGAAATTCCTTGCCCTGCCCCTGTCGCTTTCCGTGAGCAAACTCGCCCTTGTAGAGTGGCACCTCACTGGAGTCAGTAGCGGTGTTGGAGTAGAAAAGCGTGCCCTCGCCGTGGCGCTGGCCGTCCTGCCACTGACCCGTGTAAAGGGGAGTGCCGTCGCCCTGATATTCGGTCCCGTGGCCGCGGATGGTGCCATTGCGGAACTTTCCTGCAAATGCAAGCATTCCCTTGGGGGTGAAGACTTCGCCGGGTCCGTGCCGCGTCCCGTCCTTAAATCCGCCTTGGTAGGTCAGCATGCCCTGCTCATCGTATTCTTTGCCGGGACCGTTGAGGATGCCATCCGTGAACCGCCCTTTCAGGTAGGGGAGGCCGTTGGGATGAAACAACACTCCAACGCCCTGCTGGGCATCGTCTTGCCACTCGCCTTCGTAGTAGAGCGAACCACCGTCTCGAAATTCCTTCCCGTGTCCGTGGCGTTGTCCTGCCACGACCTCACCTTCGTAGGCAACCTGCTCCTCCCGAGTGTAGTATTTCCCGGCACCGTGATGCTCGTCATTCTGCCACTGCCCACTGTAGAAGAGTGAGCCGTCATCACGGAATTCTTCGCCGAAACCAATGCGGATGTCATCCACAAAGGCACCCACGTAAATCTTAGTTCCGTCTGGAGAGAAGAGCGAACCCTGCCCGTGCTTGCGGTCGTTCTGCCACCCTCCGCTGTAGAAGAGCGAACCGTCATCGCGGTACTCATCTCCAGTTCCGGAGCGCATCCCGTTTGCCAAGGTTCCCCGAAAAGAAAGGGTGCTGTTGAGGGTGAAGAAGGTGCCGGAACCGTGCTTGGCACCGCTCGCAAATTCACCCTCGTAGTAAGGGGTGCCATCCTGACGGAACTCCTTGCCGATGCCTGCGGCAAGGCCATGCTGGAAACCGCCCTCGTAGAGCTTGGAGCCGTCCTCGTCGTAGAGCGCGCCTTGTCCGTGTTTTTGGTCGCCGCGCCAGTTGCCTTCGTAGTAGAGGACACCATTTTCCACGAGGTACTGGCCCGTGCCGTGGCGGTCTCCGTTTTGGAAACTTCCGGTGTAAACGTGCCCGTTGACGTAGGTGTAGGTGCCTTTGCCGTGCGGCTGGTCGTTTTGCCACTCGCCTTCGTAGGAGGAACCATCGGAGTGGTGGATAGTGCCTTTGCCGTGCTTTTGCCCTTCGTGCCACGTCCCGGAGTAGTGGAGCTGGTCGTCTTTAAGAAAGTAGCTCCCCGTGCCATGCCATAATCCCTGCTGGAACTCTCCGGTGTAGCGCTCGCCATTGACGTAGGCGTAGGTGCCTTGCCCATGAGGCTGGTCGTTCTGCCACTGCCCGTCATACGACGAACCGTCTGCTGCGAAGAACCTGCCCTGCCCGTGCTTGCGGTCCTGCTGCCAACCGCCGTCGTAGTAGAGGGTGTTCTTGTCGAGGAAATACTTGCCCGGTCCCTGCCGGATGCCGTGGTCAAACTCTCCGGAATAGCGGTTGCCGTTGGCATAGGTGTAGGTGCCGTGCCCGTGAAAGAGATCACCGACCCACTGCCCGTCGTAGGAAGAACCATCCTCGTTGTGGATGACGCCCTGTCCGTGCTTCTGATCATTCTGCCAGTCGCCGTCGTAGTAGAGGGTGTCCTTGTCGAGGAAGTACCTGCCCTGCCCTGCCCGGATGCCTTGCTTGAACCCTCCGGTGTAAATCTGCTTGTTGGTGTAGGTGTAGGTGCCTTCTCCATGAATCTGGTCACGGTCCCACATACCAACGTAGGAGGAGCCGTCTTCGTGAAAAATGGAACCTTTCCCGTGTTTGCGGCCCTGTTCCCAACCGCCATCGTAGTGGAGGAAGTCTTTATTGAGGAAATACTTTCCCTGTCCGTGCCAGAGTCCGTTCTGGAAGGTTCCGGAGTAGGTTCGCCTATTCGCGTAGGTGTAGGTGCCTTTGCCGTGCGGTTGGTCCTTGTGCCAGATGCCAGTGTAGGAGGAGCCGTCATCAAATTTGCTGGTGCCTTCTCCGTGCCGCAGTCCGTCTTGCCAGTCGCCCTTGTGCCACGGCTTGTTGTTCCGAAACAGTGTGCCTTCTCCATCGAGAACGAACTCTCCTTGCCCGCTGGATTTCACTGTACCTTCATAGTGCTCGCTCTGTGCCTTGTTGATGTGCAGCGTCACCACACCCTCTGGAACTCCCATCTGCCAACTTCCCTTGAGCAGCGGACTGCCGTCTTCGCGATGCAGGGTTCCTGCTCCGTGATAGGTTCCATCCCGAAAGCCGCCTTCGTATTGCAGGATGCCGCTGGGCCAGTAACTCTTGCCGGAACCGTTGTACTTGCCGTCTCGGAGGTCGCCTTCGTAAACCGCACGGCGGTTGCTTCCGAACAGGATGCCCTTTCCGTGGAACACCACACTGCCGTTACTCTCAAGCCGGATTGGCCCTTGGTAGTGAGTTTGGTTTCCGGCATTGGTGTAAACGGTCATCTGGCCTTGGGGTTGTCCCAAACGCCATTTCCCTTGGAGGTGGGGTCGTCCAGTCTCCCGAAAGAGGGTGCCTTTGCCGTGATACTTTCCTTTGGCGAACAGTCCCTCGTATTGTGGTCGTCCGTTTTCCCAGAAGAGCGAGCCTTTGCCCTGGTGCTGGTTTTTGGTAAATTTGCCCTTGTAGCGCACTCGTCCGTTGTCCCAGCGTTCCTGCCCGGAACCATGCTTATGCCCGTTTTGGAACTCACCTGCGTAGGCGACTTTGCCTGTGGTTGTGAAAAGAACCCCCTGTCCGTGGAAGCGGTCGCCCTCAAGTTGCCCGACGTAGCGTTTCTTGCCGTTGGGGTGGAAATAGAGCGTGGTGTAGGCCGCGATGCGGATTTCAGCGAATTCGACATGCTGCTTGAATCTAGAGTCGTTCCGGTGTTTTTTCAGGTAGGTTTTCCAGACGATGATCGGATTCTTGCGTAGTGCGGATTCGTTCTTTAGCGCCTCGAATTTTGCGGCATCAAATTGCAACTGCTCCAGTGCCTGTTCCGCATCGTGGATGCGGGGCTTTGCGTGAGCTTTGATCCGATAACGAGTGATGAAACGTTGGTAGGCCTCAGTGGTGTTCAGCTTTGTCGCCTGCTCGTAAGCGAGACGGATTTGCGATGAAGTCGTTGTCGCTGAGAGTTGCGAAGGTTTCGAAACAACTGCTGCCTGCTGTCTCTCTGCCTTGGCCTTGGCCTGCTTGCGTTTCAATCGTTTCAGTTTGATTCGGACA
>CEWR01023126.1_pt1 | contig 11038 bp, 6 predicted proteins | sample 356321 | NCBI WGS metagenome assembly CEWR01 (sample SAMEA2621551, study PRJEB7988) | marine metagenome | biome: marine biome (ENVO:00000447); feature: mesopelagic zone (ENVO:00000213); material: "saline water (ENVO:00002010), including plankton (ENVO:xxxxxxxx)" | depth 790 m
GAGAGCAAGTGGCGGTAACTGGACTCCATTAGCCGACCGTGAAGGCGCAGAAGGTAGCTTTACAGGTAACGAAATCAATGTTACCCAAGAAACTAATACCGCTTTTTATGCCAAGCTAAACTTTGAAGGTGACTTCTCAGGTATGGATTACAGTGCTAATATCGGTTTAAGGTACGTTAAATTAGAAAATGATACTCGAGGTTTTTTAAGCTTCCCAGATAATAGAATTAAAGATGAAAATGATGTACTTAACCAAGTACTAAACGTAGACCAAAGTGCTTTCGGTAATTTTTCGTCAGAAGAAACTGTTGCATCTAGTGAGTACACTAACGTGCTACCGAGTGTAAACTTTAAGTTAAACCTAACCGATGAATTATTAGTGCGTTTTGGTTTCTCAGAAGCCATATCATTACCTTCACTAGGTAATTTGAGAAATTACGTGTCTATATCTGGGCAAGATCAAACTGTAACCTTTGATGCAAATGTACCTGAAGGCGAAGAGCCTATTCCAGTTTACGCTGAATACGATCGTTATACGGCTAGCTCAGGAAATCCCTTGTTGAAACCAATGGAGTCATACAACTATGACTTATCATTAGAGTGGTATTTTGCTGAAGCAGGCTCGTTAACCACCTCATTATTTTATAAAGATTTAAGTAATTACTTTATTAATGGTACTGTTTTTGAAAACTATACTAATAATGGTGCAACGCAAGAAGTTGCTGTAGGTCGTGCTATCAATGCTGATGAAGGTAAAATTCAAGGTTTTGAAGTCGCTTACCAGCAGTTTTTCGATACTTTACCTGGTGCATTCTCTGGCTTAGGTATTCAATTAAACTATACCCATATCAAGGAAGATGGTTCACCAAACTCTGGTTTAAATGATTCAAGCTCTAACTCAGATGATGCCGGTGATATTGCTTTTACTGATTTACCACTTGAAGGTTTATCTGAGCAAAACGCTAATGCCGCATTGTTATATGAAAAATATGGCATATCCGCACGTATTGCATATAACTGGCGTTCAGATTACTTGCTAACTACGCGTGATGTTATTACAACATTGCCTATTTATAATACAGCGAATGGTCAATTAGATGCTTCTTTGTTTTGGGATGTAACTGATACTTGGAAAGTTGGTGTTCAAGGGACTAACTTAAACAACAATGTTACTGAAACACAGGCGCAAATTAATCAAGAAGGTGACAGAGTATCAAGATCTTGGTTTACTAATGATCGTCGTTATAGTGTAGTAGTAAGAGCTACTTTTTAAGGAGCTCTGCTAGGGGTAGCAATTACTGTTACCCCTAACTATTTTGGGGATTTTGATGACATCGACACTTATCACCCCTTAGTCGCCACTATTTTTCTTGGAATAGTAGCTACATTTTTATTCATACGTTTCTGGGAGGTAATATGACTGTAGGAGAAAATAAGCAACAAAAAATAAATAAGGTTGTCATCGTTGGTGGTGGCTCTGCAGGCTGGATGACTGCAGCAGCGTTAGCAAAAGTGTTAGGGAAAAATTATTGTAAGATTCAATTAATTGAATCAGATCAAATCAATACCGTTTCAGTAGGTGAAGCAACTATCCCTCAAATATCCTTATTTAACAAAATCCTTGGTATTGATGAAAATGAATTTGTTAAACAAACACAAGGCACCTTCAAGTTAGGTATTGAGTTTTTAAATTGGAATAAAAAAAAGGGGGGCTATATGCACCCCTTTGGTGATCATGGGCGTAGCATGCACGCCATTCAATTTCACCATTACTGGTTAAAAATGTTTAACCAGGGCCTTGCTCCAGATCTTGAACAATACTCATTAGCCGCAGTAGCAGCTAGGGAAGGTAAGTTTATGCGTTCTCAAAATATGGGCGACTCGCCGTTATCAGATATTAATTACGCTTTTCATTTTGATGCGACACTTTATGCAAAATATTTACGAAAATTTGCTGAAAAGCGTGGTGTAACTAGAACTGAAGGTAAGGTTGTTGATGTTTCCTTACGCGATAGCGATGGTTTCATTGACAGTGTTATATTAGAAGATGGACAACGAATAAATGCCGACCTTTTCATTGACTGCAGTGGTTTTAAAGGCTTACTCATTGAAAAAGCGCTCAATACTGGCTTTGAAGATTGGAGTGATTTATTACCTTGCGACAGTGCAGTAGCTATACCGTGTAAACCCAAAGACCCCGATAAATTGTATCCTTTTACCCAGTCGAAAGCTCAAAAGGCTGGATGGATATGGCGAATCCCACTGCAACATCGAATCGGTAATGGTTATGTTTATCCAAGTAAATACATAAGTGATGAAGAAGCTGTTGATATATTAACCGCCCAGTTAGAGGGTGAAGTAATAGGTAAACCTAACTTTTTACGTTGGAAAACAGGAATTCGTAAAAAAACTTGGAACAAAAACTGTGTTGCTATTGGCTTGTCTGCGGGCTTTGTAGAACCACTTGAATCTACTGGCTTGCATTTAATTCAATCGGCTATTGCTAAATTAATGGCGCTATTTCCTCATCAAGGATTTAATCAAATAGACATTGATACGTTCAATAAACAATCAAAAACTGAGCTCGAATATATCCGTGATTTTATTGTATTACATTACAAAGTCACTGACAGAGACGACTCTGAATTTTGGCGTCATTGTCAAAGTATGAAAGTATCTGAACGCTTACAAGCTAAAATAGATTTATATCAAGCTAATGGCCGTATTTACCGGGAGGATAACGAACTGTTTAATGAAACCTCTTGGTTATCTGTTATGAATGGTCAGGGTTTAGTACCGTCTGGTTATCATCCTTTTGTCGATGCACTAACAGACGAAGATATTGATAATCGTTTAAAGCATATACATAAAGTTATTCAAAAGTCCGTTGATGTAATGCCATTACAAACTGACTTTATAAATGAAAATTGTAAAGCATAAGTTAATTCGTTATTTAACTTAATAAAAGTTTATATAGTAATTATCTTTATCTTGCAGTGTAAGCGCTTACATCCCTGTTTAGGATAATCTATCTATGAGCACTATACCTATGAAACCTATGAAACCTATGAAAAATATATAGAGGGGAAAAATACTTATGAAAAATACTATTAAATACTCTCTCATCTGTTCTGCTGTTTTAACCTTTACTGCAGGCTTAAGTGGTTGTGGAAGTAGCCAAAAAGATGTGGTGGCACTTGAAAGTGACAGCCCGAAAGCCGCTCGTATTGCTTCGGTTGAAACTGACGTTGAAGCAATGCTTGCAAAAATGACATTACCTGAAAAGATATCACTAGCGCACGCCAGTGGTAAATTTCATATTAATGCTATTGAGCGTGTTGGTATTCCTGAAATGTGGTTGTCAGACGGGCCACATGGGGTTCGCCACCAAATTGAGCGAGACACATGGAACTCTGCCGGCTGGACTAACGATCATGCAACCTATTTGCCTCATCTTACCTCAGTTGCTGCCAGTTGGGATATTGAAATAGCACGCTTGCATGGTCAAGTATTAGGGGCGGAAGCCCGAGACAGAAAAAAAGACTTTATTTTAGGACCAGGGGTTAATTTAGCGCGCTTACCATTATATGGTAGAAACTTCGAGTATATGGGGGAGGATCCTATTTTAGCGGCGAAATTAGTAGTGCCACAAATTATCGCCATTCAAGAAAATGATGTGGCTGCTACGGTTAAGCACTATGCCCTAAATACCCAAGAATTAAATCGTACTGGTGTTAATGCTAAACCTGACGAACGTACCTTGCGAGAAGTGTATTTACCGGCTTTTGAGGCTTCTGTAAAAGAAGCTAATGTATTGGGTATGATGGGTGCTTATAACGAATATAATGGCACCAATGCCAACCAAAGTAAGCATTTGGTTATGGATATTTTAAAAGGCGAATGGGGCTACCAAGGGGTATTACTTACCGATTGGAATGTTGATATTAATACCTACGATGCTGCTGTAAATGGTCTAGATTTAGAAATGGGTACTGCAGTTGATGATTATCAGGATTACTTTTTAGCTAGACCTTTTTTCGAAATGATTGAATCCGGCAAGCTTCCTGAGTCACTCGCGGATGAAAAAGCGCGCCGTATTTTAAGGGTACAACATACCATAGGTATGTACGATGAAAACCGTTTACCTGGGGCGAGAAACACCCAAGCACATCAAGATGCCGCACGAAAAATTGCTGCTGAAGGTATCGTGTTATTAAAAAATGATGTGGTGGGCACTAAACCAGTGTTACCGCTGGATAAAAAGCTGATCAAAAATATTTTAGTACTTGGGCCAAATGCGGACACTAAACATGGTACTGGCGGTGGTTCTTCAGAGGTTAAATCGTTACATGAAATTACGCCATTATACGGTTTAAAAGAACATTTTGGTGAAGATGTTAATATCACCGTTATGAGAGCCCGCAGTAGTAAGCTAACTTCTATTGCCAGTGATTATGTTGAAAGTCGCCATTGGACAGGCACAGCGGCTTGGAATGTTTCGTACTTTAATGATAAAGCTAGAACCGATTTACGTGTAGAATCGTGGATTGTTGATTCTAAATTCGCTACGAAACAAGGTGAAGATACGCAGTACATCACGATGAAGGGAAAAATTAAACCGCTAGTTTCTGGTGAACACGAATTAAAAGCAGAAACTTTAGGAGATTTTCAGTTATCGGTTAATGGTCAAGTGGTTATTGCTTATGAGCAATCTGCTGATTTGAATAACGCTAAACTAGCTAGTTTAAGTAAAGCTATGCAGTTAATGGCTGGTGAAAGTTATGATTTTGAGATTAAGTACGAAGGTAATGATAGTTTTGTCTTAGGTTGGGATGCTCCTGGTGAGTTGTTTACCCCTGAAGCTGAATACATTGCCGCTGCGAAAAAAGCTGATGCCGTTATTTATTTTGGTGGCTTGAGTCATGCGGACGATAGAGAGTCTATTGACCGTTTAGATATGAAGTTACCTAACTCTCAAGATGAAATTATCAGTAAGTTATTGACCGCCAATGAAAAAACGGTTGTGTTTTTAGTGGCAGGCTCTGCGGTTGAAATGCCATGGGTTGAGCAAGCTAACGCGGTTGTTTGGGGTTGGTATGGCGGTATGGAAGCAGGTCGCGCTTTCGCAGATATGTTAACAGGTGTCGTTAATCCCAGTGGTAAAATGCCAATTACTTTACCGGCACGTTTGGAAGATACGGCGCCAATTGCGTTAAATGATTATAACGAGAAAGAAAGTCTTTATACAGAAGGTGTATTCATTGGTTATCGTTGGTTTGAGCAACAAAATATAAAGCCAATCTTTACTTTTGGTCATGGCCTATCTTATACCGACTTCGCTTTATCAGATATTAAACTATCAGCTAATAAAGTTTCGGGTGACGAAAAAATTACAGTAACAGTTAAGGTGACTAACACCGGTTTAGTTGATGGTGCTGAAGTCGTTCAATTGTACTTGCATGATAAAGAAGCCAGTGTTGATAGACCAGTTCGAGAGCTTAAAGGCTTTGCTAAAGTTTACTTAGTGGCAGGTGAACACAAAAGAGTGAGTATTGAATTAATAAAGCGTGATTTATCTTTTTGGGATGTAAACATCAATAATTGGTTGGCTGAATCAGGCGAATTTGAAGTACAACTAGGTAATTCACTTAATAATATTGTACTGACTGAGCGTTTTACTTATCAACAATAGTTTATCGATATGAATTAATCAGTAGTAACTTATTAGCGTTACGTTATATTAGCTATACCAACTATGTTTCGACATTTATAACTACTCGTTAGAATAAGCTAATACGTACTTTGTTAAAGCAAAGGTTTACTTGTTAAAGTGCCTTTGTCTTTTTGTTGATAAAATTAACTAAATACACTTTATAAAAAATTAATAACGTTATTGATAATTGCTGAGTCGACGGTTATTGATGATCATTACTTGAAAGTAGGTGAATCCATGCAATCTAGATTTTCGTTATGTGTGTCGTTATGTGCTGTACTGTGCTTATGTGTTAATGATAGTTTTGCTAGTTTGACTAATAACACGCTTAGTAAAAACAAAACTACTACTTCTGAGTCAAATAATATTACTGAGATTGTTAGTCACCATAAAACACCTCAATATTGGCAAATTTCAAGAGCAGCTTATAAAGATAAATTACATGGCTTTTGGTTAGGGCAAAGTATTGCTAATTGGACCGGTTTAATCACCGAAATGGATAAAGTTGGTAGCCCTGCTACCATGCCTTTTTATACAGACAACGACTGGGGGAGTACTGATTTACCCGCTGTTTGGGGGCAGGGCGTTCCCCATAGCGATACTATTGATTTTTTCTTTGTCCATAACCAACAAGCTTGGGGAGCTGACGATGATACTGATATTGAATACATGTATCAGTATTTGCATGAAGCTCACCAAACAAGCTTACTTACTGCCAAGCAAATTCAACAAGGTTGGTTAACACACACCTACTCGGAAGAGGATGCGCCCTTAAATAAAAAATTTCCTAGTGATAAAGCTGTTAAAGAAAACTTTTTATGGGAGTCTAACCAACGCGTAAGAATTTTAATGGCTGAAGGTATGTTACCTCCGAACACCAGTGAGCCTAAAAATAACAACAAATACATGATGATTGATGCACAGTTAACTACTGAAATTTTTGGTTTGTTAGCACCACTAAGGCCTGATATAGCCCTACAAATGGCAGAGTTACCCGTAAGAGCTTCGGCAAAATATGATGCCTACTGGATTTCTCAGTTTTATATTGTTATGCATGCACTGGCTAGTCAGCAGCAATTATCACGTTCACTAAAAGAGCAAGTGATAATTATGGCTGAGCAAGCCAGTGCTGTTTTACCTGAGGGATCAACTCCAGCACTCATGTATGATTTTGTTAAACAGTCATACTTGGCTAATCCAGATAAGGATAACTGGGAGAAAACTCGCGATCAGGTATATCAGCGCTATCAAATTAATAGTAATGATGGTTATGTTTACAAAGATCCCTTTGAGGCTGGTATTAACTTTGCGGCTAGTTTAGTGAGCTTATTTTACGGAGAAGGGGATATTGTCCGTACCATTCAAATAGGTACTCTTGCTGGGTGGGACTCAGATAACCCAGCAGCGACGTGGGGTGGTTTATTAGGCTTTATGATAGGTAAAGACGGTATTGCTAAGGCATTTAATCAATCTACTTTATCAGAGGATTATTGGATTCATCGAACGCGGCGAAACTTTCCTGACCATACCCCGAATCAAGTTGGTGAAGATACTTTTAGCATGATGTCACAACGCGCTATTAAGGTGATTGATCAAGTGGTCGTTGAGCAAATGCACGGTAAAATAGATTTTGAAAAAAATATTTGGTTGATTCCTAGCGTAAATATTGATGTTGTAACTAACGTGGATCAATAAGCTATGAAAAATCAACAATTCGTAGCTATATTGCTGTTTATTCTTTGTGTTTTATCTATACAAATGACACATGCAGCTAGGGTCTTTGTGCATCCTAGTGCTATAAATAACAAAGCTAATATAGATTTTATTAAAAAACAAATTGCCAAGAACACACAGCCTTGGTTAGCTGAATTTAACCAATTAAAAAAGTCAGTATTATTGAACCAAAAACCACACGTTTTACAAACGCTGAACTCAAAAAACAATCAAGAATCTGCCGATATGCGCGACGATGCCATAGCGGCATACTCGCTTGCGTTAATGTGGGTTATTACGGATAAAGACTATGCTACACGTGCGATTACTATTCTCAATGCATGGTCTGGTTTTAAAAGCTTTACTCGCGTAAGCAATCAAGACAAATTACAAGCGGGCTGGACTGGTGGTGTTTTCGCTTCCTCAGCCGAGTTAATGAGAGCGTATCAAGGTTGGTCTCAAAACCAGATTTCAAATGTTCAATTAATGTTTAAAAAAGCTTTTTATTCACAGCTAGTTATCGCAAGCTCATGGAATGACAATGTTGATTTAACCCAAATTGATACACTTATTTCAATCGCTGTTTTTAATGATGATGATGAAGAGGGGTTTAATATGGCGCTTACTCGACTTGCACAACGAAATCTTGCCTATTTTTATTTAACCTCAGATGGTAGAGGTACTCCGGTTCAGGGGGATGGTGGTAATTTAGATCAGTTTTGGTCAAACCCTACTCAATGGGTAAACGGCTTAAATCAAGAAACTTGCCGAGACAATGGCCATCACTCTCAATATGCTTTGGCTTCGGCTTTACATGTCGCTGAAGTATTTTGGAATCAAGGCGTTGACGTTTATAGTGAAAATAAATTACGCTATACCGCAGCCATTTAACTTTTGGCAAAGCAATTGTTATCTAATAATTTTTCTACTTGTCAGAATACTCAAGCCAGTAAAAATTATTTTAATACTTGGGAAATTGGGTTTAACCATTATCATAATCGACAAGGTATTCAATTGCCTTATGCTCAAAAATTAATCATAAATAAGATTCGACCTAACAGTATACGTACATGTTGGAATATTGTTTACGAAACACTCACTCATGCTAATCTTCCTAAACAATAAATGATGTTAAATAACGCCCTTGGATAAAAGCACTCTATCAGAAAGTTTTACCTAGTACTTATTATAGGAATACCATGAAAAAGATAAAATATTTATTAATAATCTTTACTTTACTCTTAACCGCCTGTGCTCATAATAGCGTTCAGCAGGGAGAACAACCTGATTTAACTAAAGTGGTTTCAGAAGAACAGCTATTGCGCGAAGCTTACCAATCGAGTGTTGATAACAGCCAACGCGAGTATTTTATTTATTTACCGCGTGCTTATCATGATAAGCCTGAGAAAAAATGGCCTGTGATACTATTTTTACATGGTAATGGTGAGCGAGGTAATGGTCAAAATGAATTAGATTTTGTTTTGATGCAGGGACCACTATATGAGGCTTGGGTGCAGAAAAAAGATCTACCCTTTATTATTATATCCCCTCAGCTTCATATGTTTGGTTGGGATAAAAAAGGTATTGCTTATATTGATAACCGTTTAAAAGATAATATTCCAAAAAGACTTAGTTATGGCGTACCAAAACGAAGTGCTACTTTTAAAACTCAAGTTGATTTTAAAAGAATATCATCACTGACAGATATGAGCGAAGTTGCCCCTTTATTGCCACAAGGTTGGGAATTGCTTGAGACAGATTTAATCAACATGTTAGATACAGTACAAAATAAGTATCGAGTAAACACGGATAAAACCTATTTGTCTGGTTTAAGTTATGGCGGCTTCGGCACCTGGTATATAGCCAGTAAATATCCAGAGCGATTTGCAGCAATTGCCCCTGTAGTAGGGTGGGGACATCCTAGTTTAATGCCTTCAATTGCTCAATATAAACTTCCAGTATGGCAATTCGCTGGTGGTAGAGACACTTCAGTTAATATTAAATACTTTTATGCTGGCTTAAATACTTTAGAAGAGCTTGGCCACGATAATATTCGATTTACCGTGCACGAAGATAAAGGACATGACGCTTGGACACGTGTTTATAGCAGTGACGATTTATATCAGTGGTTACTTTCTTTTCAATTAAGTCAGCCTTAGTGGTTAGGTTATAATGCTAACTATCTATAAAGTAGCTGTTTTTACTGTACTGTTAAGTAGCCTTTATTTTAATCCTGCAATGGGGCAAAACAATAATATTGAAGTGATGTCACTTAATGTTTATGGCTGGAAGACTATGCCTCAGTACAGTGAGGATTATGCTAAGCTTGTTACTAAACATGATATTAATATATTAGCGATACAAGAGGGTGTTGAAGATTGGCAGTTAACTACGGGTATGCCCACAGATTACAGCCGTGCCAAAGCACTTTTAAGTAAACTTGGGCACTGTTGGCAGCGTTCATATCAAATCTTTGTTAATAGTTGTATGGGCTCACGTTTTATCGATTCTGGTCGTTTTGATTTAACAGATGGCCCCAATGCCACCAGAACAGGGGAATATGCGCTTATTGAGCATAATTCAAGCCGTTTTTTAGTGATAAATGTACATTTTGATCACGAACAGCAACAAACTAGAATACTTAATACGAAAGAAACATTAGCGCAATTAGACTCTTATAATGGCTATCCACACATTGTGTTAGGCGATTTTAATCAGCGCTGTGATGCAATGAATTCTTTGATATCAACAGAGCAACCTCTTGAATTAGTCACTAATGCTGGTATTGACTGTATTTTTATCAATAACTTCAGTGGTCAATTGATTGGTAACTTAACTACCCAAGGTAAGGTTGTTGATGCTTCACCTTCAGATCATCCTGCGGCTATTGCTAGTCTGAAATTTAGTCAATAAGTCATTGTTATTTTGAGCTAACTTAAATGACTAACGGTGTAATCATTTTTAACTTTAGTTACTCGTTTCGTAACTAACACTATCTAATCTACAAGTGCTTTACTATAGTTACATTAACTAATAAATTGGTTAATGTAACTATAGTAAAGTCATGGTAATAGTATTCAACGATAACTGAATGATAATTCGGCAATTAACTGAGTTGAACCTATTTAATGAATTCAATCAATTTAACTGATGTGCTATCTAGTCAGCTTTATTTAATCAGTGTAAATTAATTCTACTAGATAGCTGATGATAGGGTAACTTGAATAGGGTTAAGTGCTGTGATGTACTGAATGATAACTAGACTCTCCAAATTAATAGGGTAGGGAGAGTCTATTAAGTTTTATTTCTAAGTTAAGGTAGATTTGGCGCGACTAATATATCTTTTTCTGGGCCCCAAGTACCAGTGGCTCTATCGTAAGTACTAAAAGATCCTGCATCATCCCAGAAGGTTGCACTTATACCATAATCTGTAGCAAATTCGACATGCGATTCAAGGTATTGCAACCTATCTTCTAGCTCACAAATATTATTTGGTGCAGTAAAATCAAATTTAGCTGCGCCAAATTCATTGATGGTCAACGGAATATTGTTTTCTAACGACCATGCTTGTGCTTGCTTGTAGATATTCTCTAATTCGTCCTTGTCTGACTC
>CEWR01153850.1_pt1 | contig 11038 bp, 9 predicted proteins | sample 356321 | NCBI WGS metagenome assembly CEWR01 (sample SAMEA2621551, study PRJEB7988) | marine metagenome | biome: marine biome (ENVO:00000447); feature: mesopelagic zone (ENVO:00000213); material: "saline water (ENVO:00002010), including plankton (ENVO:xxxxxxxx)" | depth 790 m
ATTCTGATCCGAGTTCCATACGGGGTGTCCGGCAACGTATTGCTGATGGTGCTTATGAAGCAGCTGCACCCGATTACTTTCAGCTGAGCTCAGCGCGTACGTCTCGGCTATTGATGCCGGAGTCTTCGATTCAATTTGGCAACTGGTTAGCGAACCATCAGCATCCAGATGCAGCCTTAATCGTGTATCAGAGGCATCTTCGAGATTATCCGCTTGGTCCATATTCTGCCGAAGCTCACCTTGGTGCTGGTTTAGTTCAGTTGTATGCGCGCGACCAGCCGACCGCTGCGTATCAACACTTGGTCATGGTGCTTGATGCAGAGCCGCACCCGGACACAGAATCCCATGCAAGAAGTGCACTAGCAGAGATTGCAAGTCGTCAAAAACTTCAGGTCAAGTCCGTGCATTAGGGCGGCAGACTTCTAGTCCTGCGAGATATCGGTTCGGTAAGATAGTCGACGAACTTCCGGTTCCACCAAAGCCCATCTATTTCGTCGTCGGGTGTGGAGAAGCGGTACCGATACAAGAGAAAGCGTACGAAGCGAGGGGCTTGCTCGGAAAAAGGGTTGTGCCCGAGGAGGTTCAGTACCGAGGTTTCATTTTCAAGGATGCGTTGGGCTAGAGGAAAGAGCCAATGGGCATTATCTTGAGGGCTGAGCGCGGCAAACCACATCTGCCAGTCGAGTCGTGGCATGTAGGGTTGCACAAAATTTGGTGTCTGTGTTTCTTCGCTGGGTTTCCATCTAAATGGGTATTCCTTCCACTCGGTGCCATTGAGGCTTCCTTCGATAACTATTTCTGGGCGCTCGGTTGTCATTGTTCGAAAGAGACCGTAGCTATTAATGGATCGAATTGGAGCAATCCATTCCATGGCAGTGTTTGTCCAGGCTGGCATTGGAGTCGGTCGAACGATTTCACGGACGAAGGAAAGCCCGCTTAATAACGCAAGGAGGGAGATGGTTGCGCCGAGAACATAGCCCGATGGACGTAGAACGCGGTGGTTTTCGGCATGATGTGTTACCGGAATTGTCGATATAGACCGTGGCAAAACCTTTGCGAGTGTGTGATCGTCAAGCAGGGAGAGATACAGCACCAGGGTCAATAAATTAAAGAATCCATAGTTTCCGCTCAGCGCGATCACGATTTGCAGCAAACAAAGAAAAAAACAACCAATAATTCTGATTTTTCGAAATGTCGGTGGGAACAAAATAACAAATGAAATCACGATCTCAATGACAAACATAAATGCGACCGATGCAACGCCAAACCAGTCAAGAGTGTTGTGGAGGTGCCAGCTGATCCAATTGGGTAGCGGTTGGGTCTCGTAGTGGTATTGCAATGCCGAGAAATTGCGCCATGTGGGATCGCCACTAGTAAGTTTTGTTACGCCGGACAGAAATGTCAGTTTGAAGGCCAGGCCCCAGATCAGCCAACGTGCGGCAATGGCAGGCTGTTTTTTGTACATGCTTGCTCCGTGCAAGCCAAAAGGAGAGTACAAGACGGCGAGTAAACCCGTTTCGAGTAACAGTATGTCCCACTGGAAAGATAGAAACTCTTGCCCGGCAATTGTGAGAGATAGGTACAGCACCCACAGCATGCCAAAGATGGGGATGGGTGCAATGCTGGTCAGAGCGACGGTGGAGAGAATTACACCCAGCCAACAAAGCGAGGTTAGTAGAGCGTCACTCGGGTAAACCCATAGGAGCGTTGGGAGTTGGTAATAGGCTTCTGTGCCCCAGAGTTCAAATGCGCGTTGCAAGTAGAGGTGAATCGGTAGGAGGCCTTCTAAGCCGATGAGTCCATGGATCTGTGGTAGCAGTGAACCAAAGGCGATGAAATAGATGACCGCCAATAACTTGAGGAAAAGCCAACGAGACAACACGAAACGGGGTGGTTCATTGACTTCTATCACCGCGGTCTGTTTCATACCCTATAATTGGCTGTAGCCTCACCAAACACACCGTATTGGGACGTCGTTCAATGGTAGGACACGCGGTTCTGGTCCGTGTAATCGGGGTTCGAATCCCTGCGTCCCAGCCATCTTTTCATTGCGTGCGCATCGGGTGGTCGATGGGCACAACCGTCCCACGAGAGTCGAGTTCAGCCGGCTTCCGGAGCCTGGCTTCAAGACTATTCGCTGTGCTGGATCTTAAAAACCGTTGCGGCGAGGGCACCGCCGACGAAGGGACCAACCAGATACAGCCAGAGATCACCGAGGCCACCGCCCCCGAGCATCGCATGGGCCAGGATCGGCCCTGTGCCGACGGCAGGGTTGAACGCGCCCCCGGAGACTGGCCCCCCGGCAAACGCCCCGGCGGCCACGGTGAAACCGATGGCGAGGCCGTAGAAGGAATTGCCTGACGTCGAGTCCGCGGTCGAAACGTTGAGGACCACGAGCGCCAGCGCAAAGGTATAGAGCACCTCCACCAGTAGCGCGGCGGCTATCGTGGCCTCAGCCGACGGCGCCGGTGCGAACGTCGACCCGAGTATCAGCTGCACGATGACCGTCGCGAGAAACGCACCGGCAAGCTGTGACGCCATGTACGGAGCGACACTCCCGGCGTCGATTTTCCCTCTCATGAAGACGGCAAGGGTCACCGCGGGGTTGTAGTGGGCGCCCGAGATGTGTCCTCCCATATACACCATCACCATCAGGGCGGCGCCGATGGCCAGCGGAGCAAACTCAGTGCCCCCCAGGACGGTGAGACCGATTGTCAAGACCAGAAAGAATGTGCCGATGAATTCCGTTACGTAGTTCTTCATGAGTGGCTCCGTCGTGTTCTTGGTTTTTGTTCAACCTATTGTGTCTGTAAGGATCATAACGCGACAGAACAAGTCACACTAAAACTCTAGTTTTGCGCCGAATGTTGGGAATACTCCGAGCCCTTCCTCCACATTGAGTCCCGTTCGTTCTTGGAGAGGAGCAACTGTTCTTCGCGATTTGTTTTGAGGCGAAAATTCCGTAGCTTAGAAAGCTTCATTTACTGCGAAATACAGACCACTCGATCCATCCCGCCCCCATGCATAGTCGATTGCAAGGTTTGAGCGCCGATTCTTGTCTAGTTTGATCCGGAGCCCTATGCCTGCCCCGGGCACCCAGTGCTGAGTTTGATTAGTTGCATCGTCGCTCAAGCGACTGGTATTGAGAAACGATACGGCGCCGAAGAGATCGTCCGCGGTAAGGCCGACACGATATTCGACTTCCGCATAAAGCCAGTCACGTCCTCGAAAACGACCAGATCGATAACCTCGTGCGGTACGGCCATACGTATCCCAACCGACACTCGGTAAATCAAAGTACGGTGGTTGGCCAGAGGGTGTCAGCCACGCCAACCCCCACAAGGCCACACCCTGACGGCGATTTCGTGAAAGTGGTTGATACGCTCGCCCTTCAAGCTGAAAACTATCCCAGTTTCGATCGCTGCCGAGACCTGTCCGATAAAACGTGTATGCCGCTTTACCGAAGACGCCGCGTGCAGGGTTTAGTGGGTGGTCTCGTTGGTCGAAGATAAGATTTAGGGAGACACCTGATGAGGTCGTGTTACTGAGCGCGATTCCATTGTTTTTGAGCAGTGCTCTGTTGTTGATGGCATCAGTGACCAGTGCGATACCGTGATGTGTATCAAGGTGATACCCAAAGCCGAATTCAAGATTGTTCCAGACCGGCCGTAACACGACTTGGTGGAGTCGATACCACGTATAGTCGACTTCAGCGGACGGTGTTGAACGACTACTACTGCCAAGACCATGAGTTTGTTCTAGGTAATCATAGAAACGCCAATCGCCGGCTAAGTGCCAAGAGTTGTTCTGGGCATAAAGGTCAGATCGTCCCACAACCAGAACTTGTTTTTTTGTTGTGACGGTCGCTGTGAGAAGCGTTGAAGACAGGCGTGTGGTTACAGGATTTCCCCAGTAATGCGTGACCGTAGCGAGTGCGCCTCCCGATAGCCCAAGCGCCGGATTGCTGCCGAACGTTGGAAACAGAAAGACCCGAGTGTTGTCCGTGTCTTCAATAGGTGTTTCGGCTTTTTCTTCAGCGTCACTATCACGAAGCAGTAGCGCTTCGATGATGTCGCCTAGGTCACGGTGCGAGGACTTGTCGACGGATGACGATTGGGCGGAGACAACAAACGGATGTTCAGATAGAGAAAGTCCGGTTATAAAAAGTAGAATGAACGTTGCACCGATTCGGCACAGTTGAACGGTCATACTTCAAGCCAGCGTGATTGGTTGTAGTCGTGACGGACCTGGATTTCATTACGGAGCCCTGGAACGTCGGTGGCGTCTGGTTGAGTAAAAGCAATGGCTGTGCGTACGGCCCAGTCCATTCCATGAACAGTCGCACATGACATCCCTGGATTCTGATTTTGATGTTGGAATTCACCGTGTATCGTACTAGTCGACGCTGATACCCGCAGCGTCGGCTAGTAGCGGATAAAACTGTAAAAACACATTGTCGCGCGCGGCGTGCTCGATGTGACAGGTATAACAGCCTTGGTTTTTGGGGAATGGTTGTGCGGTTGTTCGAGCACGATTGCCGCCACCGAAATCATAGTAGGCCCATCCCTCGTTGACTCGTGACGAATCTTTAACTGCTAACTCGACCGCGAAGACATCAGCTGCGAAGCGGCCATGTCGTGCCGGCATCGCATCGTTCTCTGTTCCGCGCACTAGCAGTGCGAGCATTGTGCCTTCGCGGAATTCTCCTGTCCGAACAAAGTAATCATAGGACGTTGGTTCCATGAGGGTGTGATTAAATGACTCACGGCGGGGTGTTTCTTCGTTATAGCTCAGACCGAGTGAGGTGCCGACGAGAGTCCATCGTAGGTAATCGGGTGGAAGTTGCAGTGCGCCGTCACGGTCGTACACTGGCATTTGATAATTTTCGTTGCTGTTGGTCGTGGTTTGCGCAAATAGCGTGAAGACCATACCGGTTCCGATAATTAAACAGGTGATGCCGAAGACGACGGGTTGATTCTGTTGGGTATATTGCACGTGGTCTCTCCGATCAAACCTTAGTTAAACAGGCGCCACATTTGTGCGACGACAAAGCAGACAGTGAATCCCATAGCGAGTGGCAACACGGCCGCAAGCGTTGTCCATCGCGCACTACCTGTTTCCCTAAAGATGGTATAGATCGTTGTCGAGCACGGATTATGAAGCAAGCTGAATAACATTAGATTTACACCGGTTAAAAGTGTCCAGCCGCTCCCCCGAAGCAAATCACTCGTTGCCGTTGCACTTTCAAGTTCAAACATTATTCCCGTGCCAGCGCCACCCGTTAACTGGTCAGTTAACACCGTCAGCATCAAAATGGTTGGGATGACGATTTCATTGGCCGGAATAGCGACGATATAAGCCACCAAAATGACACCATTAAGTCCAAGAAACATACCGAGAGGGTTGAGCCCCGCCACCGCGTGCTCCGCAATACTCAGTGTGCCGATGGTAACGTTGGAACTCAACCAGATTACAGCCCCGGCGGGAACAGCGAAGATGACAGCACGCCAGAGCACGATCAATGTTCGATCAATGAGCGACGTGTAAAGTGTCTGTAAGACGCGCGGCGGCCGATACGGAGGGAGTTCGAGACTAAAACTTGTTGCTTGGCCACGAAGCACGGTTTGGGATAGCAGCCACGATGAGAAAAACATCGTGGCCACACCGAGTAGGGCGATTCCAACAACCGCGGAAGCGGATGCCAATCCGGCAAGATGAGCGGGCGCCAGTGCGCCGATAAAAATTGTTGCGATGAGAATTTGGGTCGGCCACCGCCCATTGCAGAGTGAGAAATTGTTTGTGAGAATCGCAATGAGTCTTTCTCGGGGACTATCGATGATACGCGTAGCAACTACCCCTGCAGCGTTACAGCCGAATCCCATACACATGGTTAATGCTTGTTTGCCGTGCGCGCCCGCGCGTCGAAACAGAGAATCAAGGTTAAATGCCACGCGCGGTAGGTAGCCAAAGTCTTCAAGTAATGTGAACAGCGGAAAAAAAATGGCCATTGGCGGCAACATCACTGCGACTACCCAGGCTGTAGCGAGGTAAACCCCATCGAAGAGGAACCCGTTTGCCCACCAGGGGAGTCCTGTTGATTCGCCGAATGAACGTAACAGCGGATGCATGGTGTCGATGAGTAACGATGCCAGCATCGCCGACGGAACATTAGCTCCTTCGATCGTGGCCCAGAAGACCGCGGCCAGAATTAAGAGCATTACAGGAAAACCGACCCACCGGTTGGTCAAGAGTCGGTCGAGCGCCCAATCGATATCGACGCTGGTCTTTTTGAGTCCGCGTACCTGCGATGTCGCAGTAATTTGTTCTGCCGCATGGAACGTACGTTCTGTCATCTTGTCCTGGAAATCGTCGGGTAGGTCCCACCGCAGTCTTTGTGCTTGTGAAAGGACGTTGGACCGTTTGTCTTCTGATATTTCTGCCGCATCCCCGGTAATCGTGTCGTCTCCGATTCGTCCAAGTTCACCGGACCGAACGGCATCGATGACCGCGTCGTCTGCGGTCAGAAGTCTCTGCGAGACCCATCGGCTACTTGGGAGTCCAGGAAAGGTTTCTTCGACAATTGTCGTGAGTGACGCCACTGCTTGTTCGACCGACTGGTCATGGCGTGCGATGCGGTACGGTGTTGTCTGGATTGAACCGGTCGCAACGTCGTGAGCCGCGTCGAGTAGTTCGTTGATTCCTATGTTCGAACGTGCCACGCCCGTAATTACCGGCACGCCAAGTTGCTGTTCGAGTCGTTTTGGGTCGGTTCCAATGCCGTGGCGTCGTGCTTCATCAGTTAGATTGAGATATATGACGACACGGTTAGTAATATCCAAAATTTGTAAGGCGAGGTTGAGATTGCGCTCCAGTCTGGTTGCGTCAACAACTACAACGGTGACGTCGGGCCGTCCGAATAAAATAAATTCTCGTGCCACTTCCTCATCGACACTTCCAGCCTGTAACGAGTATGTACCCGGTAAGTCGACAAGTTTTATTCGCTTATTGCGGTGGGCAAATGCACCTTCAGCGCGCACGATCGTTTTCCCAGGCCAATTGCCGGTGTGCTGCCGCAGTCCCGTGAGAGCGTTAAAGACAGTGCTCTTTCCGACGTTTGGGTTTCCTGCAAGTGCAATGAGGATGTCCCATTTATTTGGGTTGAGACCAAGCCTGAGAAGACTTTCTTTTCGGTAGGTATCCGCACTGCTAGACACGCGCATCGGCTGTTCCATCAGCTACCTGGAGTGACAGAGTGATCGGAGATGCGCTCAACGGCAATCCACGATGATTGCGTTGATCGCAATGCGATGAGCGCACCACGAATGCGATAGGCGATGGGGTCACCACTCGCACTCGTTAACTCCCGTCGAACTTTGGTTCCTTGAATGAGACCGAGGTCAAACAGGCGTCGTCGCTGCGGACCCTGACAGGCTTTGGAGATGGCAAGTACACGGACAGTTTCACCCGGGCCAATGTCATGAAGTGTTGTGTTTGTCGTGTCGGCGCGTTCTCCAAGAGGTAGTTCCCGTATGGTGATATTTCCTGCGGCAATGGAGTCGATGTCCCACTCACGACCACCGGACCGCACGCGAACGGCGTGCATCGAACGATCGATGATGTCGAGACGATGGCCTAGCGAGAGCCCGTCATTGAGTAACGCGTCGTAAATTTCACGCGGTTCGTCTTCGAGATGAATAATTTCCACGGTACGACCTGGTTCTGATGCGACAAGAGAGATTCCACTGTTAGGTGGGACTTCTCCAGCCGCTGTGGGAATCGGGTCTCCATGAGGGTCCCACGGTGGATGGCCAAGTTGGGTATCCAACGCATCTACTTCTGCCGGCGATAGCGTGTGTTCCATACGCTCGGCCTCGTCATGCCATTCAGTAGCGGGGACACCGGTGCGGTCGGCAAGGTACCGTTCCCACATTCGATGAGTGCGCACAATTCGTAGAGCTGACAGTAGTCCTTCTTCTGTTAGCGTCAGACCATGGATATCGGCAGAGACTAAGCCCATCGCTGTAAGGCGAGAAAGTAACGCAGCGGCGTGAGCTCGTGATGTCTCAAGTTGCCCAGCGAGACTTTCGAGTGATGTCTGGCGGTTCGCGCTGTGGCACGTGTAGAGATGCTTAATAGCGTCTTCGAGCCTGGTCCGTTCATCCAGCGATGTTAGTCGTTGCAGCCGCGGGAGGATTCCTTTTTTCGGCCAAAATAAAGCCGCGACCGCTCCAAGCGTTACACAGAAAATCGATAGCGAAAGAAGAGGATCTGGCATGGTCGAATGGTTATTTTTTGATTAGCCAAAAAAATAATCTCTATTAGTCTAAACGATCTTTACCTGATACGATCGACTTCTTGTAGATCAAGGATTTCGTGTTCGTTTCAACTAGAGAGGCTTTCATGCGCCATCCATTTATCAATTCCATCTTTGTGTTTCTAGCTTTTGTCGTTTTTGGTGTGCCGAACGTGGTTAATGCCCAGTCGGTCATTACACGCGGCGAAGCGATCGGCGCTTCGCCGGTGGTTGATTTGGCTCAGGCTCTCCGGTCGGTTCATCGGTATGCTGATCAAACTGTAGTTCTTGAAGGTGCTGTCAAGAGAGTCTGCCAAATGAAGGGCTGCTGGATGGAACTGATGCCGAAGGGTGCTGACCGAGGTATCCGTGTGACATTTAAGGACTATGCCTTTTTTGTCCCGACCGATTCGACTGGATACGCAGCGCGGCTCGAGGGTATGTTTGAAGAGAATATTTTTTCAAAAAGTGACGCAGACCACCTCATCGCTGAAGGTGTCACGTTACAAAGAAACGCTGATGGGACAGCGACAGAGGTAAGTTTTGTCGCGCAGGCCGTTGAGCTCAGGCAGTAACTGAATATTATTCTTGGACGCTCACGTCAACGTGAGCCGTGGTCCAGCAGCACTGATCGCCGCTGCCGCCGTTGCCGGAGATGTCATTGACCGTTAGGACCAAACGGTAATCACCGGGTTCGGTAAAGGTTGCTAGCGTCGTGGTTTCGCCACCAGATAAATCTTCAAACGCATGGCGATCTTGGTCGTTCGGAAGCACAATCGCACCAATGACCTGTGGCATCCTGCCTTCTGTGTCATTCGACTCGAAGGCAAACTCGACGTCAGCAGGGCCACGGTAGAGTTCCCATCGTAGCGTAAGCGGTGGCCGTTCTCGACCACGCCGTGGGTGTTGTGGCGGATTTGTCAGTGGGACATCGGAGGCATGCGCCCACAATTCCAGTGGCTGTCCGACGGTTGCTGTGTAGGAAGTCTGGACACCACGTGAGGGGCCTTGCAATGTGTCACCGCCTGGAGCGACCTGTAGTGTGGGGGGGACATTCCCATTGGCACGATTTAAAAACATATCGACGTAGTACGCTGGGTTTAGCCAAAACGTGACAACAGACTGCTGGTTATTGGCCGTAAGCGTCCACGTGAATTCCTGATCTTCGGAGTCGGCCGGCACGGTAATTGAAAAAACGCCCCATTCTCGCCCAGGAAAAAAATGTGCCGGTTGTCCCATGTCCGGTCCCCCAGGCTCAATCCTGTTGTCGGGGCCGATAGGGATGTCGAGCGGTTCCTCGTTACGGTTGAAATACCCAAGCAGGATCGTGAAGGTTCCGTCGTCGTTTTCATACCAGCCTTCAAGCGCCGGAAAAACGGCTTCGCCACGCACACCTTCTGGTTCAAGTGACAGTGGGGCGCGTGGAGGCTGTGCAAAGATGACGCTATCGCCCACGATGACGACGCTAGCTACGATGACGAGAAGACGAATTAGACAACGACGATGCCGCATGAGTTTTCCTGCTGGGGCTTTGCTGTTAGAGAAACAGATCCCGGGAGTCGTCAGATTAGACGACTCCCGGGACCGAAAAAGCTAGTTGTTGTTGTCGGCAGACTCGCGTGCTTCCACGAGCGAGTCATATTCCTCGTCGGTGAAATACGTAACGTTTACCCACGCGTGCGCCATCTCATCAACGGTGCGATCACCATAACCAACCCACACGTTCGGGTCTGGATTCGAGCGGTTAGCTATTGTGTTGTCGTGCCATGCCGTTACCTTCATGAGCGTGCCTTTGGGCAGTAATGGTGCTGCGCCGTCGGCGTACTGGTAACTGTTATGCCAATTAAAATTGAAGTCACCCACGTGGCTTAATACTTCGCGGCGCCCGGTCGGCAAAATAGCTTCTATTGCCATGGCCTTGCCTCGGAGGTGCATGTGTGGCTGGAAGCTCTCAATCCGTGCAGCACGTTTCAGAGGAAAAAATCCTTCGGTGACGGCGATTGTGTTTGGTTCAATATCTAAACTTCCACCACCTGTCGCACCCATCAGATGTAACACCTGCCTGTTTGTCGGTTCTTCACCCTTTGGATAAAAGTAGACGCCGAGTTTAATAGTGTCAGTGATTTCTTCGCCGCTGGCTGAATAGTGCACATCCCAAATAATACGGGAGTCTGGGAGCATGAGGACCCCACTACCTGGTCGCATCACTCGACCTTGTTTTCCAACGGCCCATTCCATGAACAGTCCTGAGTTGGCGAGGGGATCATCGTCATCGGTCGCATTTGGGTTTAGGAGCAGCGGGTCTGTCTCGTCTTGTTCAAGTCGTGCGATGACATGGTGTGTAATTTTTCGACCAGCTTCCGTGCCTGGTCGAACTTCGATCGCACGTACCCATCGAGGCTCGGTCAACCCCGTTTCGGAAATCGGTTTCCACCACGCATCATTCGCTTCAGCGGGCATGGTGAATGGGTCGGACTCAACGATAAGATCGGGCGGTCCGCCGAACCGGTCCGCAAGATACCACCTGGCTTGGTCTGGCCACTCGAGGGCAGTTGGCATATCGGCAGGGTTCCCGCGAGGCGCTCCGCCATCCACCCAGCGGACGACGGTGTCGATTTCAGCGTCAGTCAGCGACCGGTCATTCTTGAATTCGGATATACCGACGGTGCGGTCAATATGCCATGGAGGCATCTGACGAGTCGATACGCGGTCTTTGATCGAACGGGCCCATGGGCGCGATTCTTG
>CEWR01079802.1_pt1 | contig 11037 bp, 3 predicted proteins | sample 356321 | NCBI WGS metagenome assembly CEWR01 (sample SAMEA2621551, study PRJEB7988) | marine metagenome | biome: marine biome (ENVO:00000447); feature: mesopelagic zone (ENVO:00000213); material: "saline water (ENVO:00002010), including plankton (ENVO:xxxxxxxx)" | depth 790 m
AACCGCCGTTCCCGTTGCAGAGGCCCGGAGCGCCAGGCGGTTCAGGGCGGGCAGCATCCGGTGCAAGAACCGATCGAGTGCACTTCGAATCCCCTTTCTATTATAAAGCACGCGCACACTAGTTATATATTTATAGCTATCGTACTTACTTGCACACCGTTCTGCTATAATATAGTGGGTCAATTAATTATTTATTCAGTGGGTTCACTTTATGAGCGCTTGTCCCCTTTCCAAACGCTCACAAAGTTCTCACAGCAGATGGATCTCGAGGTCGAGATTTTCTAGACGGTCCCTAGATTTTTATGGAGACCCTGACTGCTTTCAAAATTGACTGCACGAAGCGTGAACTTTTGGGATCAGAGCAGTCAGGGTCTCCATAAAAATCTAGGGACCTCTAGAAAATCTCGACCTCGAGATCCATCTGCTGTGAGAACTTTGTGAGCGTTTGGAAAGGGGACAAGCGCTCATAAAGTGTTTTAATTAATTATTTATTAAGGGGGTTTTGAAATGGCAACACGTATTTGCAAAAAAACGATTATTTGCAACTTGTGATTTGAAAAAAGCGCAGAGAAAAAGCCCACCATCAAGGTTGGCTAATATGGACGACGACCAGTACTTCGAGTCCATGTTACTGGAGGAGAAGCAGATACAGCTGGAAGAGGTTCAACGAGAACAAATTGATGCAGAGGAACAGCTACAAAATGACGATGCGATGCAGGAGCATTTTGAAGACATTGTCGCCGACGTTGCGGCCGCAGGGTCGGGATCAGAGCGCCTGACTCGGAATAACGCCGAGCACACAGCGAATATGTACGCAGAAGACGATGACCATTCAAGTGTGGGTGGCAATATTCACGACCAAGAAGAACGGGACGATTTCTTCGCGCGCATGGGTGGAGGGAGGCCTCGTCCTCGTGCAGATCCCAATCCCACTCCGAGCGTCGGCGGTGGTAGCACAGTCCCAGAGAGTGCGGCCGGTGCGCAATCTGTCGGTGCTGAGACTTACGCAGCGCAGAAGCGTCTCCTAAAGGGGATCAAGGACGTCCCTGGCTTTTCGTCGCAAATGATGGGCGGTGTCGGAAAGGATAGAATATCACCACTGCCTCCGATCTTCAATACCGGACTGCCCGGGTACTGGGTTCAGATGACAAACGAAGGCCCTTTTCGCGGCGAAGGCATTAGGCCAGTGAGGGTGATCGACATGGGATTCATCGGCGCGTGGCAGCAGGCTTCGGACGCGGAACGGATATCCGATTTTACTCCGCAAACTGACCCAGTAGCGCGAGCGCGCTCGGTGGCGATATGTGCACTGATGGGCATTCTCAGCGTCGGAATGGCTAAGGGGCTTGTCGCATCTCCTAACCACTCAGAGTTCGTTGATCTCAAGCGCAAAGACCCGGACGAGTTTCTGAAGGAAAAGAAGAAGCTCAACGGAAAGATTAGCACCTACACGTTCTGTCCTAACGAGACGTCTGATGACCAGGCGAAGCGACAGGAGACCGCAATGATGTTTAGCTTCGTTCACGTCTCGATGCACAGCCCCGAGGGCAAGTACGTTGGGTTCAAGATTCTGATGCTGATTTTCGACAGGGGTTTCTCTACGGACATGCTCGTCAACGAAATCATGAAGGAGAACGCCGCGCTCAAAGCCTCGGGTGAAATTAATGGCATGCCGGAGAGCATGCGCAATTCCAAGATGGAGCGCCAGAACAAGCTGCAGCGTGCGCAGATCACCGACGAGGATTTGGACCGCAATGCGGGGAAGCAGTACAAGCGTATCAAATGCAACGCAGACTTCTTGAAAATGATGGAAGCGCAGAGTGGCTCAACGCCGGCTAAGGTAGGGAGGCCCTACTACAATAACATCGGTGAGGATACGCCTCCGGGGTGTGTCGTTCACCCGTTTGAGAGGGACCCAGGAGACGAGTTGGGCGGACAGCACCCATTTGGTCCGTCCGTGTCCCACAATCACAAGCGGTACAAGGCTCCCACAGAGGACTCTCCTGGTATTAACGTTTCTATCGCAGGCACGTTGGACGCGCGTGGGCTGCCGATCGAGCTTCACGAGTCTCTGATTGATCCATTGCAGTGGTATGACACAAAGGGTAACTTCACACCACCACAGCACGTGATCGATAATGGCTGGTGTCACATTTGCCACGACCCGAGTGTGACGAACATCTTCAACGCTCCTCTGCCCAATAAGATGCATGGAAACGTGGAGCCAGACGATTGCCTACTGGAAATCTTCTGGAGCATGAATAAAGATAGCCATCCAGTTCTGAAGAAGGCCCAAGCGCGCGGCTTGAAGACGTTGGAGCAAAACCGCGACAGTGTGCTTTCGCTGTTCCACAACATGGAAGACACGCTTGACCCTGACCAGCACCGCCTGAGTCGTGCGGTTCTTGATACCGAGATGCTGTCGGGAGACAGCATCGATAAGAGCGTGGCAGAAGAGGCGACCGTTGAGCGTCGCGCGTACGGAAAGACGACGACCGAGAAGAACGGGAATGTGTGGGTACTATCGGTGCGTCAGGTCCTGCGCGATACCTCGGAATATCAGGTGTCTGGGCATGCCATGGTTGATGACTGGGACCAGATCCAGCGCACGAAGATTCGCAATTTAGACTACGACGCGACTGAGCTGAACCGCGCGCCGTACAAGGTTCAAGAGGCAACGCGCCAGCGCCGCAAGAAACACGCGGAGGCCACATTTTCTATGATTAAGCTCGGCCTTCAGCGTTTCGAGCACGCGTACGGACGCGCGAAGGCGCGCAAGACCATTCCACCAGGTTATTACGACGTGGCACATGTGGGGCTCAAAGATGCGGTCAAGGAGGCTGGAGAGATTGCGCGTCGCCGCAGCGCGTGTGGCCTCGGCCGCACAGTCAATCCAGAAGACCCGAACGTTCTCCTCGGAACGGCTAATATAGGCTTCGCGCACAAGCAGTCTCTCGTCGCGACAGATCTCACACCCTTCGGGCACCACCGCGCCTTCCTCATGCGCCTCTTCTCGAGCGGAGTGAACATTGCCGGACGCGACGTCAAGATCATGCTGGAGATGCACATGCATGCCTTCGAACCGTGCGCTTTCAACCATTCAAACCCTTTTAGTACACACACGCATACCAACCGTAACCCTAACCGTGACCCGAGCCGTAATACAAACCACAGGTTCCAAGAGGTCTCCTTCTTCCTGCTGCTGTGCGGTGGACCAGGAAGCGGGAAGTCAATGCGCGCCAAGCGTATGATGGCGCTGCTGTGCGAGGGGTGGGTCAAGCCCTCCGGATCCTCGTCGGTGCGCTTGAATGTTAAACCAACATACTGTAACCAACATACTGTAACCACAACACACTCACACACCTCCCCTAACCTATAAAAGGCGAAAGCGGGCATGAATGGTGGTAAGGCAAACTGCATTCGAACTCCATAAACGCGTGTGCATGACACGCTTAGGATTTGGGGTTATAGCACTATGCGTTTGAACAGGTATGGACTTCCTCTGCGGCCGTCTCGTCTACTACGACGGTTTGTTGTCCCTACGCATCTCTCCCACAAGCATTTCACATACTCACCATCTGTTGCTTCTCTCTTCGCAGAGATTACAAACGACTTTGCGTCAAACGACTCGGAGCGCATCGAGTACGCTCGAATTCGAACACGTGATATTCATGCAACCTCTCACACGCTCCGAATTTCCGTTTCGCAGGTATTTGAAATCGATCACGGCGCGTTACGGTCATTCAAACCCGTATATATGTACAGCGAGTCACACCTACCCCTAACTCTAACAGATGGAGCAGCGGGTCCTGAACACGCGCTCTGTCAAGACTGTGGGGGAAGGTGGTCTCGAGACGTTCACGACGGTGGTTCTGGACTCTCTGCACTACGAGTCGCACCTGATGTGCACCAACTGTGGCCCCCTGGGACTCAAAGGCGACCAAGAGCCGTCGACCAACCGCGCGGCGCTCTCGGACCGCTCGTGGGCGCACATCGTGCACTCGACGGATGATCACGAGTCGGGTGACGTCGACTTCGACATGCAGAAGGCCTCCGAGCCACTCAAGCAGCAAGTGAACCGGTACCGCGTGTGTACCTGCCTCGTGGCCTACGTTCTTATCTTCATCAAGCACATCCCGTCGTGTAGACCCAACCTGACTTACGCAAACATGCTGTGCAACAAGTGGTACGATATCATGTGGAACGAGTACAACCTGCCGCGCCCGTCGAAGAGGAAGAAGTTGAAGCTGCGCATGATGCTGGAACTCTTCGCGGTGGAGAGCGCAGTGTTTGAGAAGTTCATGCTTCCCGAGTCGGCCGTGGACTTTGCCGATATGCTTCCCGACGAGAACGGGCACCTGACACCCTTCTGCATTGATCAGCTCGCCGATATCGTGCGCAGCCTGCAGCGCTGCCTGGACCTCGAGGTCATCCATACCGCGTGGTCACACTCCCTTGACCACTCACCCGCGACGTCGGCGCACGTCTTCCAGGTGAAGACTGTACTCGCGCAGCTTCACGGCTCGGAACTGGACCGTAGCACATTGAAGGGCGAGCCTCATAGCAATACTCCACCGACGAATGCGCCGCCGACGCCGACGCCTGCGCCGCAGCCGCAGGGACGAACGGAAGAGGCGGATACCAGCGTTCGCTTCAATGATATCGCAGATCTCCAAGGAACGGATACGTTGGGCGAAATGCGTGACCAACACGACCTGTTCACGACGTCATCGGCAGTTGCAGCGGGAGCGCCTGCCTCTGTGCCTCTCGGAATGTACGAAGCGCCAATCGGAGCGCCTCCGGGTCAACGGCCACCAACCATTCCTCGCGGCTCATTGCCAAAGGATTGGGGGATCCGAAACGACGGTCCGACTGTACCACCAAATAACGAAAACAACGTTCCCACGCACCCTATAAATCCCACAGTCAAGAAGATTATGACAGATGGTATGACGCGGCAGTGCGCCGCGGAAAGGGCTGAAGAGCTCGCAACAACGCGTGAGCTTCGCTGCGAGCTCAGCAACCGCGCTCTGACGACTAAGATTTCCCGAGACGGTGGTGGGGAGCACCAGCAGCTCACGCGAATCTTTACGGATTGGTCTGACAGCGCCAAGGAACCGCAACACCGCATGACCTCCACTGGTGCGGTGATAAGCGCCAAGAGCGCGGCGGGTGCGTGCATGCCAAACACGTCGGACCTGATCAACAGCGGCATGGATAGGGAATTTATCAAGGACATTGCGAATGGTTTGACGTCCATTACGTATACAGAGAATGAGGCAAAGATTGGTATTCGCAACCAACGGCTGTGGGAGTACGAGACGCTGCCGGGAGAGGCGGAACTTAAGGGACCGAGGGATTACGACTTTAACTGGGCTTGCCTCTCTGCGTTGAAAAAGGGAGCCCCTGGCGATTCTGGTGGTTCTGGTGGTGGGCCCAAGCAGAAGTCGTTGTGGACAAACAGTGCGAGAGTCGTTCGCAGCCACGCGAATATGGCATTCTCGCTCGTGTCTATCATGTCCATGTCCCTGGAGAGTATCCGCGACTCTATGTACTCGATGTTCGTGTCTACTATCGAGAACAAGATCCGCATACCTAAGAGCGACCGTAACCGGTTCAAGCACGTGAGCTCAAATAACCCAAAGAGCGGAAGAGCTTTCGATATTGCCGACTCGTGCATGCTCTCGAACGGACAAGGCTTCTCCGTCACGACTGGTGTGACGACAATCCATCCCAAGCACATGTTCGTTGACCGCAGCCTTGGTTCTGCCATGACGCCAGAGTTCGAGTCGCCGAAGAACCTTGAGCGTCCTCACAACTCCACTGTGGGCAATACCCTTGGCCAAAAGCGGTTGGATCACTTGAGCGACAACCGCGCGTTTCCGGTGTGCATTGCACCAGAGAACTTTGAGCGCGGCGTGCCTATCAAGGAGTGCGAGGCTTTCAATGGTATTTACTTCAATAAGCACACGGCGAGTGAGCAAGCGGCACTGGTCGTTGAGATGGGACTCTTCCTCGCGAACGTGCCGGGCATCGCAGGTGGAAAATACACTATGGTGCCCGAGGCATTTAAGACTAGCGTCCCCGATCGGTCTATGGACCAACTGGAGGCGATCCACGAGGCGGCCCGACTGGAGGCTGCGCGCGAGAAGGAGAAGAGAGACGCAGATATGAGGGATGCGACGGTCCCTATTATGCAGGACGACTTAGACGACGAGGTCCTGGGCGAAGCGCAAACGTTTGAGAAAGAGGACGAGGAAGAGGAAGAAGACTCCGACGCCGCCTATGTTGAGCAAGAAGTGTCTCCCCTGGTGGACGACGACTCGCACGCCGATCACGATTCGGTGCAGCGGGGCGTGACTCACCCGGACTCGCACGACCTCCACGTGAACCCTGGCTCCGGCGCGACGGACAGGGCGGCCAAGGCAAGCATCGACCCCAGTTCGATGGTTCCAACGCTCCCGTACGAGTGGGACCAATTGGCCATCTTCTTATCGCTCAAGATGGTAGGGACCTTGCACAACGACGTGCGTGCATACGTCGACAAGTTCTGCGACGGTTTTCCGGATGTGTACGAAAACGAGGATCGCGAGGACACGCTGGCTACCCTGCCGCAGATATCAATTCGGTTCCCTGGTATTACCGATGTGAAGAGTGCAAAGAGCGATAATGCGGACGATGATGGGAGAACTAAGGATCTTATGCCGCTCAGCTGTAGCATACCGCTCAAGCAGTCGCGCTTCTGTGACGTGGGCAAGCAAATAAAGAGCGCGCGCTCTAGCAGGAGGCTCACCGAGGCGGTTCACTCGTTCGCACACGGTCGCGCAATTTCAGCTAACGACCCAGAGGTCCAAGAGCAGGAAGCGGAGGCTCGCGGCATAGACTCTGGGATTATTCTGGACGGCAACCTCTTCGCGCGCAGTACGTGGCAGCGCTTCACCCTCTCGGCGCTCGACTCCCGCGGCATGCGCACTCTCGAAGAGGAGGCTCGCGTTAACGACCAGGGTCTCTGCGTGCGCCTCCGTATTCGCAACCACCGCTCCGCGGAGGCACACCACGAAATGAACCCCAATCTTGACGGGTGCACGGAAGCGAAGGCTCACACATTCACCGCACAAGAGCGCCAGAAGCGCAAGCTTGGTGACGGAGAAGATGACGAAGATGTGCCGATGGAGTCGCTCAACTCCAAGCGTCGCTACTTGGAGCACGAACGCGAAAAGGAGGCAATCTCTGAGTCGATGGACGCCGAGCCCACTGTGTGAATACGTTCACCCGACGAACCATTGGCTTGGAGTAAACTTCCAACGTATAAATGTGGAGTGTGTGAACTTGTGGTAACACTCCTCGTACGGAAAACTGTAAGTGGTGTGGCGTGGCGTGTTTGTGTCTCGTGTGGATATATCGAAACTGGAAGACTCTTAACTAATAGGGGTAGAAACTAATCAATGCTCCCACTTCTGGGCTTGGTGCTTTTACAGTGCGAATCGGGGCGGCTGATCAAGGAAATCCAAATTGCGAAGTACTCTCCCTCATGCTGTAGTGGGGAGTCTTACGCGACGTTTGACGGTCTGACACCGGCGATGATTTCTGGAATGAATGGCAGCTACGTTACAGTTGTGCCAGATTCTTCCCAAGGTGACGAATATCCACCGTCTGCGTACCTGATCGCGAATAATATGAGCTTGTTCGTACGCGTCGGAAGTCTCTTGAACGAGACGTACCTCTTCCTCTCGTATCAAAACATACCATCCAGCTACCCGCCCAACGAAATGAGCGATTCGTCGAGTAACTATTCGTTTGGTGCGAACACAAACCACGATATCTACGTAAACTACCTTCATGTAAGCAATCCGGCAACGTTCCGAATATACGCAAACGAGTGCAACTTCCCACCGCCACACCCGCCGCCACCCATACCACCTCCCACTACGGCTATGTGCCACGAAGGTTACTGGCCACTGTACCAAAGCGAAAGTGAGGCAAACGCGATGTCGAGTCTGGGTACCGCGCATGTGCACACGTTTGGTGGAGTTGGCTACTACATGCCGAACGGGTTTGAAGGAGCGACGCACGGGGAGAGCATCTGGTGTCCTTGGCACACGACTACTATTATTCCACGTCCTCCACCCACACCTTCGCCCCCACCGAGCACGCCATCTCCGACGACACCGCCTTCAGCTCCACCGTCGCCGCCACCTTACGAACTGCCAGTGTATCTGCAACTCGCGATCCTGATGATAAGTGTAGTGGCACTGACTGGCCTCATGATATGGTTCATATCTTATAATTTGCATTACGATGACGTGAAAGAAACCACGACAAGGACTGGTTCGGACAGGTCGTACGCGAATATTGTTGCTATTAAGTAACTTAAACTTTCGACTATTTGAGTTACGTATAGTATGCTCGCTAGGACCACATTATTCGTGACGCCTGTCCGATTCTATCCACAATAACCCGTGTGGACCTGTACAGAGAGTAGAGTACAGAAGAGAACCCATAGAGTCTGTACCCCGTCCGCACGAAATGTACACACCGGTTAAAAAACCATCGTCGCCACCCTGCCGTCGCCATGAGTGGATCTGGTACGAATGGGAAGTTTATATTGCTGGTCAAGCTATATGCATCGCATTCGTGATTGCACTCGCAGTAAGCACACTCGCGGGGGTCGCCACTCTCGCCTACGCTCCGAAGGCGGACGTGAATTTTGCCGGCCTATCAGACGCAACTTGCTTACGAGTAGCGCGGTTGGCCGATTACACTACAGTATTCGTTGACGTCGGGTCTCCCATGCAGCGCGTCAAGTTGCTACTTGATCTTGGGTCTGTGGTGGATATAGGAGGAGAATCGCTCACCATATTCTCCAGCCGCTTACACAAGAGTGTAAGCATGTCGTGCGGTGACCTGACTCCGCATCGCCATTACTCACAGAAGTGCCAGGACCTGGCTCTCATAGCCCCCAACGGGAGCTCCAGCGACCAGATCCTTGTGCACACAGAATTCATCTTCCAGAACGACCGATCAGCCTACTCCGAGGGGCTACCAGCCGCGATAGCCGGCCTTGACGGCACTTTCCGACTTACGCGAAACAGCACGTTTTGGCTGAGCACCACACATTTGTGCTTCGCGCCTCTCGCTCCGCCGGTAGTAGATGCAGATGTAGACGCGCTGCGCTTCAGCGTTGATAACGGAATGATGTATACCACGCAGGTGGATCTGAAGATTTGGAACACCACCCTATGGAAGCCCGAATGGGTGTTCGGAGGCCTTTGCGACGACGTGTTAATGGGTGTGCGGGTGCGCATGTTTCCCGTGGAGGCGGCTAATGAGGCGAGTGTGTGGCTCACGCTTAGTGGTACATTTCTCTACGAGTACGGCTCCAGTATTCTGGAGAAGCGCCGGGAAGTGGTAGAGGCCGGAGAGAATTGCTCTTCTCTTCTGTACGATCTGAGTCACCAGCGCGATATCTACCACTCCGATTGCGGTCTCGGGTTGGGCGAGTGCGCAGTACTCCCATCGGTTCCGTTTCGGAGGTTGGCTACGCGACGTATTCGTATCGACGTGCCTGCCGAGGGAGACGGGACGATAATTACAGAGCACGCCGTTGCATTGGAGAATCTGAAGAGGTCTTACGCAGACGCGCTTACGTCTGCCATCGCGAGGCTGTTCGTGCTGTTACTGACGGCAGCGGTCGTGTTTGTGCGAGGCTCTCAGAACGCCACGTCGTCGCGCTGGCTACTAATCAACCTCATTGATACCCTTCGCTGCCGTGGACCGAAATCTGAAGACCACACCCCGGAGAGTGTGATATCCAGGTACGACGAGTGGGATATTATCACGGATGCTCTCATCAGCGTCGCAGCGTGGGGCTCTAGGTTGGTCGTTCTGGTGTTTTCGGCCACCTCCCTGCAGCAAGACGGTCAAGGCACAGCGGTTTATTTTCAAATCCTTGGGCTGGTGTGTTCCTTTGTTCACTTCTTGCTGCGCTCCTGCTTGGACATTAATCGTAAACGGGAAGCACCCATAACAACGCTTGGTGGCCCAATGTCAGTCATAGACGTCACGAGTGCGGTGATGATCCTCTTCTCGGAAGCGCCGCTTCTGGGCAGCGATGGTCAGAAGTTTGCGGCGATCGGTCGCTTACTTATTGGTCTACTCATAAGTCTCTCCGTGTGCACGCGAGTCTGCTTCTCCGTGTCCATGGTAGCTACAATGGCAGTAGCTGCCACTTGGGGTAACCGCAAGTCTCTCAAGTGCCACAAGATTATACTGATCATATCGACCGCTCTTTGGCTATTACAGGCCATATCGACGTCCGGATCTCTGGTATTGCTTTTTGTTAATCCAGCGGCGGTCGCGCTGTCCCGTTCTCAGACCGGTGACACGCGCGTGATCAAGTACGCAATATACCTGGGGCTAGTGTGCACAAGCCTTCCCACATTCACCAAGATCGGCTTGCGCGTGTACCAGCACGAACAGAACTGGTCTAAGGAGGAGTAGTTTACCGCGTGGTGTTAATTTCTGTAAAAACAAAACCTAACCGGTGTCCACATCGGCACGCGCCGGCACGCGCCGGCACCACAAACACCGTTGTGTACATCATACACTGTAATACCCACACGGTGTCGTAAACACTACACCTTACATTGGAATGTACGCAATCGACGCGTGCGTGTAGCTGGATACTGCGGTAGAGTTGTCGTTAGGGTACTGGCAAATCCAACCAATACCAGAGGCGTAGCTCAGAAAGAAGATTGGGCAATTGGATTGAGTGGCGAGAGTGATATCCGAATAGAGATGACTGGTCGAGCTTCCGGAGCAAAGAGTGCAGCATTGTGTGGGTATGGGAACACTTGCCTCAGACATCTCGGGGGAGCCGTAATTTGTGAGAATGTGATGGCCCACGCGCACGTTCGGCGACGCGGGTGATATATAGAGCAGCGTTGGGGATCCGGACGACGTGGTATTATCGACCACTTGATAGGCGGAGCATGCGCCCGGGGGTGGTTGGGAAGGAGGTGGCGGAACGCTTGGTGG
>CEWR01152095.1_pt1 | contig 11036 bp, 12 predicted proteins | sample 356321 | NCBI WGS metagenome assembly CEWR01 (sample SAMEA2621551, study PRJEB7988) | marine metagenome | biome: marine biome (ENVO:00000447); feature: mesopelagic zone (ENVO:00000213); material: "saline water (ENVO:00002010), including plankton (ENVO:xxxxxxxx)" | depth 790 m
GTTCACAATAATTTTCTTTTGTCTGGAGATTCTCATTTATTATTATTTCATTTTTATCAATTGTATTCAGAGAAAATTCAGTTTCAAAATGCTCACTTTTTCCTAAAGGAATACAAACTGCTTTTTCATGATAATCAAATGGAGCAAAGACAAAACATTCATCTGCATAAAGTTCTGTATCATACAAAACATTATTTTTTTGCATAACAATATTCACATCTGTACTATTAGGTAAAGAGTAAAGTACAAAAGGCAAACCTACTTTATGGTGTTGTGCAACTTTTTTTAGAATGTCTGTAAATTCCAATATAGGTTTATTTATAAAAAGTAATGGTTGTTAGTTTTACTAGCGAAATTAACTCTTCTTCTTCATTTTCAATTCTAATCTGCCAAAGTTGTGTAGTTCTACCTTTATGTAAAGCTTTAGCCTTAGCATAAACAAAACCATCTCTTATACTTTTAATATGATTTGCTGAAATTTCCAAACCCCTAATCATTATATCTTTTTTATCCAAAAATACAATTGCCGCAGCGCTTCCCAAACTTTCTGCCAATGCTACAGAAGCTCCTCCATGCAATACTCCATCTGGTTGATGCACTCTGGAATTAACAGGCATTCTTGCAGTTAAAACATCATCTGTAACATCTACAAATTCGATCTCTAATGTTTCCATCAGCGTGTTTTTACAAATTGCATTACAGGCTGCTAAAATTTGATCTTTGTTTTTCTTCATATAATTAATTTACTTTTGTAAAAATACAAAATGAATCATAAAATGACGATTGAAAAAAAAGTAATCTATACAACTTCTAATACGTATTCTGTTTTAAATAATTTAACAGAAAAAACAAAAAATGTTTGGATCGTTTTTCATGGACTGGGCTACTTAAGTAAGTATTTTATTAATTATTTTTCAAAAATTAATCCGGAAGAAAATTATATAATCGCTCCTCAAGCACCTTCTAAATATTACCAAGGAAGAAATTTTAAACATGTTGGTGCTTCCTGGTTGACAAAAGAAAACACCATTGATGAGACCAAAAATGTATTGGCCTATGTTGATGAAATTTTTAAATCTGAACTAGATAACCCACCTTATAATTTAATTATTCTAGGATATTCGCAAGGAGTATCTATTGCTACTAGATGGGTTTCGAGTAGAAAGATAAATTGCAATCATTTAATATTACATTCAGGAGGTATCCCAACTGAATTGAAACCTGAAGACTTTACATTTTTAAATAAACAAACACAAGTTACTTACTTATATGGAGACAAAGATGAATATATAAACGAAGCAAGGAAAACGGAAGAAACCATAAAAGGTACTAATCTATTCGGAAAAAACCTTGATATTCAAGTGTTTGATGGTATTCATGAAGTAAATACCGACTTTATAATCAAGCTTTCTGAAAAATAAATTATGTCATTCGTCGAAAATATTTGGATTTTAACTGTATATTTAATTTCTTTACATCTAAATGTAGGAATTTTCTTAAATATCACAATATGAAAAACATACAACTAACTATCGTATTTTCGTTACTAAGCATATCGCTTTTCGCACAAATTAGTACAACCGAAAAACAAGCACTTCAAGATTTATACACTTCAACAAATGGTCAACAATGGAACAACTCTTGGGATTTAAATCAACCAGTTGATCAATGGGAAGGAATTACCATTAAAGATGATAAGGTAATTAGTATCAGTCTAATGTTTAATAATATGGAAGGAGAGTTACCAAATTCTCTTAACAAATTAAAATATTTAGAAATGTTAGAATTATCATTTAATAAATTGGAAGGGTCTATTCCAACTGAACTTGGAGATTTAAAAAAATTAAAAGTTTTGGCATTTAATGGTAATAACCTAACAGGAACTATTCCATCAAATATTGGAGATTTATCAGACCTTACTCAATTACATCTAAGTAGTAATCAATTAACCGGTGAGATTCCTCAGTCCATTGCTAATTTAGAGTATTTAGAAGTGTTAAATGTTTTTGATAATGAATTAACTGGAAAGATAACGTCTCAATTAGCTAGTTCTAGGAACCTTAAACAGTTATTAGTAGCAGAAAATAACTTTGCAGATACTAAAGAATTTTCTAAGTCTTTACTATCAAATGGAACAAGATTAGATTTTACAAACCCTTATGTTGTATCTGGAAACAAAGGAATTATTGCAATAGAAACTGAAGATGAGAATTAAAATATAAAACTAAACTAATAAAAAAAAGCAGCTTTTAAAAAGCTGCTTTTTTTATTATTACAATATTAATAAATTACCCTTCTTGTTCTTCAGAACCGTGATCATGTTCTTCGCCTTCTTTATGCTCGTGCTTTTCAACATCACCTTCTACTTTTTTTAAATCCATTTCACAAACTATACATTGCCCCGGAGCATCATATGTTTTTCCTTCTTCACACTTCATAGGACATTGGTATGTTTCCATAGCCATTTCCTCTTTTATCTCTTCTTTAATTTCTTTTACTTCTTCAACAACTTCAGTTGTTATTTCTTCCGTTTCTTTTTTCGCTTCAGATTTACAAGATGTAACTGAAAAACCTAAGACAGCTAGCATTGTTACTACAAATAATAATTTTTTCATTTTGTTTGTTTTTTTGTTAATTTAATATGACTAATATAGAATATTTTTTATTTATATCATAAAAAAAGCGACCCAATGGGTCGCTTTTAAAACTATATTTATAACAGATCTTATTTTACTTCTTCGAAGTCTACATCTTCTACATCACTGTTTTCTTCTGTAGCTTCTCCTTGTGCTTCAGCATCTCCTGTTGGCGCTCCTCCATTTTGTTGAGCTTCAGCCTGTGCTTTGTACATCTCTTCAGATGCAGCTTTCCAAGCTTCGTTGATTTTATCTAAAGCTGGTTGAATAGTTTCAATTTCTTTAGTTTCATAAGCTTTTTTCAATTCTTCTAACGCTTCTTCAACTGGCTTTTTATTGTCATCAGATATTTTATCTCCAAACTCAGTCAGTTGCTTTTCAGTTTGAAAAATCATTGCATCCGCTTCATTTAACTTGTCAGCTTTCTCTTTCGCTAATTTGTCAGATTCTGCATTTGCTTCTGCATCTTGTTTCATTTTTTGTACTTCCTCGTCTGTTAATCCTGAAGATGATTCAATACGAATATCTTGAGATTTTCCAGTTGCTTTATCGGTAGCACTTACTTTAATGATTCCGTTAGCATCAATATCAAAAGTTACTTCAATTTGTGGAGTACCTCTTTGTGCTGGCGGAATACCATCTAAATGAAAACGACCAATCGTTTTATTATCTGTAGCCATAGGACGTTCTCCTTGCATTGCATGAATTTCAACACTTGGTTGATTGTCTGCAGCTGTCGAAAATACCTGTGATTTCTTCGTTGGAATAGTTGTGTTAGATTCAATTAAATGAGTCATTACACCACCCATAGTTTCAATCCCTAAAGAAAGTGGAGTTACATCTAATAACAATACATCTTTTACATCTCCTGTTAACACACCACCTTGAATCGCAGCTCCTAAAGCAACTACCTCATCTGGATTTACTCCTTTATTTGGTTTTTTACCAAAGAATTTTTCTACCGCTTCTTGCACTGCAGGAATACGAGTAGATCCACCTACTAAGATAATTTCGTCAATATCGCTTTTTGAAAGTCCAGCATCTTTTAATGCTTTTTCACAAGGTGCAATTGTACGTTTTACTAAATCATCAATTAACTGCTCAAATTTAGATTTTGATAATGTTCTTACCAAGTGCTTTGGTCCACTAGCAGTAGCAGTAACGTAAGGCAAATTAATTTCTGTTTGCGCAGCAGCAGATAATTCAATTTTTGCTTTTTCTGCAGCTTCTTTTAAACGTTGTAATGCCATTGGGTCATCACGTAAGTCTATAGCTTCATCATTCTTAAATTCTTCAGCTAACCAGTTAATAATTTTTTGATCAACATCATCTCCTCCTAAGTGTGTGTCACCATCGGTAGATAATACCTCAAATACACCATCTCCTAATTCAAGGATAGAAACATCATGAGTACCTCCACCAAAATCAAATACTACGATTTTTTGGTCTGTACCCTTTTTGTCCATTCCGTAAGCTAAAGCAGCTGCCGTTGGCTCGTTGATGATTCTTCTAACTTTTAATCCAGCAATTTCACCTGCTTCTTTAGTTGCGTGACGCTGACTATCGTTAAAATATGCTGGTACTGTAATTACAGCTTCCGTTACACTATGTCCTAAATAATCTTCTGCAGTTTTCTTCATTTTTTGAAGAATCATTGCAGAAAGTTCTTGTGGAGTGTACATTCTACCATCGATATCTACACGAGCAGTATCGTTGTCCCCTTTTACTACTTTATAAGCAGCATGTTTTGCTTCTTTACTAGATTCAGTGAACGTATTTCCCATAAATCTTTTTATAGAAGAAATAGTTTTTGTTGGGTTAGTCACTGCTTGTCTTTTTGCAGGGTCTCCAACTTTAATTTCACCATCTTCTACAAATGCAATAACTGAGGGTGTTGTTCTTTTTCCTTCAGCATTAGGAATTACGGTTGGCTCACTACCTTCCATTACAGCCACACAAGAGTTGGTTGTTCCTAAATCGATTCCTATTATTTTACTCATAACTATAAATTATATTTTTATTTATCAAAAAATTAAAATCTCAAAAATTAATGAGACAATTTGTATATGGCAATCTTTATGCCAGTAGGTTTGATATGACAGGGTGGCAGATTTATTCTTAAAAAGGTAGTTAAATTTAATACTTATTCGCTTTTACCGTTAATAGTTCGTTCCATTGTGTAGTATACCGAGGGCTTCGGTCTTTTTTTGTTAATTCCCATTCTTTTACACGAGTTCCAACCAAACCTGAAAACAACGTAGACTTTCCGTATTTACTGTTAATCATGTCAAAAACATTCATTAACTCTTTTTTATCCCATCGTGGAGGTGCTATAAATAAATTACCCTGCACATATTCACTCGGAATAATACCACTTAAGCTCACTCCTACTTTTTTAAAGCGATAACCTGGTTTATAAATAGCGTTCAATGCTTTTTTTGCTTCTGAAATCAAAACAAATGTATCGCTGGTAGGAATACTTAGGGTTACGGTAACACTATTAGAGTATTGTTTATCGCGGTCGCTAAAGTAATTGGTATGTAAAAATACCTGAAGATAGGTTGCGCAAGATTTTTGATTCCGAAGCACTTCACTAACCTCACTAATATAATAAGAGCAAGCTTCTTGAATCATTCCCAAATCTTCCAATTTTTTCCCAAACGATTTTGCAGTGCTAATGCATTGTTTTGATTTGGGCATCGTTCTAAATTCGATACTTGGTATTCCTTTTAATTCATTCCAAATACGAACTCCTACCACCGTCATATTTTTCCGAACCCATTCTTCTGGAAGCTGCGTAAATTCATAAGCTGTAAAAATTCCTATATTTTTTAGACGCTTTGCATGTTTACTTCCAATTCCCCAGACCGTTTTTATAGTTGCCCATTTTAGGGCTTCAATTCTTTTTTCTTCGGAATCTATTACAAAAACACCCTTGTTTTCTGAAGCTCTTTTCTTAGAAATTTTACTTGCCAATTTCGCCAATACCTTAGTGGGGGCTATCCCCACTCCTACAGGAAGCCCCGTATATTGAAAAATGGTATCCTTCATCTGATGACCATATTGGTTCAAAGAAACATATTCCATTCCTGAAATATCTACAAAAGCCTCATCGATACTATAAATCTCAACTTGTGGTGAAAAAGCACTAAGAATATTCATCACACGTTGTGACATTTCGCCATAAAGGGTATAGTTAGAAGAAAAAAAAGTAACTTTATTTTCAATTAATTGCTTTTTAATTTTAAAAACAGGCTCAAACATAGGAATTTCTGAAATAGCCTTCGCTTCTTTGTTGGCAGCAATTACACAACCGTCATTATTACTAAGCACCACAACAGGTTTCCCCCATAAATCGGGACGAAATACTTGCTCACACGTAGCATAAAAACTATTACAATCTACCAAGGCAATCATCGAGCGTAATGAATAATATAACTAATCAATCCCCAAAGAACGAATTCAGTTTCTAAAAATACTTCAGGAAATTTAATCACTTTAAATTCTCCATCAATAACCGCCAATACCAAATCATTTTTTTTAGGTTTTAATGATCGGTCAATTAACAATACATCTTTATCCCAAATATTATAATATGAGAGTTCATCCCCATCTATTCGTACAAAAAAAGTAGCGTCGCGATTCGCTATTAATTCTTTATGCAAATCGATACTTGGCTCTGCATAATGCGTCGCAGGACTCGGAAAACCTGTTTGTTTGGACACCTCCGGAGCATGTCTATTCTTTATTTCGCTAAGTTTTCCTGATGAGAATATATCCATTCTTCAAAATTATGGAATATATCCATAAAAACTATGGACTATTTCCATTATTTTTCAACAAATTCTACCTTTCCTATCCATTGAATATAGGTTACATTTGCCTCCTTAAAAATAACTATGGAGAGTATCAGTATTTTCGACATGTTAAAAATTGGTATTGGGCCTTCTAGTTCACATACCTTAGGTCCGTGGCGAGCTGCAGGAAGATGGATTGAAGAACTAAAAGCACAAGATCTATTTGAAGAAGTAGCTAGTATTTCGGTCGATCTATACGGTTCTCTTTCTTTAACAGGGAAAGGCCATGCTACAGATATTGCTGTGCTTTTAGGACTTTCTGGTTTTGATCCTGTTACCTTTCCTACAGAAAAAATAGAAGAAACTATAACGAGGGTTAAGACTAAACAATTATTAAATTTTAATAGTGAAAAAGACATCGCTTTTAATTGTGAAAAGGAAATCACCTTCCATCGAAAATTTTTAGAATTTCATCCCAATGGAATGACATTTAATGCCATTCTTAAAAATGGAAAAAAACAGGCTACTACCTATTATTCTATTGGAGGTGGCTTTGTAGTAAAAAAAGAGCGTAAGCGGGCCAAAAAGAAAGGTGAATTGTTTTCCCATTTCCCATTTCCAATTTCAAAAGCAACCGAATTATTAGCATATTGCAAAGCTGAAGATAAAAGCATTTCTGAAATCGTATATGAGAATGAAAAAGCACTTCGTTCTGAAAAAGAGATTGATGAAAAAATAAAGGCTATTTGGCAAGTGATGCTTGAATCTATGTATGAGGGCTGTCACACCGAAGGAACATTGCCTGGCGGTTTAAACGTACATAGAAGAGCTTTTGACACTCATAAAAGATTAATAGGCAACACTAATTATACAAATATAGAAGAGTGGATAGCAGCTATTAGAAGCACCGAAGTGAAATTTCGACAAATTTTAAAATGGGTTTCTTGTTTTGCTTTAGCTGTAAATGAAGTGAATGCTTCACTTGGTAGAGTGGTAACCGCTCCTACAAATGGAAGTGCTGGAGTAATCCCTGCGGTATTAATGTACTATCTAGTCATCGAAAATCATGAAGCTGGTTTTGAAGAAATTAAAAAATTCTTATTAGTAAGTGGCGAAATAGGAAGTCTCTTTAAAAAGGGAGCGACTATTTCGGCGGCTATGGGAGGTTGTCAAGCAGAAATAGGAGTTTCGGCTGCAATGGCTGCAGGAGCTTTAACTGAGATAATGGGTGGAACCCCAGAACAGGTATCGATTGCAAGTGAAATCGCTATGGAACATCACTTAGGTCTTACTTGCGACCCAATAGCTGGATTAGTTCAGATTCCTTGTATTGAACGAAATGCAATGGGTGCTATAAAAGCAATAAATGCATGTGAGATGGCACTTGACAGTGATCCATCTAAAGCGAAAGTTCCGCTAGACAAGGTAATAGAAACTATGTGGGAAACTGCAAAGGATATGAATACCAAATACAAAGAAACTAGTGAAGGAGGTTTAGCTGTAAAAGTAAGTTTAAGCGATTGTTAATTATGCGTTGCAAAATTAGTACATTTACCATCCAATTTGTTACACTATGAGTATAGCTAAAAAAGAGTACAAACGCATTACTACCAAAACATTGGTAGATATGAAAAGTAAAGGTGAAAAAATTTCTATGCTAACTGCATACGATTATACCATGGCAAAGATTGTGGATAATGCTGGTATTGATGTTATACTAGTAGGTGATTCTGCTTCCAATGTTATGGCAGGTCACGAGACTACACTTCCTATTACTTTAAACGAAATGATTTACCATGCTTCCTCGGTAGTGAGAGCTATAGAGCGATGCTTGGTAGTGGTAGACTTACCTTTTGGGGCTTACCAAAGTGATCCTAAAGAGGCTTTACGGTCTGCTATTAGAATCATGAAGGAAAGTGGTGGTCACGCTGTTAAATTGGAAGGTGGGAAAGAAATTAAAGATTCTGTAAAAAGAATATTAAATGCCGGAATACCAGTTATGGGGCATTTGGGACTTACACCACAGTCTATTTATAAATTTGGAACTTATACGGTTAGAGCTAAAGAAGAGGAAGAAGCTGAACAACTTAAAAGTGATGCTTTAATGCTTGAAAAAATTGGATGTTTTGCTATTGTATTAGAAAAAGTACCTGCTAAACTTGCTGAAGAAGTTGCCAAAAGTGTTCAAATTCCTATTATCGGAATTGGTGCTGGAGGTGGTGTTGACGGACAAGTTTTAGTAACGCACGATATGTTAGGAATGACCCATGAGTTTAACCCTCGTTTTTTAAGACGTTATTTAGATATGTATCATGAAATGACCAATGCTTTTCAAAATTACACTAAAGATGTAAAGAGTGGTGATTTCCCTAACGAGAAAGAACAGTATTAAAACAAAGCTGTAAGTAAAAAAAATAATTTGTCTTCAAAAATAATTTCAAATAAAGATAATCTTCAAGTTATATATGAAGACAATCACATTATTGCTATCAATAAGCGAGTGGGTGATATTGTGCAGGGAGATAAAACTGGTGACACTCCCCTATCTGAAATAGTTAAACAATACATTGCAGAAAAATATAACAAACCAGGAGCTGTATTTTTAGGAGTTGTTCATCGTTTGGATAGACCTACCAGTGGTATTGTTATTTTTGCTCGTACCAGTAAAGCCTTGACAAGATTAAATAAACTCTTTTCAGAACGAAATACACAAAAAACATATTGGGCGATTGTAAAAAATGAACCTGCTACATCTTCAGGTACTTTAATTCATTTTTTAAAAAGAAATCCTAAGCAAAATAAATCGTATGCTCATAAAAATGAGGTTCCAGATAGTAAAAATGCCATTTTAGAGTACCAAGTTGTTAAAAAACTAGATCGGTATTCCTTATTAGAAATCGATTTAAAAACAGGAAGACATCACCAAATTAGATCACAATTGTCATCTATTGGATCTCCAATAAAAGGAGATTTAAAATATGGTTTTGACAGAAGTAATAAGGATGGAGGAATCCACTTGCATTCAAGAAAATTATCTTTTACGCACCCAGTAAATAAAGAAGAAATTAATTTAGTAGCACCTGTACCAAACGATCCTGTTTGGAGAGCGTGTGTTTAGTAATTAAATACTAATCAAATTATTTTTTAAAGCAAAAATCACCAAGCCAACTCTGTTTTTAATTTGGAACCGCTTAAATAATTCACTTCGGTAATTATCTATTGTCTTGGGACTTAAAAACATGAGTTCTGCAATTTCAGTATAGGTTAATTCGCTACAGGATAATTTTAAGAATTTTAATTCGTGTTCTTTTAACTTAATAGTTGGAATTTCTTTTTTTGGTTTTAAGGATTTTAACAATGTGTTTGCAACCTTTTCTGAATGGTAATACCCTTTTTCAAACACTTCATTTAAAGCTATTTCTAAAGCATCGGGATGTATGTCCTTCAGTAAATAACCGTTTGCTCCCCTACTTAACATTCCTAAAACCATTTGCTCATCATCATCCATAGACAAAGCTAATACTTTAACTTCTGGATGCTCTTTATATAGCCATTCCATGGTTTCAAAGCCATTCATAACTGGCATATTAACATCTAGTAAAATAACATCAGGAATAGATTCCTCAGTAATTATTTTTTGTTGTAAATCCTTCCCGTTATTAGCATGATACAATACATTATAACCAGAAAACATTCCAATTAACATTTTTAGGGAATTTGCAACTAATAAGTGATCGTCGACAATTACTAAATTATAATCAGTTTTTTGTGTCATTTGTGAGGGGATATAGTAGTATTAATTTTGTGCCATTACCAATAGATGAAGTTAAGGAATGTTTTGCATTCAACAAGGCGGCTCTTCCTTTTATTGTTTGCATCCCAGAACTTTCTGTTTTTTGGGAGGTATTAAAACCAATACCGTCATCTTCTGCAATGATTTCAAAATCATTAGCATTAAAATTTAAGATTACGGATAATGTTTTTGCTTTAGAATGCTTCATCACATTGGATAAAAATTCTTGATACATTCTAAAAATTAATATTTCATGTGCTGTTGAAATGTATTTTATGTCTCCGTTAATCTGCAAGGTAGCTTCCAAAAACTTCAACCTATTAAATCGTTCAATTTCTATCTCTAAAGAGCGAATTAAACCATTTTTATTAATAACGTCATTGTTTAAGGTTTTAGATAAGTCTCTAACTTCTTTTACGGTATTGGTAACGACATCTCTAGTGTCTTTTAATTGCTCTTGCATCGCTTCAGGTGCTTTTATAAGAAGCATATTTAATTGCATACTAACTACAGATAGCAATTGACCTACATTGTCGTGTAGCTCCCAACCAATATTTTTAAACGTTTGTTCCTGGATTTCTAACTGCGAAGTAGCTAATTCATGTTCATATTTTTTCTCTGCTTCAATTTGTTCTAATAATAGTTTGTTTTTACGCTTCTGAAAAGCAATAAAAAACCAGATTACAAATAATAGCAAGCCAAAAATAACAACAATGGTATAAATAATTAATACAATTGTTTCTGGAGTGATGATGTTTTCTTGTTCCTGAATCATAATTAATTACGAAGTTAACCTTAATTATGTATTTA
>CEWR01026277.1_pt1 | contig 11026 bp, 7 predicted proteins | sample 356321 | NCBI WGS metagenome assembly CEWR01 (sample SAMEA2621551, study PRJEB7988) | marine metagenome | biome: marine biome (ENVO:00000447); feature: mesopelagic zone (ENVO:00000213); material: "saline water (ENVO:00002010), including plankton (ENVO:xxxxxxxx)" | depth 790 m
TATTGTTAATAATTTGAAAAAAGTCTTTTTAATTATTTTAGGAAAAGCATTTGAAAAATATTATGCAGAAATTGAGAAAAATCAACAAGTTCTTCTAGCTCTTGCAGATATAATGATAGAGACCTATTTTTCTGAATCTACTTTAAAAAGAACTATAAAAAACATTAATAGGTCAAATGTTAATGACCAGTACTATCAAATTGAAATGGCTAAATTATATGTCTATGAGGCAAGTCAAATAACATTAAAGAAGTCTAAAGATATTATTATTAGTATTTATGATGCTCAATTACAAGAAGAATTATTAGCTAAGATTACAGAACTAGTTTCTTATGAAGAAAACCCCAATATCTTTAATATTAAGAAGTCAATAGCAGATAAACTTATTTCAGAAAATAAATATTGTTTTTAAATTGAAATTACCTTTTTACTTAACATTCCTATTTCTATTAATTTTCGCAGAGTTAAAGGCCCAGAATATAGACTTATATCAAATTATTGAAAAAGTCTCTTCAGAAAGAATAGAAAGTGATATTAATAAACTAGTTTCCTTTGGAACCAGACACTCTTTAAGTGATACTTTATCTGAAACAAGGGGAATTGGAGCCTCTAGGAGATGGATAAAGTCTGAATTTGAGAATATTTCAAAATCTTGTAATAAATGTTTAGAAGTTTATTATGAAAAGAGTTTTGCAACTAGGGAGAATAGTGAAAGAGTAATTAAACCTACATGGATTTATAATGTGGTAGCTATTCAGAAAGGAATAAAATACCCTAATAGATATGTAATAATGAGTGGAGATATTGACTCTCGAATATCTGATCCTACCAATTATATAGATGATTCTCCTGGAGCAAATGATAATGCAAGTGGAATGGCTGGAACTATAGAAGCTGCAAGGGTTCTATCTAAGTATAAATTTGACAATAGTATAATATATGTAGGATTGAGTGGAGAAGAACAAGGATTACTTGGTGGGATTAGTCTGGCACAATATGCTAAAAAAAATAACTGGGATATAATAGGTGTTTTAAACAATGATATGATTGGGAATATAGAGGGAGTTGATGGAGTAATTGATAATAGAAGTTTTAGGATTTTTTCTGAGCCTGTATCAGTTAAAGAAACTGTATCAGAAAGGAAAGCACGGAGATCACAAGGTGGTGAAATTGATGGTATATCTAGGCAACTTGCCAGATATATTAATAAAACTGTCAAAAAGTTTATGCCAGAGCTAAACCCAATTTTGATATACAGACTTGATAGATTTGGTAGAGGAGGTCATCATAAGCCTTTTAATGATGAAGGGTTTGCTGCAATAAGAATTATGGAAGCTCATGAGAATTACAATAGACAACATAACGATATAAGAATTGAAAACGGTATTAAGTATGGAGATGTTTTAAGTGGAGTAAATTTTGATTATGCAAAAAAACTAACAGCTGTTAATGCAATTTCTCTTGCAAGCCTTGCCTCTTCCCCACCTGAAATTACTAGTTTGTCTATTGGAGGAATTGTTGAACCTAATGTAAAATTTAGATGGAATAAAATTGAAGACCCTTCTATTTTAGGATATAAAATCTATTGGCGAGAAACAACTTCTCCAACATGGGATAATAGTAAGTTCGTTGGTGATATTGGACAATATGAATTACAAGGAATTGTGATTGATAATTTTTTGTTTGGTATCTCTACAGTTGGAAAAAATGGTTTTGAAAGTAAAGTTGTTTTTCCAAGCAACACTTTTAGAGATTAGTTCTATAAAAAATTATTCTCTTTCATCCATTCATCATTATAAACTTTTCCGATATATCTACTTCCAGAATCGTGAAGTAATACTACCACAATATCACCCTTAGATAATTGATTCTTTAGTTGAATGATACCAGATATAGCAGAACCACAGGAATATCCACCAAAAATACCTTCTTCTCTTGCTAATCTTCGTGTAAAAATTGCAGCATCTTTATCTGTTACTTTTTCAAAATGATCAATTATTTTAAAATCGACATTTTTTGGTAAAATATCTTCTCCTATACCTTCAGTTTTATATGGATAAATTTCATTTTCATCAAATATACCTGTTTCATGATATTTTTTAAATACTGACCCATAAGTATCAATACCCCATATTTTAACTGATTTGTTTTTCTCTTTTAAAAACCTTCCAACTCCTGAGATGGTTCCACCAGTTCCAACTCCAACAACAAAATGTGTTATTTTACCATCAGTCTGATTCCATATCTCTGGACCTGTATTTTCGTAATGAGCTTTAGAGTTAGATAGATTATCATATTGATTAACATACCAAGAGTTTGGAGTGTCTTCAGCTATCTTTCTAGATACACTATAATATGATTTAGGGTCATCGGCAGGAACATCATTTGGACATACAATTACCTGAGCACCCATTGCTCTTAAAACATCATGTTTCTCTTTTGATTGTTTATCACTTGATATACATATAAGCTTATATCCTTTAACAATTGAAGCTAGAGCTAAGCCCATTCCAGTATTTCCAGATGTTCCTTCGACAATTGTTCCTCCTGGCTTAATTAGCCCTGATTTTTCAGCATCTTCTATCATTTTAACAGCCATTCTATCTTTAACAGAATTTCCAGGATTAAAACTTTCAACTTTTGCGAACACCTCACATGGTAAATCTTTAGTGATTTTATTAAGCTTAATTAAAGGTGTGTTACCTATAGTTTCAAGAATATTATTATAATATTTCATGATATTATTTTGAATTGATAATTTTTGAGGGAGAAATTTTTGAAATGATTGAAAATGTTGACCATAATACAAATATACTTATAGAAATAAATAAAGCATTAAGGCCTACTATATATTTAGAATCTAAATAAAATGGAAGAATATCTACGTAATAATCCTCAGAATTGAGTTTAATAATATTAAAGCTTTTTTGAATAAAAACTATAATAAAGAAAATAATATTACCATATAATAATCCCTTTATTATTATATCAGCACCTTTATATAAAAAGATTTTTCTAATTAAATTATTATTCGCTCCCATTGACTTAAGTATTCCAATCATCTTATTTCGTTCAAAAATTAAAACCATAAGAGCAATAATAATGTTAACTAGCGCTACAATTATCATAACTGAGACAATTATGATAATATTAAAATCAAAAATTGAGATCCAATTAAATATATTTTCATTTTTTGAAAAAACTGAAGATGCTCTTAGATCATTTTCAATAAGATAATTTGATGAATTTAGTATTTTCTCATAAGCAATTATGTCATCTTTATTTTTTATTATAATATTCAAATTTCCAATATCATTATTCTCCCAACTATATATGTCTTTAATATCTTCAATATTTCCAAGGATTACATTATTGTCAAATTCCAAAAATTCAGTCTCAAAAAATCCAATTACTTTAAAACTTCTAACATTAGGTATTTTTTGTGAAAAGTCTTTGTTAAAAAAAATTCTAATTTTTTGATTTAAATCAATATCATTTCTTTGAGCTAATGAAGATGAGATCAAAATTTCATTCTTATTAATTTGATTTAGATCCTTTCCATCCTTAATAAATAATTCATTGAATTTCTTTATATCATAATTATTATCAAGTCCTCTGAATATAAGACTTTCAAAGTCTTCGTTTGATAATAAAAGTGAAGGCTTATCAACTGAATAAAATATATTAGAATAAACTAAACCTTCATTAATAAGTGAATTTAATAAATTTGATTTATTTATTGGATTTAATGATATTCCTGTTTCTATATTTTCATAAGATGAAATAATAATATCAGACTGAATTGAGAACATTTTATTTTTAATCTCAATTTGCAATCCCTTTCCAATAGAAAATGATATTAAAGTAACAAGTATTCCAATCGAAACTGAGATTGTAGAAATTTTTATAATACGTGATGAAATAGTAAATTTATTTTTATTTCTAGATAATTTCTTATATATATAGTAAGGTAGATTCAAAACGATGAAAAATATTTTTAAAATTACACTTTTATTTTCTTTAATCACTAATGTGAATTTTAATCTTTCTGCTCAAGAAATAATTCCAGGAGCATTTAGAATTAATAATTTTAAAAAAGAAATTGAAGGAAAAAAAATAGGAGTTGTTGCAAATCATTCTAGTATAATAATTAACGATGGAAAGTCTACTCATTTAGTTGATAGTTTAATATATCTAGATATTGATGTAAGAAAAATCTTTAGTCCTGAACATGGGTTTAAAGGGGATATTGATGATGGTGCTTTAATTAAAGATGGAAAATATAGAAATACTATTGATATAATCTCCTTATATGGTTCAAATAAAGAAATGAAAGTTAAGGATATTAGTGATTTAGATGTTTTAATTTTTGATATTCAAGATGTTGGAGTTAGGTACTATACTTATTTATCAACTCTTCATTATGTTATGGAGGCCGTTGCAAAAGCTAATAAAAAATTAATAGTTTTAGACAGGCCAAACCCTAATTCACATTATATCGATGGCCCAGTTTTAGATTTAAAATATAGTAGTTTTATTGGACTGCATCCAGTTCCCATTGTATATGGAATGACAATTGGAGAATATGCCTTAATGATTAATGGAGAGAAGTGGTTAGAAAATGGAATAAAAACTGAATTAGATATAATCAAGATAAAGAATTATGATCACCAATCCAATTACTCACCTCCAGTTGACCCATCTCCTAATCTTCCAAATATTCAATCAATATTGCTTTATCCTAGTTTAGCTTTTCTTGAAAAAACTCCTGTTAGCATTGGTAGAGGAACAAATATTCAGTTTCAAATTTTTGGACATCCAGATTTTAAATCAAAAAGTTTTTCATTTATTCCTAAGCCAAGTTATGGAAGTAATAATCCAAAACAAAAAGATCAAATTTGTTATGGAGATGACCTAAGAGATTACCAAATTACAAATCAAATAGAGTTAAAATGGTTAATAGAATCATATAATTTAATTAATGATAAGCAAGGTTTTTTCTTTGATGATTTTAAAAAGCTTGTTGGCAATGAAATATTAGAAAAACAAATTAAATCTGGGCTCAAAATTGAAGAAATAAGAGAATCTTGGCAAAATGATATTAATAAGTTCAAAAAAATTAGAGCAAAATATTTATTATATTGAAATAAATTTTAATAATGGCAAAACTTTCACCATTTCATCTTGCTATACCAGTACTAGATCTTAATGAGTCCAAGAATTTTTATGAAAAAATATTGGATTGCTCTCCAGGAAGATTTTCTGAAGAATGGGCTGATTATAATTTTTTTGGACATCAACTTGTGATTCAATTAGACCCAAACCATAAAAACAATCTTCATCATAATGAAGTTGATGGAAAATCTGTTCCAATTCCTCACTTTGGAGTAATTGTTCCATGGGATGAATTTGATAAGTTATCTAAAAAGTTAGAAAGAAATGGTGTTAAATTTGTAATAGAACCATATACTAGATTTAATAATCTACCAGGTGAACAAAAAACTTTATTTTTCCATGATAATTCTGGGAATGCCCTTGAGTTTAAATCATTTAAAAATATGGAAATGTTATTTTCTACTGAATTATGAAAATATTTTCTTTATCAGATCGAGATTAACTAGTCATTCTTACGACAAGCTACTAATGTATTTCTTAACAACATTGCAATTGTCATAGGTCCAACCCCACCAGGAACTGGAGTAATAAAAGAAGTTTTTTTAGATACATTTTTAAAATCTACATCACCAACAATTTTGTAACCCTTGTTTGAATTGTCATCTTTAACTCTTGAAATCCCAACATCTATAATTATACTACCTTCTTTAACCATATTCTCAGTTAAAAATTCTGGTCTTCCAATTGCAGATATAATTACATCTGCATCCAATGTTAGTTCATTTAGGTTTAGAGTCCTACTATGAGCTAAAGTAACAGTTGCATTGCAAAACTCTTTACTTTGACTTAATAGAATACTAATTGGTCTTCCAACTATTTGACTTCTTCCTATAACTAAACATTTTTTACCATTAAGGTCGATTTTATATCTCTTTATTAATTCTAATATCCCATGAGGAGTTGCAGGAACAAATGAATCAATTCCAAGTGTCATTTTTCCATAGTTAAGAGGATGAAAGCCATCTACATCTTTATTTGGATTAACACAATTCAAAATATTTTCTTGATTTATCGAATTAGGAAGTGGAAGCTGAACAATAAAACCATCTATATCATCGTCATTGTTTATCTTCCCAATTTCTTCTAATAATTTTTCCTCAGTAATATTATTATCATATTTAAACAAAGATGATTTAAATCCTACTTCTTTACATGCATTAATCTTACTATTAACATAAGTTTGACTTGGTCCATCATCACCAACTAAAATAGCTGCTAAATGTGGTGTTTTATAACCTTTATTAGTTCTTTGCTCTACCTCTAAACTTATTTCATTTAGGATATCTTCAGAAATTTTTTTACCATCTATAATAGTCATTGACTTTTTTTCAAATATACATTAATGATTTTTTAAATCTACTTCATTTTATTATAGATTTTCTCTATTACAAAAACATGAGGAAAGGATTTTAGCAGCTTTATTTAGACGAATTTCTTGATATATTTTTAATTGTTAATAGGTCATTTGCATCATGAATGATGCCTACTGAGAGAATCAAAAGCAAATCTATAAAATTTTGCTAAAATCTAGTAAATACGGTATATACAAAGATTTATATTAAAGAAATTAAGGCTGCAAAGTAGTTTATTTTTAACATTTTTTAGATAAAAGAGTACCGAAAAAGTAGTAAAATATTTCATGTTTAACTTGCGAGACTCTATTATTTTAATAAATTTACTCTTAATAAACAATTAATTATTTAATTATTGGAAAATATATTAAGTTTTATATCAATCTTTGTTGATAGTTTAAATCCTAAAGATGCTGTTGCATTTACATTTCTATAACATTGGTGATGCAATCAACAAGATTGGATTCGGTCTTAGTATATAACCTAGCCGTTTCAAAATAATTTAAATTTTATTTAAATTTTAATAAAAATCGCCCAAAAAGGGCGATTTTTTTTTACATCTTATCAGGAAGTTCAATACCAAGCAGATTTGTAATATTAGCTATTACTTTACTGGTAAGAAGGGATATTTGAAGTCTAATACTAGTAGACTGAGGTGTTTCAGCATTAAGAATATTATGGTTTTGATAAAGAGAATTAAAGGTCTTAACTAAATCATATAAATAATTACATATAATTGCTGGAGATAATTCATCCTCAGCCACTTTAATAATATTTTTATATTTATTTATACATTTTATAGTCTCTTTCTCTTTTTTATTTAATTTATACTCACTGATATTATTAGTTTCAACTTGTTCTGCTTTATTTAAAATAGACTGAATTCGAGCATAAGTGTATTGAATAAAAGGTCCAGTGTTTCCATTTAAATCAATTGATTCTTTAGGATTAAATAGAATTCTCTTCTTTGGATCAACTTTAAGTATAAAATATTTCAAAGCACCCAATGCAATCTTTCTATAAGTATCTTCAGTTATTCTATTATTCTCATTTTGAAACTTTCCTAAATTTTGTGATGTTTCCTTAACTGAATCTATTAACTGAAGAATTAGATCATCTGCATCAATAACCTTTCCTTCCCTACTCTTCATTTTTCCAGTTGGTAAATCAACCATCCCATAGCTGAGATGAAATAAATTATTTGCCCAATCATATCCTATTTTTTTTAATATGTTGAATAATACTTGAAAGTGATAATCTTGCTCATTACCAACAGTATAGACCATACCTCCAATTTCAGGAAAATCTTCTATTCTTTGCTTTGCAGTTCCTAAATCTTGTGTCATGTATACGGATGTTCCGTCAGATCTTAAAAGTAACTTTTCATCTAATCCATCATCTGTTAGGTCAACCCATACAGAGCAATCTTCTTTCTTATAAAATACTTTTTTTTCAAGACCGTATTTAACTATTTCTTTCCCTAAAAGATATGTGTCACTCTCATAATAATTCTTGTCAAATGAAACTCCTAATTTATTATAAGTTTGTTTAAACCCTTTATATACCCAGCTATTCATCATTTTCCATATTTCTCTTACTTCTTCATCTCCATTTTCCCACTTTTTAAGTGTTTCTTTAGCAAGTTTCATAACATTAGATTGATTTATAGCTTCTTCCTTATCAACCCCTTTTTTTATTAGTTCATCTACTTCCTCTTTATGTTTTGTTTCAAATAAAACATAATAATTCCCTACTAATTTATCTCCCTTTAAACCTGAAGATTCAGGAGTTGAATCTTTACCATATAATTTCCAAGCAACAATAGATTTGCAAATATGTATCCCTCTATCATTTATTATTTGTGTTTTTATAACTTTTTTTCCATTTGCTTCTAATATTCTTGAAATAGAATAACCTAAAAGGTTATTTCTTATATGGCCTAAATGAAGGGGTTTATTTGTATTAGGTGAAGAATATTCTACCATAAATGTATTTGCCCCTTTAGTAGGCTCTATATTAAAAAAACTATCATTTTTTATTGCAGACTGAAGAAAATCAATATAAAAAGTATCTGAAATACTCAAGTTTAAAAAACCTTGGACTAAATTAAATTCATCAATTATGTCTGACTTTTTTACTATCTCATTTCCAATATTTTGACCTAAGTTTGATCTATCTTTATTACTAATTAATTTAATTATATTGAATAATACAATTGTAATGTCACCTTTAAAATTTTTTTTAGTTGGAATAAATTCAATTGATGGCTCAGATATCTTATATTTTTTTAGTAAAAAGTCTTTGACTATTTTATATAGCTCCTTTTTATAATCCATAGAGATATATTATTTATTTAATAAACCTTTCATTAGGGCCATTATATAATTGTCTTGGTCTACCAATTGGGCTATTTGATTCTCTCATTTCTTTCCATTGAGCAATCCAACCAGGCATCCTACCTAATGCAAATATTACAGTAAACATATCAGTAGGTATACCAAGTGCTCTGTATATAATTCCAGAGTAAAAATCAACATTAGGATATAATTTTTTTTCTATAAAATAAGGATCATTTAGAGCTTTATATTCAATTTCTTTTGCTATATCAAGAACAGGATCATCAATTCCTAAATCATTCAAAACTTGATCTGCTGCTTTCTTAATTATTTTTGCTCTAGGATCAAAATTTTTATATACTCTATGTCCAAATCCCATTAGCCTGAATGGATCATTTTTATCTTTAGCTTTATCTATATACTTATTAATATTTGAATCATCATTTTTTATTAATTCTAACATCTCAATAACTGCTTGATTAGCTCCTCCATGAAGTCTTCCCCATAAAGCTGAAATACCAGCTGAAATTGAAGCAAATAATCCTGCATAAGAGGAACCAACTATTCTAACTGTTGATGTAGAGCAATTCTGCTCATGATCAGCATGTAGAATAAGTAAACTATTAAGTGCATTAACAACAATATCATTTTGAACATATTCTTGATTAGGTTTTGCAAACATTAAATAAGCAATATTCTCTACATAATTAAACCTATCACTACTGTAATTTAAAGGAAGCCCTTTAATTTTTCTCAATGTCCAGGATGATAATATTGGAAATTTTGCAAGTAATTTAACAGTTGAGTTATATAATTTTTTATCATTTTCAGATTTAGCAGATTCTTTTAATGATAATTTAGTTTCATTTTCAGGGCTAAAAGCAATCATAGCTGAAGTTAATGAGGATAAAACACCCATTGGGTGAGCAGATTTAGGAAAACTATGAAAAATTTTCTTTACATGCTCATCAATTAATGATTCTTTATTAATATCAAATTGAAATTTATCAAGTTGTTGTTTAGTTGGTAACTCTTCAAAAATTAATAAGTAGCAGACTTCAAGAAAAGTTGTTTTTTTACAAAGCTCTTCAATTGAATAACCCCTATATCTTAAAATTCCATTTTCACCATCAAGATATGTAATATTACTTATACAATGTCCCGTATTTTTATAACCTGGATCATAAGTTATAAAACCTGTTTTCGATCTAAGTTGTTTAATATCAATAGCTTTTTCATTTTCAGATCCTTCAATAATTGGAAAAGAATAGGATTGATTATTATAAATAATTTTTACATTATTAGCCATAAAACCATATTTAATACAAATTTAGTGGTCTAATATCTAAGAAAAAAATTTATTAAAATTTAAATGTTTAAAAATTTAACTTAAATGCTCTCTTGCCCAAATACTGAGCATTTACTCCAAGCTCTTCTTCTATTCTTAAAAGCTGATTATATTTGGCCATTCTATCGCTTCTTGACATCGAACCAGTCTTTATTTGACCTGTATTGAAAGCAACTGATAGGTCTGCAATTGTAGAATCTTCAGTTTCACCAGATCTGTGAGAAATAACTGATGTAAAATTATTTTCAGATGCTAGTTTTATTGACTCAATTGTTTCACTTAAAGTACCAATCTGATTTAATTTGATTAAAATTGAATTTCCAATTTTTTCTGTAATACCCTTTTGAAGTCTTTTTATATTAGTAACAAATAAATCATCTCCAACAAGCTGAACTTTTTTACCAATTTTTTCTGTAAGTCTTTTCCAACCATCCCAGTCATCCTCATCCATTCCATCTTCAATTGATATAATAGGGAACTTTTCACAAAGTGAAATAAGATATTCAACCTGTTGATCTGAATTTAGTTTTTTTGCATTTTTACCCTCAAAAATTGAATAATCATATACTCCATTTGAATAAAATTCAGATGCAGCACAATCAAGAGCTATCATTACATCCTCTTTAATTTTATATCCAGCATCTTTAATTGAATCAATTATTGTATTTAATACATCTTCAATTCCATTTAATTTAGGAGCAAAACCTCCTTCATCTCCAACAGAAATACTTAGATTTCTATCTTTTAAATTTATTTTAAGATTGTGAAAAACTTCATTACCAATTTGAAGAGCATGTGAAAAACTTTTTGCACCA
>CEWR01293242.1_pt1 | contig 11010 bp, 8 predicted proteins | sample 356321 | NCBI WGS metagenome assembly CEWR01 (sample SAMEA2621551, study PRJEB7988) | marine metagenome | biome: marine biome (ENVO:00000447); feature: mesopelagic zone (ENVO:00000213); material: "saline water (ENVO:00002010), including plankton (ENVO:xxxxxxxx)" | depth 790 m
TTGTTAGCAGGAATAATTAAGTTTTCGCTAATTACAGATTTTTGCTTCTTAAAATAAAGGGTATCATTTTGTTCGGTGATAAATGGAAAATTTGAATAATTGGCTTCCATACTTAATAAATCATCGGCTACATAAGATTCTTTGATGTGTTCAAACTTACTCACCGATGCAGTATGCTCTTTAACTAAACCAATTACATTATAAGTCACCAAGAGCTTTTTTGTTTTAAATTCTTCTTGATCTATCGTGAAATTTACATCGTAAAAAATCAATTGACCTGAAATACTTTTTCCTTTTACATAAAAAGGTGATTGAAGAGGGTAATGTTTTCCTTCATAACTTAAACCTGTAATCATTAAAGGAAGTGCTTGCGTATTTGCAAACTCTATTTTAACAGAACGGTTTCCTTTATTAATTCGATTGGCTTGTATATGTGTGCTTGCATCTAAAATAGAATTAATAAATGCTTGATTCTTTTTAAAGGAATTAAAATTAACCTTTGCAAGGTAAGAGTATTCCGATTCTAAAATATTCTGTTGAAGTGTTAAACCTGCTTGAATGGGCTTGGTAATCTCATCGAGGTAATTGCTTTTAGAAATACGAACAAGTTGCTGAACATATTCTTTTGAAAAAAGTGGATCATTAAAAAGTAAGGAGACAAAATTAGGGAACTCATCTTCTCGTTTATTGTACAACCGTTCAATCCCTTTATCTATAGAGCTTACCAAATGATTAATTGGTTCATGAGAACAGTGGGTGTCAAATCCTATTGGCTCAAGTTTTGAAGTAACAGGATTGTAATAAACCCTTAAATCATTGTGATCAACCTCCATAGATCCAAACAGATCTTTTAATGCCAAATAAGTAGCCATTTTTTTTAAATCAAAGATGTTATGCGTAGCAATATCTCCCTCTCTAAACTGAGCCAATAATGAATATGCCTTTTTAAAGAGTGCTTTATTCTCTTTTTTAATATTATATCCTTCTATAGGACTAGTTGTAAATGAGCCAAGTTCTGGATTCTCTATATTTAGTAAGCTCATTTGTTGTAGCTTAGAACGTTTTTCATTTCCTTTAAACCTCAGAATAGGACCACTTCTGTATCCGCTTTTTTCGATAAGATTTTTATTAAAATGTTCTTCTAAAGCATATATGCCAAAATCTTCACCATTAATACTTATAGAAACAAATTGGTAATCAACACTAATAATTTCTTCTTGTTCAAAAACTTTTAGGGCAAACCATTCGTTTAAATAAAAACGTGTTTTAGGGTGCTGTATAGAAAATTTATTAAACTGAAGTATTGTTTTATTACTATCTAATTTTATTCTAAAAGACCACTTTTTATCATCGTTCCAATGGTCTTCTAAAGCTCCTTTTAATCTTAGTTTCCCTTGAATTGTATCTTCATTAAAAATGTACTTAGCAGGTACATAATCTTTATTATTGGTAAAGTAAACGGTGTTTTTAAGAGCACTATTTCTTGTCTTTTTTATTTTATCCCAACTCTTATCGTCAATAATAATAGATATAATTGGCGGGGTTGAATTGTTTGTAGTAGCAATGGTTTTATAGTAAATATTTCGAGCTATGTTTTTAAGGTCTCCATAAATTTCGTGCTTAATAAATAAGGCACCTAAGATAAAACATAGGGATAGAATCGTTAATTGTTTCAATTATGTTTTTTAAGTTAGTAGCTTTGACAAAAATATTATTTATATCTTAGAAAATTAAGTAAAGGAGCACTATTATAATTTAATGCAAGAAAATCAAAACAATACAACTGTAGAGGAGGATAATTTTAACATTAAAAGATTTTTATTTACCTACTTAAAGTATTGGTACATATATGTGTTAGCATTACTCATAGGTTTTAGTTGTGCTTGTTTTTACAACTGGTATGTTAAGCCAGTTTTTAATGTGTCAACTAAAATTTTAATTAAAGATGATAAAAGTACTTCTATAGGAACTCAAGAGCTCCTAAAAGATTTAGATGTTTATAATGTTAACAAGAACATTGAAAATGAAATTGAGATTATTAAATCTCGTAAAATCTTAAAGAAAACCTTAGCTCAATTAGAGGTTGATGTACTTTATTATTTAATTGGTAATGTTAAAAAGAGTCAGAAGTATACAAGTTCTCCATTTAAAATTAGCCATGATTCGCTTAATTTTTATGCTTACAATAATTTATTCTTTATAACGGTAATAGATGAAAATCAGTTTGAATTAAAATATGAAATTCTTCAAACAGGAGAGAGTTATATTCAAAAGCATCAATTTGGCGAAAAGCTAAACTTAGCAATAGGTGTAATTACTGTAAATAAAAGAGCCATTTTTAAAGAAAAGCTATTCAATGATAAAAATTATTTAAAGAGAAATTATCAAATTAAATTTAATAGTATTAAAACTAATGTTGAGTTCTATAGAGCCAAACTAAGTATTAAGCAGCCTAGTAAAAAATCTTCTGTAATTGTATTAGGTATAGAGGAGCAAATTCCATTAAGAGGAATAGATTTTTTAAATAAGTTGGTTGAAGTTTATTTAGAGAATGACATCCTAGAAAAGACTAAAATTGCGAGTAGTACAGCATTATTTATTTCAACCCAATTATCAACTATTTCTTTAGAATTAAAAGGGATAGAAACAAAAAGGCAAGATTTTAAAATTAACAGAGGAATTACTGATGTTAGCGCTAAATCTCAAATGGTATTGGATAATGTAAGAACAAAAGATGATGAACGGTCTAACTTAAAATTACAATTAAGCTTTATAAAATATTTGCAGAATTATATAAGTGAAGATAAAAATATAGCTGACATTGCTCCATCTTCATTGGGAATAACTGATCCTTTATTTAACAAGTTAATTAATCAAATTACTGAATTAGAAGTTGAAAAACAAAAACTTGAAATTGAGACTAGAGGAAATAATCCTTCATTAAAATCGGTTAATCAGCAAATTTTATATACTCGAAATAAATTAATATCAAATATAGCTAGTATTAAAGGTGGTTTAGAGGCTTCTGTAAAAGAAATAGGAAAAACACTGTTGGTTTTAGAAAAAGAGCTTCGATCAATTCCTAAGACAGAAAGAGAATTAGTAAGTATTGAAAGAGAATACCGAGTAAAAGAAAGTCTGTATCTTTACCTTCTGCAAAAGGAAGCAGAAACATCTTTGGCTTTAGCAGCTTCTGTTTCTGATAATACTATTATAGAAGAAGCAAGATCAACTCCTTACCCTATCAGACCGATTCCTAAAAAAAGCTATTCATTGGCATTTTTACTTTCTTTATTAATTCCTACAGGTCTTATTTTTATTAAAGATTTGATGAATGATACGGTTCAAGATAAATCTATGATTTCTAAACTAACAGGAATGCCAATTTTAGGAATTGTGGGGCTAAACAAAGAAAAAACATCATTAATAGTTTCTGATAATCCAAAATCTATAATGGCAGAATCTTTTCGTTCAATAAGAACAAGTTTGAAATATTTTGCTGCAGGAAAAGAACATAAAGTAATACTCATTACTTCTTCTGTTGGCTCTGAAGGAAAGACCTTTACAGCAATGAATTTATCTTTAATTATTGCTGCATCGGGTAAAAAAACAGTTCTATTGGGAGTGGATTTAAGAAAACCGAAAATTGTTGATGACTTTGATATTTCTAATGATAAAGGAGTGAGTTCATATTTAATCGGAGCAGAAAATTTAGATAGTATTGTTCAGAAAACGAGTGAAGAAAATTTAGATATTATTCCATCAGGACCAATACCTCCTAATCCATCAGAGTTAATTATGAATAAGAGCATGGATACTCTTATGGAGGAGCTTAAAGAAAAATATGATGCTATTATTATTGATTCTCCTCCAATAGGTTTAGTAACTGATGCTTTGCTTTTAAGTAAGTATTCTGATGCATTGGTTTTTGTTGTGCGACAAAATGTAACTAAAAAAGATCATCTTGCTCATATTGGAGAATTGTATAAGGATGGAAAACTGAAAAATGGATCGGTATTATTTAATGCTGTAAAAATTGGTAATGCAGCTTATGGTTATGGCTACGGTTATGGCTACGGTTATTACGAAGAAGATAAAAAGAAGAAAGGGTTTTTAAACAGAATATTTAAAAAGTCTTGATCACTAAAAAAATCAATCAGTTCTTTTCTGGTCACCAACGGTCGGTAAAAGCAAAAAAGAATATTCTAGGATCTCTTTTTTTAAAGGGAACCAGTATTTTAATCAGCTTAGTTTTAGTTCCGCTAACAATAGATTATTTAAGTCCTACCAAATATGGAATTTGGATTACATTAACTTCTGTTATTGCATGGTTTAATTTTTTTGATATTGGACTAGGAAATGGTTTGAGAAATAAATTTGCTACCGCCAAAGCCGCAGGAGATAATAAGTTGGTTCAAATTTATGTGAGTACTACTTATGCTATCATTTCAATTATTTCTGTCATATTATTTGTTCTGTTTTTTATAATAAATCAGTTTTTAGATTGGGGGGCAATATTAAATACTTCTACCGATTTAATTGAGTTAGAACGATTAGTGTTTATTGTTTTTAGTGTGTTTTGTTTACAGTTTGTAATTAAATTGATAAATGTTGTTTTTGTAGCCGATCAAAAACCAGCTATGAGTAGTTTAATAAATACCATAGGCAGTTTGGTTTCTCTAATTGCTATCATTGTTTTATTAAAAACTACCGAAGGTTCATTGCTGTATTTAGGAGCTTCATTTAGTATTATTAACTTAGTAATACCATTTTTAGCGGGCTTGTGGTTTTTTAATACTTCTTATAAACATTATAAGCCAACTTTTAAATTTGTTGATTTTTCGTACGCTAAAGAATTGTTGAGTTTAGGAATTCGTTTTTTTATTATGCAAGGTGCCGCTTTGGTTGTGTTTATGACAGATAATATTATTATTGCTCAAGTTTCAGGACCACAAGATGTAACACCTTATAACATTGCTTTTAAGTATTTTGGAGTCATTACCATTTTCTTTACCATTGTTACAAGTCCTTATTGGTCGGCTTTTACAGAGGCTTATATCAAAAAAGAAATGGGTTGGATTAAAAGTGTAATGAAAAAATCAATTGGCTTATGGTTGGCTTTTGTTGGTGTAACCTTAGTGATGTTGTTTTTATCGGATTTTGTATATGAATTATGGCTTGGAACAGAGGTTGTAATACCTTTTAAACTTTCGCTTGTAATGGCATTGTATGTTACTATGGCCAGTAGTATTATGATTTTTGCTAACTTTTTAAGTGGCGTAGGTAAAGTTAAATTGAGTGTTTTTCATTCAATTTTTGTTGGAATAATTAATGTGCCTCTTTCTATTTTCTTTGCAAAAAATTTAGAGTTGGGGAGTATAGGAGTGATGTTGGCGACCTGTTTTGGAATACTTATTAGTATGATATTTCAACCCATACAATGCTATAAGATTGTACGGGGGACAGCTAAAGGGTTGTGGAATCAGTAGTTGATTTATTTCTTTTGCCAGAAATAACCAGAACCATCAATGTTTATAATTTCTTCTGTTATGCCATGCTTATCTCTAAAGTCGTGAACAGCTTTTTTACATGCAGGTATTGTTCCATAATCATCAATAATTATGTAACCACCAGCAGATAATTTATGGTAAAGATTTACCAGTCCGTCCATTGTTGATTCATACATATCACCATCTAATCTGATAATAGCAAGCTGATCAATTGGTGCAGTTGGTAATGTATCTTTAAACCATCCTTTAAGAAACTTTACTTTATCATCTAAAAGATTAAAACGCTTAAAATTTTCTTGAACTTGTTCTTTAGAAATTCTAAGTTGTTCTAATGAAAATAAATCATCCCCTTTATCTTCAGGATATAATTCTGCATTTGGTTTTGGTAAACCTTCAAAAGAATCGGCTACCCAAACAGTTCTTGAATCATCTAATATGTTAAAAAGAGATTTAGCAAAAATGCATGAACCACCTCTCCAAACACCTGTTTCAATAAAATCACCAGGAACATTATTTTTCACAATATTTTCAATACAAAACTGAATATTGTTTAATCGTTTTGTTCCGATCATACTATATCCATTAATTGGCCATCCTAAACCGATTTCGCGCTGTTTTGCTCCATCTTTGTTTATTCCTGTGATAATTAACTTCTTTGTAGAAAGTTTATTGATAACCTTATTGATTACAAATCTTTTTAAGAAATAGCTTCTGTGAGGAGGGTAAGGTGTTAGTTGATACCTATTTGCATTATCTTTGTCTATTAAAACATCCTTTAATAGCTCTATGTAATTATGTTCTGTATTGGTCAAATCTCTTAATTTTAGGGTAAAAATATTACTTTTTTAATAGCTTTGACATCAAAGAAAAAAAATCTATCATTTTATTGAAGAATTTTACAACGATATTCCCTTTTGCAGAAAATGTTCATCTAATTAAAGATGTTGGACAAATTGCCAATACAGTTGCTACATTTGGTGATTATGAAGCTAAATTAGTTTGTTTTAAAAATAGTGAGAATTATTCTTTTTTAAACACAGAAGCAAGTCATCTTACAATAGATTTTATAGCACCTTTAGGAAAACAACTTTTTAAAGAAAAGGCTGTTTTAAAATACATTAAAGAACATGCTAAGGAAATTGATGTTTTGCATTTTTTTCATTTAACAAAAGAGACGATCTATTACGCACTTTATTATAAAAAACATCATCCAAAAGGTAAGGTTTATGTTAAGATGGATGTATACAACGAAATGCTTTTAAAAGAAATAAAGTATTCTAAAAAAAGCATATTCAATTGGTTTCATAAACAAAAAGAGCGTCAGTTTTTTAAAGAAATAACGGCTATTTCGGTTGAAAACCCGATAGCGTTAGATTTGTTAAAAAAGAAATTTCCGGTTTTAAAAGAAAAAGCATTTTTACTCACCAATGGAGTTAATGATAGCTACTTATCGGAACAGTTTTCTAAAAGAAAAACCTTTGAAGAAAAAGAGAATATCATTTTATCTGTTGGAAGAATAGGGGCAAAAGATAAAAATTCTGAAATGCTATTAGATGCATTTGTAAACAGTAATTTATTAGCTTGGAAATTGATGTTTGTTGGACCCTTAGAAAAAGGATTTAGTGAAAGAGTACAACAACTCTTATTAAAAAATCCATCACTTAAAAACCAAATTGAGTTAGTTGGGGCGGTAGAGGATCGAGTTCAATTATACGAATATTATAACCGTTCTAAAATATGCTGTTTAACCTCTCCATTTGAGTCGTTTGGTATCGCTTTTATAGAAGCAATGTATTTTGGGAATTATGTAATTGGCACTTCAGGCATGTCAAGCTTAAAGTATATTACCAATAATTTTGAGTTGGGAGGAGTTGTTGCTGTTGCTGATGGAAAAGCATTGGCAGAATTGTTAGTAAAAACAACAGCTGATGAAGTGTTTTTAAGACAGAATTATCAAAAAGAAAAAGATAGAATAGCAGATAAATTTTACTGGTCTACAATTGTAGCTTCATTACTTAATAAACTAGCAGATTAAATGATGGATGTAAAAAAAGAATGCCTTATAATAACTGCTACCATTACTCCGAATAGTAATTATGTAGTAAATACTGATTCGCTTAAACGAAGACGAGAGTACTTGGATGTATTAACGTATTATTCCAATATTTTTTCTGATGCTATTTACTTTGTAGAGAATTCAGAATTTGATTTTTCTAAAGATCAAGACTTTATAACGTTATTTAATCAAGCACATGTAAATGTGATTTCCTTGCCAAAATCTACTGAATTTGATAAAGGTAAGGGGTATCAAGAGTTTGAAGTGTTAGATAATGTTGTTGCTCGTTTACATGAAAAATATGAAGCTTTTATTAAAGTTTCTGGTAGATATTTAACCACTAATTTTACAAAGTTAATCCAACAAAACAATCAAGGAATTGTTATTGATAGGCATCAAAAAAAAGAAGTAGCGATAACTGCTTTTTTTAAATGTAGGATGGATTTCTACCAAGAAAATTTGAAAAATTGTTATCAAAAAGTAAATGATAGTAAAGGTGTTTTTATTGAACATCTGATTTATAAAAAATTAAAGGAAGTAGATAACCGAAAGATTGATATCTTTACTGAAACACCAATTTACAAGGGGATTTCTGGTTCTTACGGAGGGAGTTTAAATAGGCATCCACTAAAAACAATATTTATAAATATTGAACGAAAGATGTTAAAATTAACAGGAGGAAACGAATTGAAGAAAGAGTTTAAATGAATCATCCAAAAATTTCTATAATTACAGTTGTTTATAATGGCGCGCTATATATTGAGCAAACCATTAAAAGTGTAATTGATCAAGATTATAACAATACCGAACACATTATTATTGATGGAGGTTCTACAGATGGAACTCAAGACATCATAAAAAAGTATGAACAGCATTTAGCCTTTTGGGTTTCAGAAAAAGATTCAGGAATTTATAATGCAATGAATAAGGGTTGGAAAAAAGCAACTGGCGATGTTATAGGTATTTTAAATGCCGATGATTATTATTTAGAAGGAACACTTTCTAAAGTAGCAAAGGTATTTACAAAAACTAAAGTGGATGTTGTTTATGGAAATCTCTTAAAACATAGAGATATTGGTTCTAAAATCTATTTAAGAGAAGAGTTTCCAAACATTTCAATAATGGAAAGAACGATGGGCATTTTTCACCCATCTTCATTTGTAGTAAAAAAAGTATATCAAGATTTAGACGGCTATAATGAAAAGTATAAATTATCATCTGATTATGATTTTTTATTAAGAGCAAACAAGGGTAATTATACGTTTGAATATTTAAATGAAGCGTTAACCGTTTTTAGAATTGGAGGAATAAGCAATACCAATTGTTCATCTTACAAAGAAGGATATCAAATTTTACTTGAAAATAATTCTGAATATGCTCCAGTAATGAAAAGAGCTATTTATAGGTGTTATTACAAGAAGACATATAAAAAAATTATTCAAACCATAGTTACTATCTTTGGTCTGCAGAAAGTTTTAGAAAAACGATTAGAAAAAAAGTGGGAGTAACTTATGGGGGTAGAACAAACATATCGTAACAGTATCCGAAAGCTAAAAGGTTTTTGTTTTAAAACCTACCTCAAATTGCATGGATGTAAAGTCGGAAGTGGATTAAAGTGTTACGCGTTTCCTAAAATTAGAGCCGTGCCTAAAGGGAATATTACTATTGGTAATAATGCAACATTTGGTTATGGTTGTACTTTAGAAATTGGAACTGAAGGAAAATTGATTTTAGGCAATAATGTGTTGCTAGCAGATAATATTTTGTTGAGTACCATCTCTGAAATTCGTATTGGTGATTGGGCTGCTATAGCAGAAAACGTGAGTATAAGAGGCAGTTTTCATAAAATGAAAAAGCATGAACCTTATCGTTTGCAAGGCAATGTTTCTGAACCAATTGTTATTGGAGAGGATACAGGAATTGGAGCAGGATCTATTGTTTTAATGGGAGTAACTGTTCCTAAAGGTGTTTTTATTGGATCAAACTCAACACTTTTAAAAAATACAGAAATGGTTCCTTACGGTATTTATGCTGGATTGCCATTAAAGCTCTTGAAAATAAGAAATTGATGGAAAGTTAAAACGAATGATAAAGTGAAAGCAACAGCCAAAAAATTAAACGTACTTATTTTACCAGATCTTTTTCCGAAAGATGAACAGGATTGGGTAGGAATTTTTGTGGTAGATTATATCAATGCTATTCTTCCAACTTGTAATCCGTGGGTATTTTATAGCCGTTTGGTTGGTGCTCATTCAACAATAGAAGAGACTGATTTTTCAAATCAATTTAAGGTTTACCGATGGAATTATAAGCAACAAATAAAAGCTGTTTTAAAACCACTTTATTATCTCTTATGGTTTGGTAAAACAGTTAGCAAAATACGCTCACTAAATAAAGAAATAGACATTATTCATGCACATGGAGCAATCTTAAATGGCACGGTAGCCTATTTGCTGAGTAAACGTTTAAAAGTGCCTTATGTTATCTCAGAACATACCGGACCATTCACTAAAATTTCTAACTCTTTTGTAAAAAAAAGATGGGCTAAATTTATTTTAAATAAAGCAAATAAAGTGTTTGCAGTAAGTGCTCATCTAAAAACAGAAATGGAAGAGATGGGCATTAATAATTTAAATGTTGAGGTATCTTTTAATCCGGTAGATACGAGCTTATTTACTGCGAAATCAAACATTAGTGCGGTAAATAACATTCTTTTTGTAAGTAGGTTAGAAGCATTTAAAGGTGGGTTAAGAACGGTGAAAGCATTTCATAGAATTACAAATAATATTGAGGGTTGGCAATTAACTATTTGTGGCGATGGACCCGAAAAGGCAGCCATCATCAATTATGTGAAGGCGTTTAAACTTGAAAACCGAGTAACAATAAAAGGAGTATTAACAAAACTAGAATATGTACAAGAATTACATCAAGCCTCATTTTTGGTGTTTCCATCTTTACATGAAAGTTTTGGATTAATACCTGTAGAAGCAATGGCTTGCGGATTGCCAGTTATTACAACCAATGCTACAGCAATGCCTGAGTATATGAATAAAACAAACGGTATTTTAATGGATACTGTTTCTGTGGAAGAGATTAGTGAAGCCATGCAGGATATGGTAAATAGGTTTTCTGACTATGATTCTGTTGCTATTCGTAAAGAGATTATTGCCCGTTTTGGAATGGAGAATTTTGGGAGGATGCTAATAGAACGTTATCAAAAAGCTATCACTAACTTTACCAACTAATTATGTGTGGAATAGCTGGAGTATATAGCCCTGAAGGGGTAGTTGTTGAAGAGGTGGTAACAATGTCTAAAACATTAAGGCATAGAGGCCCTGATGATGAAGGTTTTTATTTGAATTATAACGGAAATACTTCAGAAAATTTTAGAGGTGATGATACCATTTCAGAATTACAGCAACTAAAACACATTACAGAAAATAG
>CEWR01157359.1_pt1 | contig 10994 bp, 10 predicted proteins | sample 356321 | NCBI WGS metagenome assembly CEWR01 (sample SAMEA2621551, study PRJEB7988) | marine metagenome | biome: marine biome (ENVO:00000447); feature: mesopelagic zone (ENVO:00000213); material: "saline water (ENVO:00002010), including plankton (ENVO:xxxxxxxx)" | depth 790 m
GGGAGCCGCGGCAATGCATACAGCGGCCGGGCCGGGTATGGGCAATATTATTGAGCCGGCAGCTATAAAGCTGACGACCCACAGGCCGCCATAACCGATATTTTCCGGATTCAGGCTATCGGTCAGCCACAAAGTAACGCCGACGACAATAAAGCCGAGTACAAACGCGATTAGGCCAAGCCGAAGCACGCTCTCCCTGTTTTTCGAAAGCCACAGCTGAAATCCCCCCAGCTGAACGGAGGGATCAGCGGAGTCAGAATCGGATGCCGACCCGGTTACATTAGCTGGTATTTCCGGGGATTCGTATTTTGAAGAATCGGACATGTGGGAAAGATGGAGATCAGACTAGATCCAAGAGCCACTGAATACCCTGTCGCCCAGCAAAAGCAAACACCAGGAATTTGACCAGTTTGCCAAGCCCGACCCACAGGAAAAATCTGGAGATCGGATATCCCATCGATCCGGCCGCAATTCCGCCAATGTCGAAAATCGGGTTGGGTGTAGCAGCGAGAACGAAGAGAGCGAAGCCACCCCGCCTGGCAATCCAGCCACTGATACGGGAATAGTACCGCGATTTTTGTACGACGCCCTGACTTCCGTACCCGGCGAGATACCCGGTCAGCTCGCCAATCGTGGATCCCAGAGCACCTGCTGTTGCAAGCAAGGCGAAGTTGAGCCCGAAACTTGGTGCCGCGGCGGCAGTTACCGCAATCAATCCGGGAAGCGGCACTATCACGGCGGCGGAACCGACAACGTTGACTACAAACACTCCCAGGTAGCCAGCGTTCTCTACATCAAGACCGCCGCTGAGCCAGGATATGGTCCCACCAATAACGGCGACAATCACTACCGACCAGATAACCACCTGGTAGGCGCGACGGTGCCGCAAAATAAACCCGGCGAACCCTCCTCTCGTGAATGAGGGGGTCGCATCCGCCGCGTCATGTCCCTGAGCGGGCTCGATTTCTGGTGTCGGTTGTTCAACCACGCCCGGCATAGTAAGGCAACACACGCGAATAGACCCCCCGCTTCAAGCGAGGCGGGGGGTCTATTTTTGCTTTCGTTCCGGTTTTGAGCGACGACCTGACATTTATCGCGCTATCGACTCTTTTTCGGACTCGTCAGACTGGTCGACAAGGACAGCCGGTTCTTCGATACGGGTGTCATCTCGCACGTCGTCGCGGCCGTCGCCCGCAGCATCCTGACTGCTATTGCCGAACGTCATCTCACCGTCGACCACGTCGATCACAACGACCGAACCTTCCGGATAATCGCCGGCAATCAGTCGTTTGGAAAGAGGACTTTCGACGTAACGCTGGATCGCACGCTTGAGCGGCCGGGCACCGTACATCCGGTCGAAACCGGTTTTGGCCAGCCACTCTTTTGCCGCATCTGTCAGCGAAATCGTGACCTTCAGGTCGGCGACCCGCTCGATCACCTCGCCCATGAATTTTTCGACAATTAACTTGATGTCGTCCTGGGTTAGTGAATCGAAAACGATGAACTCGTCGAGCCGGTTCAGGAATTCCGGCCGGAACTGTTTTTCCAGCGCCTCTTCCACGTACAGGCGTGCCCGTGCGCTCTCGGTGTCTTCACGACTCAGTTTCTGGAAACCGAACGCCTCCTGGTTGATTCCTTCAGAGCCCAGGTTGCTGGTCATGATAATGATCGTGTTCCGGAAATCGACCGTCCTGCCGTGGCTGTCGGTCAACCGACCATCGTCCAGGACCTGCAGCAACGTGTTAAAAACGTCCGGGTGGGCCTTTTCGATCTCGTCGAAAAGCACCACCGAGAACGGGCGCCGGCGCACGGCTTCCGTCAGGTGGCCGCCCTCGTCGAAACCGATGTACCCGGGGGGCGCACCGATCAGTTTGGAAACAGTGTGTCGCTCCTGGAACTCGGACATGTCGACCCGGATCATGTTGTCCTCATCGTCGAACATGAACTCTGCCAGGGCACGGGCCAGCTCGGTCTTGCCAACACCGGTCGGACCCAAGAATATGAAGCTGCCGGTGGGCCGTTTCGGGTCTTTGAGTCCTGCTCTCGCACGGCGAACGGCATCGGCGAGCACCTCGACCGCGTGATCCTGCCCGATTACCCGGGTGTGCAACCGCTCTTCGAGGTTCAGCAGACGTTCACCCTCGCCTTCGACCAGCCTGGCCACGGGAATTCCGGTGCGCTCCTGGATCAACGCGGCAATATCCGACTCGGTCACGGTGTCGCTGATCTCGTGGGTCTTCTTCCACTCGCGTTTCGCGTCGTCGAACTCTTCGTTGATACGAAGGATTTCAACTTTGAGATTAGCGGCCGTCTCATTGTCGCCGTTTTCCGAAGCCGCTTTCTCGTCATCCACGAGGATCTGGCGTTGCTCTTGCATCGCCGTAAGCTCTCTAGGCCAGGTGGGATTTTCGATTCGCTTCTTCGCCGCGGCCTCATCGATAAGGTCAATCGCCTTGTCCGGCAAAAACCGGTCGGAGACATATCTTGCCGACAACTGCACCGCCGCCTCAAGCGCACCTCCGCTTATCTTGAAGCCATGATGTTTTTCGTACCGGGGCCGCAGCGTATCGAGCATTTCGATCGCCGTATCGGTATCGGGTTCTTCTACCCAAACCGGTGAAAAACGGCGCTCAAGTGCCGGGTCGGACTCGATGTAACGGCGATACTCGTTCGGGGTTGTCGCACCGATCGTTTGCAGCTCGCCGCGTGAGAGAGCCGGCTTCATCATGTTCGCAGCATCGAGAGCGCCGCCGCCGCCAGCGCCTGCTCCTACGACCGTGTGAATCTCATCGATGAACAGCACTATTTCGCCCGACGCCTGGCGTATTTCATCCATGACGGCTTTCAGGCGGTCCTCAAATTCCCCGCGCATGCTCGCCCCGGCAATTAACGACCCCATTTCGAGCGACAGCACCCGCCGCCCCTGTAGAGTTTCAGGCACATCGCCAGCAACGATTCTCTGAGCCAGTCCGTCGGCAATAGCGGTCTTGCCGACTCCGGCGTCTCCGATCAACACGGGATTGTTTTTTGTACGCCGCGTAAGTGTCTGCATCACCCTGCGAATTTCAAGATCGCGCCCGACCACCGGGTCGAGGCGACCTTCTCTGGCGAGCGCCGTAAGGTCGGTGCTGTACTTGGAGAGGGCCCTGTACTTGCTTTCGGCCTGAGCATCAGTAACACGTGCCGAACCCCGCACGGCCAACAATGCCTGGTATACGCGTTCTTCGGTGATATTCCGTTTTTTAAATAACTCCGCTACATCGCCGTCGGCGTTCTTTATCACCGCCACGAGCAGATGATCGGCACCGATCAGTTCATCCCTGAGTCGCGCTGCCTCTTCTTTGGCGGATCCCAGTATTGTCTTGATGCGCTCGGTCGCAAAAAACTGCACCTGGCCGCTGTTTCCGCCAACTGTCGGCGACTCTTTCAGTTTGAGTTCGATCGAAGCCACCAGGTCGGCCACGTCGACGTTTAACTCTTCGAGCATTTTTGCGGCCAATGAGTCTTCGACCTGCAAAAGTCCCGAAAGCAGGTGCTCGGAGTCCCACTGGTTCTGCTTCATCTGGAGAACGATCTGTTGCGAAAGGCCCAGGGCAGCCTGCGCCTGTGCCGTAAATTCTTGTTGTCTTGGATCGAATACCATTTCTTTTAATTCCCGTTACTTCCGCTATCAATGGCCCAGCTTCCCGACCGTCCCATCCATCGATCAGAACCGGAGCGCTCCTAGCCCGTCAGCCTGGCCTGGCCTTCTCGGAGCCTGACGACTTCGACCGTCAAATCACGCACATGACTGTCTAACTCATTAATTCGCCTTGTCAGTGTCAACATTAGTTCGATGCCAGCAAGGTTCAGGCCGAACTCTTCTTTCCATTCCAGGATCTTCCGGATCAGCTCGACATCGCGATTCGAGTAAAGCCTGGTGCCGCCGCTCGACCGCCGCGGTACGACCAGCTCGCAGCGCTCGTAATTTCGAAGCGTCTGCTGATGCAACCCGACCATGCGGGCTACGATCCCGATGGCGAATACCGGGTCGTTGTGTCCCATTGTCATCAGGCGTCCCCTTCTTCTTTCCCAGCATCAACAACGGCTTCAGCGTCGTCGTTCTCTTGTGTGAGCGCGGCACCCGAACGGAGGTCGCGCAGTTCCTTGTACAGGTCTCGTTCCCGTTCATTAAGCGAATCGGGGAGCCGAATATTGATGGTGGTGTAAAGGTCGCCGAAACTATCGGAATTCACTTTAGGCAATCCCTTACCCCTGATTTTGAACGACCTTCCGTTCTGCGTACCTGCCGGGATTTGCAGGGCGACCCGACCCGTCATTGTCGGGACTTCGACCTCACCACCAAGCACCGCACTGAGAAGCGGCACGGCTACAACTGCCCGTAAGTTCGCGCCGTCCCGACTGAATCGGCCGTCGGAACGAACTTTCACCGTGATAGTGATCTCGGTGTTCTCATCGGGACGAAGCCGAATACGCCGACCGTCACGCACACCTTTGGGTATCTGTACCTCGAGATCGCGGTTTGCGTTCATCCCCGGCCGGCCCGATCCAATTGATATTCGCCGCGTGACCCCGGTATAGACCTCGTCCAGCGAAATTTCTATCGATCCTTCATGGCGCACCGGCCGCGGTGCCTGCCCGCCCATTCCACCGAACGGGTCCCCGAAGCCACCGCCACCCCTGGCCCGAGCACTGCCAAACAGGTCGCTCAGATCGAATCCCATGCCCGCACCACCGCCCATATTGCGCATCTGGTCGGCATGTTTCCAGTTTTCACCGAACTGGTCATAGTCCTTGCGACGGGTGGGGTCGCCAATGACCTCGTACGCTTCATTAACTTTTTTGAACTTTTCCTGGGCGCCAGCATCGTTCGGGTTCACATCGGGATGAAGCTTGCGCGCCATCCTGCGGTAAGCCGCCTTGATGTCTTTGTCGGAGACGTTTTTATTGACTCCGAGCATGTCGTAGTAGTTCTGTGCCATTACTTTTTCGATGTGGTCGCGAGGTTCAGAGGTTTATTTTCAGACTGAAATCAAAATTACCCCACCGGTAGATGATAGCATATCTTATCTACAAGAGGATATATGTTTTGATAAACTATCTATTAGATTTCTATAACCGGTACGTGTGCATTTTGGTATCAACAATTCGAAACTCCAGCCCGATGCCTGGGCTTGGCAACGGTCGGAATCGGGCCAGCGACTGGTCTGCAACATAAAAGGAACAACTGATGGCAATCGTGAAATGGCATCCTTACGGGGTAAAGCCCCTACAAATCTTTGACGACCTGTTCAATCGCTTCATCCCGGGTCGGAGCATCGCTGTAAGGAACCTCGCGGGCAACCCGACCCCCGCAACGTGGAGAATTCCGCTGGACGTCGTCCAGAACAAAGACGAGTTGGTAGTGACCGCCTCAGTTCCGGGGACGGCGAAGGAAGACATCGAAATCTCTGTCTATGACACGTCCTGACGATCAGGCTCCCGAAACTCGAGTCGAAAAAGGTTCGCAAGCTCGAAATAACCGCTGCCTGATGCCTCCTTATCCTCAGGGAGAAAAAGCAGGTAACTGAAACAGACCGTCAACCCTCTGGTCGGCGGTCTTTCTTTTAATCTGGCCCCGCACTGGTCGTGGCACTTCCTCTTCCACCCCGGTACCACTGGCAACGCGATACCCTGTGTTGATCTCGGCCAGCCAACTAAAATCAGATCGCAGTGAATCCGAACCGCCCGCCACAAACGCCTTCGCTACCCGCATTCTTTGCCCGTTACCAGGACCGAATCGACGCGGCGCTGCGGGCTGAGTTGTCCGATTTTTCCTGCTCAAACGAGTCAGTGACCGATATTTACGACATCCACCGCTACTATATGGGCTGGCAGGAGATCGATGGAACACATACTGCCTCGCTGGGCGGCAAGCGGATGCGACCGACACTTGCGATGCTGGCGGCCGACGCCGTTGGCGGAGACCTTGACCGGGCAACGCCAATTGCCGTTGCCCTGGAGTATGTGCACAACTTCTCGCTGATCCACGACGACCTCGAAGACATGGACCGTGTACGTCACCACAGGCCCACAGTGTGGGCCGTGTGGGGTGAATCCGCGGCTATCGTTTCGGGCAACGCAATGCTGAAAATAGCCGATGCCGCCGCCTGGAAGCTGCGCGCCGCCGGCGTTCATGAGCCCGTGGCCCTCGAGGCCGAGGCCGTACTCACCGACCACTACCTGAAAATGATGGAAGGCCAGTATCTCGACATCTTCTTCGAAACCGAGGTTTCCATCACCGTAGATCAGTACCTCGACATGATCGAGCGGAAAACCGGCGCGCTTATCGAGGCTTCTATTTATCTCGGCGGTCTCGTAGCTCCAGCAAGTGGACCGGACCGGAAGAAAGCCAATGCCCTCAAGGAGATCGGCTACGAGTTGGGGCGCATATTCCAGATTCGTGACGACGTACTGGGAGTGTGGGGCGGCGAGGCAACGGGTAAACCCGTCGGCGCGGACATCAAGCGGAAAAAGAAGGCGCTCCCGGCTGTCCACGCGCTGAGCACGTCGGAAGGTACCAGTGCAAAAAGGCTCAATGAGATTTTTCAGACTGAAGGCGACCTCGACGAGGAAGATGTGCACGTCGTGCTAGAGGTGATGGAAAAGCTCGGCACGCAGGAATACTGCCAGTCGATGGCTGAAGAGAGGTGGCTCACGGGCAGAAGGATGATAGAGTCGCTCGACCTCTCCGGCGGCGCATCGGCAGAGTTCATCGAGCTGGGTGAATTCCTACTGGTGCGGGAATCGTGATGCCCCGTGGACAGAGTATTTCCCGGACGGAGCCCGAAGCACTTCCTGAAGACAGATGATCGTTGCACTTGGATCCCTACATCGCGAGGCCGCTGGAATCATCCGTTCCGGCCATTACAGCGTGGTCGAAGCGCCTGAAGATTTTATTGCGCATCGGCCAGTTCTCCCCGACACCCCGTCCGATAACACGACCAATCCCTTTCCGGCAATCGTGCTTAGCGGGTCGGGTACCGATCGGGCAGCCCGTGCGACTGTGTGGGCCATCGAGGAGTTTTCCCCGGAGGCGATCATTTCATTTGGTTTCTGTGGTGCAACTAGGGACCATGAGCAGGCCGGCGATATCGTAATTGCAGCCCGCGTCGTGAACCTCCCCGGGACGCCGGTGGAATGGTCGATTAACGGCGCACCCGAGTCACTTGGGCCCGACCGGACTCTCCACTTGGCGGCCCGCACTGCGGTCGAGGTAACTGGCCTCGACTATCATCACGGGACTATTGTCACAGTTTCGACCGCTCCCAGGACGGCTGGAATGAAACGCTGGCTGGGCGACTCGATCAACGCCACCGCGGTCGACACCGAGACCCACGCCGTGGCCGACGCGGCGGGCAAGGCGGGAGTTCCATGGGTGTCGGTCCTCAGCATTCTCGACAACCGGGACTTCGACCTGCCGACCATAACCGACCGCGTCGGTTCGGGACCACGCCCGCGCGGTTCTCCTGCATATATCAGGCACCTTCCCACGTCTCCACAGAACCTGTCGTCCCTCATTCGACTGGGACGGGCTTCGAGGCGCGCAAGCGCGTCGCTGACGACTTTTATGGCCGCGTTCATGGAAGCTCATTCAACCCTCACAAACGAAATTCGGGTTCTCGAAACGGCATGATCGGCACAGTGACGAGAGCGTAATATGGAATACGGAATCGCACTGTTCCCCGGCACTCGGCCTGACGTAACAGCGGCCCTAACCAGATTTTCGGCCGACTCCAGTTCGAAACGCGTCGCAAAATCGCTATACTTATTTGTTGGAGCTACCCGGCCACGCACACTGCCGTCCGGGTAGCAGGCTCAGGCAGTATCGGTGTTCAGGCGACAGACGCCCGGCAGCGCGTATTGAAGTAATATATCCATTGCCGTGAGATTGGCTGGAACATAAGTTGAAACTCTACCGCGGTGAAACGCGTATTCTCGGTGGGGTTACTGTAAGTTACATTCACTGAGAAGCGGCGCGAACTTACGGTGCCGAGATATGGCATGTCCTGGTTTTTCAGGGGGAAATAAGTTTGTATTCGGAAAATGCACGCGGGTTGTCATCTGTTGAAGCTGGCAGAATAAGCGGGTTAAACGGTGTCACTCCCGGTGGGCTAACGACCGGTATCAATTACAGGGTTTTCAGCAAGATCGTAGAAGTTATTTCAACCGACGCTCCTGAGTTGATCGACTTCACCGACACGGTTATTCAGCTGGTTGCTGAATCCGGGGTGAAGCAGGGCCAGGTGTCGATCTACAGCACCCACACCACCTTCTCAGTCGTCATCAACGAGAACGAGCCGCTCCTCCTTCAGGATATGGAACACTTTCTCGAACGTGTCGCTCCTAAAGATATCTACTACGGCCACAACGATTTCGAAGTTCGTACCGTCAGCATGCGCCCCAACGAATGCCCCAACGGTCATGCTCACTGCCAGCACATGGTCCTCGGCACATCGGAAATTGTGCCAGTGATCGACGGCAATCCGTTGCTCGGCGAGTTCCAGCGAATATTGCTCGTTGAACTTGATGAGCCGAAGCCCCGTCAGGTCGCGGTCCAGGTAATGGGGCTGTAGCTCGTAGCCGGGCACGTCGGACGCCCATCAGAAACCCCGTCTGCGCCCATGAGTCAGTCAGCTACATCGGCTGCCGAGCTTCCGACCCCCAGATTGGAAGTTGGGCCTGACTCGCCAGATTACCTCGATGCCGCTTTCGCCTCGTGTGAGCATCTGGCCCGAATCCACTACGAGAATTTCAGTGTTGGTTCGCGTCTGCTGCCAAAACACCTGCGCCGACACTTCTATGCGATATATGCCTTTTCGCGCGGGGTCGACGACCTTGGCGACGAAGCCGCGGGAAACAGACTTGAGCTCCTCGACCTGTGGGAACAGCAGCTCGAAGCCTGCTATACAGAAGTTGGTCGTTCCAGCACCGCAGGCTCGAATTCCCCCGGCAGCGATACCCCGGCACACCCGTACTTCATAGCGCTTGCTGAAACGGTTCGAACTTTTGGTATCCCGATCGACCCGCTGAAACGTCTGATCGAAGCCAACAGACGCGATCAGAGTATCGTTCGCCACGAAACCTACGACGACTTGCTGAACTACTGCTCGTTCTCAGCTAATCCAGTCGGTCGTCTGGTCCTTTATCTGGGCGGCATCAGAGAACCCGAACTACAGTTGTTGTCGGATCAAATCTGTACGGCCCTGCAACTCACAAATTTCTGGCAGGATGTAAAGCGTGACTTCCAAATTGGCCGTATCTACATCCCACTTGAAGACCTCGATCGGTTCGGCGTTTCAGAGGAACAGATTGCCAGGGGTATTACCGATGATCGATTCAGGGCACTGATGGCTTTCGAGGTCGACCGCGCTAGGCAGTTGTTCACCGACGGATACCAGCTGAGCGAACACCTCGACCGTTCGCTGAAGTCCGACCTGGCATTGTTCACGCGCGGGGGTCTTGCCATTTTGCAGGCAATTGAACGCGAGGACTACGATGTTTTGAACACCCGGCCAATACTGACAAAACTCGACAGAGCTTGGATTCTCGTGGCTACATGGTTGCGGTCAAAACTCAAACTCGGCCTTGTACCTCTAGGTGCCTTTAAGGCTTCGGCCAGACGCAGCGGTTAACGTGCCAGGAACTAAATTCATCAATACAGCCCCACAATCCGCCGTTGTTGCGGCACCGAGTGCCACACCGGAGCGGATCGAACACGCTTACAAAGTAGTGGCCGAAGCGACAAAAGCCGCCTCGTCCAATTTTTACTACGCGTTCATCACCCTTCCCACAGATAAAAGAAATTCCGTCTACGCTGGATACTCGTTTTGTCGGCTGGCAGACGACATCGTGGACGATGGCGAATATGGCGACGACGCCGGTGAAGAACTCAATTCGTTGCGGATAAAGCTGGCCGATGCCTACGATGGCCGGGCCGAGGGCGACATGTGGATCGCACTCGGCGACACCCTGCACCGCTACCCGATCGACCGGCAGCACTTGCTTGATGTGGTCGATGGCTGCCGCATGGATCTTGACGGGGCGACCTACGACACATTTGACGACCTGGTCAAGTACTGCAAGCTCGTCGCAAGCGCGACCGGTCTCGCACTCATAGAAGTGTTCGGATATGAAGATGACCGGGCGGTCGAATTCGCGACCGATCTTGGCATTGCGCTACAGCTTATTAACATCCTTCGAGACATCACCGAAGACCTAGAAATCGGTCGGGTTTATCTACCTGCCAGAGAAATGGCCGAATACAGCGTATCGGTCGACGACCTCCGCAACAAACGGGCCACCTCCGAATTCAAGCGTTTTATGAAGTTCCAGGTTGGCCGCGCCAGAAACTACCTGGCCTCGGGAGTGCGTCTCTTCCCGCTGCTCGACGGCCAATCCCGCTCCTGCCCCGAAACAATGACCAGCGTCTATGAAACGCTTCTTGGCCAGATCGAAAAGAACGACTACGACGTTCTGAACAACCGCGTCGGACTCTCGAAATTCCAGAAACTCCGACTGCTGGCGATAATCTGGCTGCGTCGTCGTGGTTTCAGGTTCCTGTAAACGATGGCAACAAGACAGGTTGTCGTCATTGGTGGCGGTATCGCCGGGCTGGCCGCCGGAGTCCGTCTGGTTCAACTGGGAATCAAGCCGATCGTGGTTGAAAAGCGCCCGTTTCTCGGTGGACGGGCCTACTCGTTTATCGATAGCGAGACGGGCATCGAAATCGACAACGGCCAGCATGTCTTTGTTGGGGCGTGCGATCAGTTCCTGCAGTACATCAAAGACATCGGCGCATGGGATCAGGTCCGGCTCGAAGAACGCCTGGCACTTCCCGTTCTGAAAAATGGGCGACTGAGCTGGCTGCGGGCAAGAAAACTTCCCGGGCTGCTGGCAAACCTGTCCGCCTTACTCGGATACCGGCACGTTGGAATCAGGGGCAAGCTGTGGAT
>CEWR01028908.1_pt1 | contig 10985 bp, 8 predicted proteins | sample 356321 | NCBI WGS metagenome assembly CEWR01 (sample SAMEA2621551, study PRJEB7988) | marine metagenome | biome: marine biome (ENVO:00000447); feature: mesopelagic zone (ENVO:00000213); material: "saline water (ENVO:00002010), including plankton (ENVO:xxxxxxxx)" | depth 790 m
ACTGCCATCCATGGGTGCTGTGCAGAAAATCCCCGGTAATCTTCGAAAGCCAATCCTTTGTCATCCTTTTCTAACAGTAATATGATACCAAAAGCACCAAGATTCATTACTGAGTAAACTACCAAATAAAAAAGTACTGCAGAAAGACCAACACTATTTAGGACAAGTACACCTAAAACGAGATATCCAGCATGAGAAACACTAGAAAAAGCAAGCATCCGTTTCACATGAGACTGCATCAGAGCTGAGATATTTCCAACAGTCATGGTTAATGCAGCTAATATCCAAAATAAATTTTGCCATTCAACCTGAATTTCCATAAAGGCCACAATAAAAATATTCAACAAAGCGCCAAACCCAGCTACTTTGGGTGCCGTGCAGAGAAAGGCTGTCACCGTGGTAGGTGCTCCTTGATATACATCTGGAGACCACATGTGAAAAGGTACCAAGGCTACCTTGAAAGCAAAACCAATAAGAAGCAGCCCGATCCCCAGCGAAAAATAAACTTTTGAAAGGATCGATCCGGATGTAGCTGCAGACGCAATTTCGTTATAGTTTGTCGTACCCGTAGCACCATAGATCATGGCTGCACCAAATAAAAAAAAGCCAGTAGCGAATGCCCCCAGTAATAAATACTTTAATCCTGATTCATTGCTGTAAAGGTTATGGCGGAGAAATCCCACCAACACATAAAGCGATAGAGAAAGAAGCTCCAAACCAAGGAAAACCATCACCAAGTCGTTTGCTTTAGTCATCAACATCATACCAATGATAGCAAATAAAATGAGAGCAGGGTATTCACCCCGGGATTTACTCCCCATTTTTTCTAGGTATCCCCGCGAGAGGATCATTGTGGCTAATCCTATAGAAATATAAAGAAAATCAAAAAACATTGAAAACTTATTGAGGGAAAGCATACCGCCGAAAAGAATCTGTTCATCACCGCTGGTGCTAATAGTAACAACTCCAGCCAAAAGAAAACCTAGAGCTGCCACCATTAATTTAATTCCGGGGCGGGAAACATGAACCATCTCCAGAGTCAGGACAGAAAATGCAGTAACCGTCAGAATAATTTCAGGGGAAATCCCTAATAAATCAGCTGCTGTAAAAAATTGACCTATATCCATGAAATCACCTGACGTATTCTGAATAATAAGCCACTAAATAATGCGTAAAAATGATTGGATAAGCTTGTTAGACCCATTTGAATAAAGCCTTAATATATTCAGCAATTGAATTGAGTGTATCATAAGCGTTATTACTTTCAAGTTGTATAGAAGAGTTATGCAGCTGCTCAAGCAGGTGTTCCACTGAAACATGCATATAACTCAAAAGCATGTTCGGTTGAAGACCGATCAAGAATACAAGTAAAACTAGAGGTGCAAGAGTGGCAATTTCCCGCAAGTCCAAATCAATAAGAGAGGACTGCGTAGTGGTGTTTATTTCATTAAGAGCGACCCGGTAATACAACCAGACCATATAGCACGCACCCAGAACTATACCAAGTATGGAAAGAACCGCAATAATCATGTTTGCTTTGAAAGCACCGCTAATGATAAGGAATTCTCCAACAAAAGCGTTCATGCCCGGTAGACCGATCGCAGCCAGAGTGAAAATCGTAAAAAACACAATATACACAGGAACGGTCTTTGAGAGTCCTCCGTAATCTTCAATCATCCTTGAATGAGTTCGCTCATAAATCATCCCGATACACAGGAACAAGGCGCCTGTTATAACACCGTGATTTATCATCTGGAGTATCCCACCCTCGATGCCGTTCTGGTTTAAAGTAAATAGCCCAAGTGTCACAAAGCCCATATGGCTGACACTGGAGTAGGCGATAAGTCTCTTCATGTCTTTCTGCATCAATGTGACATAGGCACCGTAGATTATCGCAGTAACAGACAGAACAAGCAGTGGAATAGAAAGTACCTTTACTGCATGGGGAAACATAGGAAAAGAAATTCTCAAAAAACCATATGCGCCCATCTTAAGCAGAATCCCTGCAAGTATAACGCTTCCGGCTGTGGGGGCTTCTGTATGTGCGTCTGGGAGCCAGGTATGTATTGGAAACATGGGCATTTTCACTGCAAATGCAGCAAAAAAGGCCAAGAATAGCCATAATTGAAGTCCGGCGGGATAGCTCACCCTGGAAAGTGCTAATATATCAAAAGTCTTGCCACCTGCATTGTAGAGCACAATTATTCCGACCAGCATAAGAACGCTGCCAGCCAGCATAAAAAGGACAAACTTCACCGCAGCGTATATCCTTTGGCGACCACCCCACACACCTATCAAGAGAAACATCGGTATGAGGGTGAGTTCCCAAAAGATATAAAAAAGGAAGACATTAAGTGAAACAAAAATTCCAATCATTGCAGTTTCCATTATTAAAAGAGATATATAAAACTCTTTTGTCTTTGTCTGGATTGCCTTCCACGATACTGATACGCAAAGAATGCTTAAAATTGTGACTAGAATTATGAATAATACGCTGATTCCATCTACACCAACCTTGTAGTTTATATTCCATGCCGGTATCCATGAACGGATTTCAACAAACTGCATTTTGTAGGTTGTCTTATCGAAATACTTGTAAATAGGAAGTGTAACAATAAACGTTGCAACCGTAATCGCTAGAGCAAGCCATTTTATAAGAGATCCTCTTCTTAAGAATAGAATAATAAGAGCCCCAGCCAGCGGTAGGAAAATGCTTACCGTGAGTATTGGATAATCGAGATTATTAATTACAATTCCTTCCATCTCTTACCTTCTTATGGTAACACCATTACAATTATAATTACAGCAATGACTCCCGCGATCATAAACATTGCATAGTGTTGAATCTGACCACTCTGAACTTTCTGAATCTTTCTGCTACATGCCATAGCCAATTTGCCTACCCCATTGATGGTCCCATCTACGACAACGGTATCTATTTTCTTCAAATAAACCGCAACTCTCAATATAGGCTTCTGAATAATAAATTCATAAATCTCACCAATAACATTGTACTCTAAACTTGCCATTGGTTTATTTATAAACCACATAAATGCTTTTGCACTCTTCCTTGGAAACCAGTCCGTATCCAAACTAATCGTATTTTTACACCAAAGCTTTTTAAGCAGCAGGAAAAAACCAAGTTGTGTAAATAGCAGTATCTGCAAAGTCTCCCAGGTATGATATGCAGTATAAGGTTTGAAATGGACAGAATAAGGGAGTAGTGCATAAAGAGGCTTGTAGAAAACTCCGAGTCCAATACAGAAAAGTGAGCCAATTATCATGGCAAGCTCCATATTCCATGGTGGTTCCTTCGCTTTAATACCCTGATCCTTGCCAAACCATATGAAATACGGCACCTTTAGACCTGTATGAAGAAACGTTCCTGCAGAAGCAAGCATGAGCGCCATAAATGCCCAAGTCAAATGCGCTTCACCAAAAGCAGTAACAGTCATGGATTTGCTCACAAAACCGCTAAAAAGGGGAAATGCAGAAATGGAAAGACCCCCGATCATGGTATAAATCATTGTTCTCGGCATAGTTTTATAGAGACCGCCAAGTTCTGTCAATTTTGCTGTCCCTGTCATATAGAGCACTGAACCTGTTCCCATAAACAAGAGAGACTTATACAGGATATGGCAGAAGGCATGTGCCACAACTCCGTTTATAGCCATATGGGTTCCCAGTCCAACACCGGCAACCATATAGCCTACCTGGCTGATAATGTGATATGCCAGAAGCCTGCGGGCGTCATTCTCAAGTACTGCATAAACCACACCGTAAATTGCCATAACAACACCCAAAACAATCAGAATCTCTGAACCTGCACAGATCCGGATCAGTGCATAGACGGCGGTTTTAGTAGTGAAAGCACTCATGAAAACTGCTCCGGTCACAGTGGCCGCAGGATATGCATCAGGAAGCCAAGCGCCAAACGGAGGGACAGCCGCATTAACAATAAGTCCTATTAGAATGAGAAATGAAGCTAGACTCTGTGGATCAGCAGGCCACCAACCATGAAATGGTAAATATTGTACTGTCAAATCACCACTTAAAGAATATTGAAGTACTATACCAGCCAGCAGAATCAGGCCACCAGAAACATGCCATAAAAGATACCTGAAACCAGCATGGACGGAAGACTTTGATTTCCTATACCATACTAGAAAGACTGATGAAAAAGCCATCATTTCCCAGAATAGGAATAAGCTGAGGAAATCACCTGCAAGAGTCACTCCAAGTGAACCTCCAACATAGTAAAATGCAGCAAGTTGTTCACCATCATTCTTTACATGGATAGAATAGATTACCCCTATCACACCCATGATTGCGAATATATAAGCGAAGACCTTGCTCAGCTTATCCACATTTCCAAAGGTTAACTTCCAGTCTAAAAACTCATAAACACCAAAGGTGCCATGAGGCATATTGACAACAGCAAAAAAGGCTAAGAGAGCAATCAAAAGCATATAGCCTTGCCTTACCCTGCCTTTGAGCAAAGGTATGAGGAGTCCTCCTATGAGATAAAATGCTGAGGGATGTACAAATTCCAAACTAAACATCTCCCTCATCATAATAATTCTCATGCTGCATAAGCCCAAGATGACCTATCCATTTAGATACTACAATAATCAGCACACATGCGATAAAGCCAAATAAAGACCAGAATCCGCGGATTTCGTCCCCAAAAAAATGAACCTCGTGGCGTGGGATAAAAAAATCAACCATGATGAGTAAAATGAGTACACCATAAGAAATTCGCCTTACTTTTTTTGTTCGAAGTACCTCTACAATCTCTAATAATTTCATTGGATGACCATTTTAGCTAATTGCACTATAAAGTCGGGGTATAGACCCAATACAACACTTACTATTGCAGTTAAAGAGAGAGGCACCACTAGAAAAGGGTTTTCTTTAACTTCCTCATGTTCATGTAAATCGTGATTATGATTCTCAGCTTCTGAATTTTCCGTTTTAAAGAATGCCTTATATACAATCGGGGCAAAGTATGCAGCATTAAGAAACGAACTTGCCAGCAGAACAATGAGAACCGCTAAACTATGACTCTCCATGGCACCGATTACAAGATACCATTTTGTAATAAACCCAGATACAGGAGGAATCCCTATCATACTTAGTGTAGCAATGGTAAAGGCAGCCATCGTCCAGGGCATTTTTTTCCCTATCCCATTTAACTGACTGACTTCAGTTTTATGTGATGAGACATATATTGAGCCGGCGCAAAAAAAGAGAGTGATCTTTGAAAAAGCATGATTAGTGATATGTATTATTCCACCTATCATGGCGCTGGGAGTAAGCAGCGCCGCTCCTAAAATAATATATGAAAGCTGGCTTATTGTTGAAAATGCCAGACGCGCCTTCAGGTTATCCCTGCTCAGGGCAAGAAGAGATGCGATGATAATGGTGAATGATGCAAATGTGATAACGAAGACATCCACACCAATATCCTTCATGAGGTTAGCGCCGAAAACAAAGAAAATGACTCGTAGGACAGTAAAAACCCCTGTCTTGACCACGGCAACAGCATGAAGCAGTGCGCTGACCGGAGTGGGAGCCACCATGGCCGCTGGAAGCCAGCCGTGAAAGGGCATAATTGCACACTTGGCAAACCCAAAAAGGAAAAGCACGAAAATCACATAAAGCAGTTCAGGATGGGCCGATTGAACATCTGTTGGAAAGATCCCAGCTTTTGAAAACTCAAGTGTACCTGTAAGATTATAAGTAAGAATTATAGCCACAACCAAAAAAGCTTTGGCAGCACCCAACAGGTAAATGGCATATTTCCTCGCTCCTCTTTTTGCCTCGGCTGTGCCTTTGTGAGCAACAAGTGGATAGGTAATAATAGTCAAGCCTTCATAGAAGAGGAACATGGTAAATAGATTTGCTGAAAATGCCACACCTATTGTAGAGGAAAGTGCTACTGCGAAACAGGCGAAATAACGTGTTTGAGAGCCCTCATTCGTAGCTCGCATATAGCCAATAGAATAAATGGAGGTTGCAATCCAGAGTAACGAGGCACCCATTGCAAACAAAAGCCCAAAAGCATCAACCCTGAAACTAATTTCTATGCCAGGTAGAAGGGTGAACAGTGAATATGAAATTACTTTTTTATCATACACCACATCCGGGATCATGGATAGTACAATAAATAGTTTTATTACTCCCGCGATTAGAGACCAGGATTCTCTGATGTTCGGTTTTTTTCCCACAAAAATGATGAATAAGGCTCCTATAGCAGATACCAAGACCGCCAGTAAAGGTTTTATAGAGATAATCGTTTCCATCAGTAAAGGTTAATTCTTCATTAAATTGATTTCATCAATATTCACCGTTTGGCGATTTCGGTAGACAGCAATAATTATCGCCAAGCCCACCGCTACTTCGGCGGCGGCAAGGGTCATGACAAGAAAGACAAAGACCTGCCCATCCACACTGTTGTAATACCTTGAAAAACCTACCAAAGCCAGATTGACCGCATTCAGCATCAATTCGATGGACATGAAGATGGTAATAGCATTACGCCGAAACAAAACACCCAACACCCCAGTGGAAAAAAGGGCCAAGCTCAATGCAATGACATGTTCTAGAGGAACAACCATCAGATCTTCCTTTTGGCCAAGTAGACCGTTCCGATCAGTGCAACGAGTAGCAAGAGAGAAGCAACTTCAAAAGGGAGTAGATATTTTGTAAAAAGTGCCTCTCCAAGTGAGTAGACTCCTCCCGCAGCAAATCCCCCCTCTGGCTGATGCAACGCACTTGAATCATTTAGCAAGAGGAGAAAAACCCCGAAAAAGAAAAGAACAACTAGAAATATGGACAATCCTCTCTGCAAATACTTAAAATGCTCCAGAGCCTTTTCCCGTCCCAAATTGAGTAGCATAATAACAAACAAAAATAGAACCATGATAGCACCAGCATAAATGAATACTTCAAGAACAGCAAGAAAATATGCTTCCAGAAGAAGGTAGATTATAGCCAGCGAGAAAAAACAAAGCACCAGTAAAAGGGCACTATAAACAGCATTTTTATTCAGCACCACAAAGACCGCTGATCCAACGGCTATTGAAGCAGCAATATAAAATAGGAGCGGGAGTGACATATTATATCTGAATAAAATCCTGATCGATATTTAAGTCGCAGGCTTTTTACTTTTATCTGTTCGGGAATAATAGTTTTGGTTTTTAGTCAACTCATATACTTCTAAAAGTCCCTCCCTATCGATGAGAAGATCCTCTCTGGAATAAGCAGAAAAGTCGTAGATCTCTGTCAATTCAATGGCTTCTTCCGGACAAGCCATTTCACAGAAACCACAAAAAATACATTTTAGAAGATCAATGTCAAACTTGACTGGGTATCTTTCCTTTCCTCCTTCCCAAGGAGCAGGACCGGGGACAATATAGATGCAGTCAGCGGGACAAGCTGCGGAACACATTTCACAAGCTACACACCGAATACGACCGTCAGGATACTTATTCAGGCGGTGAAGTCCACGATATCCATCTGGCGGAACGTACTTTTCATCTGGGTATTGAATGGTTATTTTTCTTTTAAAGAAATACCGTAATGTTACCATTAAACCCTTGATCAATGCGGGGAAATAAAGTCTATCCCAGAATGTTGGTTCGTAGGATTTAGTAATAATTGCCATTAAACCACCGCCTTGATGGTAAGATACCCAGCTGTGACAAATATGTTAAAAAGTGCAGTGGGAAGCATAACTTTCCATCCCAGTTTCATTAATTGATCATACCGGAAACGTGGAAACGTCCATCGAACCCAAATGAAAAGAAATAGAAAAAAGCCCATCTTTAAAATAAAAGCCAGGACAGATAGCGCTGTTCCCCAATTACCTAGCATAGTTTCATTTATTAAAGGGAAATCCCATCCGCCAAAAAATAGCGTAACCGTTAAAGCTGCTGCTGTGATCATATTGGCATATTCAGCCATAAAAAACATGGCAAATTTCATACTGCTGTATTCCGTATGATAGCCTCCCACCAACTCTTGTTCCGCTTCTGACAAATCAAAAGGCAGTCGGTTGGTCTCAGCAAAGACTGCTACCAAAAAGATAACAAAAGCCAAAGGCTGTTTAAATACATTCCAAGATAAAAAGTAACCCTGTTGATCAGCAATAATGTCATTCAATTTCAATGATCCTGATAGTAAAATAATGCTCACCACCGCCAATCCCATGGCTAATTCATAACTGATAAGCTGTGCAGATGAACGAAGCCCCCCAAGCAGAGAATATTTACTATTAGATGACCAGCCCGCCAATACGATGCCATAGACGCCAATACTGGTCAGGGCAAGGATGTATAAAATTCCCACATTCACATCTGCCACCTGAAGAGCAATCTCCCGCCCTAAAATTGTAATCGAAGAACCAAATGGAATCACCGCAAAAGTCATGAGGGCTGGAATAAGGAGAATTGCCGGGGCGAGAATAAAAATTGGTTTATCAACGCCTGCCGGAATAAATTCCTCTTTCATAAGAAATTTGATACCATCTGCAATAGGTTGAAGAATTCCCTTCGGTCCCACGCGATTAGGACCGAGCCGTCCCTGCATAAAAGCGGAGACCCGCCTCTCTGCATATATCAATATGAGCACAGTAAGCATAGTGGCTGCAAATACAACTAAAACTTTAACAAGAATAATTATAAAACCTAAAAAATCCATCAGGTTAACGCCATTCCCTGAGTTCCAATTTTGAACAATGAAATCCCTGAATAATTTGGAAACTGATCACCCATTTTTTTAATCACCTCGCCCAAATCAGCAAAATATTCAGACTCTTTGTGCAAAGCATTTCTAACCAACATAAGGATTTCCCAATCTGGTTTAGAGTCACCTTTTGTGGCTAGGGATGGACGTAACCATTGGATACGGCCTTTGTCATTAGTGATGGTCCCCTCCCGTTCAAATGGAGCCAATCCTGGAAGCACTATATGTGCTGATTTAGCTAATTCCGTCATGGCATAGCTCTGGACAATTACAAAATCCATCTTTGCCAAGATATCTTTCCAACTATCATCCAACTTTCGATCAACACCATCATCCAAAATGTATAATCCACGAATATCGCGAGTCTTGATTATGGAAGTAAAATCTTTTACCAAATCACCACAAATATCATTCACACCCCTGAGATTAGGTGAACGATCAGCACTAATCCGAAATTTTGTTGGGAAAGTAATCTCTTCACCTGTTATTGGTGGTAAAAAGCCCAGGGTTTCCTTCATCAAAAGGCCCAGTAAATAATTTGATTCATTTGTGTGAAAGGGAGAAACAATACCGGCAGTTTTATCTTTGGATTTCTCTATTAAATCTGCTGTTTTTTTTATCGCTTCATCCCAATCAAGTACATTAAAAGATTTACCATTTCGCACCATAGGGTGAATAATCCGTTCAATTTTTTCAAAGCGATGAAAGCCATACCGTCCAATATCGCACATGAAGTAACCATTCACATCTTGATTCTCTCTTGCAGTCAATCGAAAAATCTGATCTTGTTGAGAAAATACATCTACATTACAACCGACACTGCAATCCTGGCAAACTGAAGGCTTTTGTTCCAGGTTCCAAATACGGTTTTTATGGATATAATCTGTGCTTAGTAACGCTCCAACAGGACAAATATCAGCCACATTACCTGCTAATAGATTATCTAAAGGCTTGTCTTCAAGCGCTGCGATTTTTGAGTTGTATCCACGGGCTTCAACAAATAATTCACTGGTACCTGAAATTTCTTGTGTGAAACGAACACAACGACTACATAGAATACAGCGATTGTGGTTAATAACAATCTGGGAGCCAAGATATTCATTTGGACGTACCCTTTTTTCTTCCTCGAATCGGCTGTGGGCATTGCCAAATTTGAAAGAGTAATCTTGAAGATAGCATTCACCGGCCTGGTCACATACAGGACAATCGAGTGGATGATTTAAAAGGAGAAATTCCAGTATATTTTTTCTCTCTTTGACCACGAGTTCATTCTGCGTATGAACCACCATATCATACTTACCGTTTACTTTGCGGTCTGGATGTACTTCCCCAACAAATGTGTTGCATGATACTTGTAGTTTGGGCATTCCTTCTACCTGCACAAGACACATCCTGCAACTTCCCACAACTTCTAGAGCTGGGTGGTAACAGTAGTAAGGTATTTCTATCCCACTGGCGATAGCTATTTCCAGAATTGTGGTACCACTTTCAACCTGAATTTCTTTATCGTCTATTTTTAATAGGGGCATCAGACAACTATCTTTTCTTTGGGCAAATATGCCAGGAATTCATCCTTAAACTTTTCCACAAAACTTCTTACAGGCCAGGCTACTGCTTCACCAAACGGACAGATGGTCTTGCCAAAACTTCCCTTTGAAAAATCAATAAGGCCCCCGATGTTATCCGTGATCTCAAAAATCATGTCAATATCTTTTGGTGTGCCACCACCATTAACTAAACGTGTAAGCATTTTCACCAACCATGCAGTACCCTCTCTACAAGGAGTACATTGGCCACAGGACTCATGAGCATAAAACCGGGCGATATTGAGACAGGCCTGGACCATATCTACTGTTTCATCCATAACAATGACGCCAGCGGATCCCAGCATGGTTTTCTTTTCTACCAATTCGTCAAAATCCATGTTCACGTCCAAGGCTTCTTCAGCCGTCAAGACCGCGGAAGAAGAACCGCCAGGAAAAACAGCTTTTAATTTCTTGCCATCAGGTATACCACCTGCCCTTTCAAAAATCAGGTCTTTAAGAGCAATACCCATAGGTTCTTCAAAAACGCCAGGATTGTTAACCCGGCCCGAAATACAAAATAATCTCGGCCCCGGTCCTTTTTCAGGACCGATAGATTTAAACCAACTTGCTCCACGAGTGATAATATGGGGAATACAGGAAAGAGTTTCAACATTATTCACAATCGTAGGGCTTTGCAAATAACCCTCGATT
>CEWR01067274.1_pt1 | contig 10982 bp, 5 predicted proteins | sample 356321 | NCBI WGS metagenome assembly CEWR01 (sample SAMEA2621551, study PRJEB7988) | marine metagenome | biome: marine biome (ENVO:00000447); feature: mesopelagic zone (ENVO:00000213); material: "saline water (ENVO:00002010), including plankton (ENVO:xxxxxxxx)" | depth 790 m
ACAAGTTGCAGCATCAGCTCAAAAAGAAACAGGTCCTTTACAAGCTTTACAAGATTTAGTACCTAGCAATATAGTTTCTGCTGCTGGAGATAATGGAAACATGCTTCAAATCATTGTATTTGCTATTTTCTTTGGAGTTGGATTAATTCTAATTCCTGCAGACAAAGCCAAACCAGTAAAAGGATTTTTTGATGGTTTTAATGAGGTTATTTTAAAGTTAATTGATTTAATAATGTTAGCGGCACCTTATGGTGTATTTGCTTTATTGGCCGCTTTGGTAGCAGAATCCCCAAGCCTTGATTTATTTCAAGCCTTATTATGGTACGCCTTTTCAGTTGTACTAGGATTAGCTTTAATGATTGGTATTTATGCGTTAATTGTAAAAGTTTTTACTAAAAAATCACCAAGCTTTTTCTTTAAAGGAATTGCCCCTGCCCAACTTTTAGCTTTCTCTACAAGTTCTAGTGCTGCGACCTTACCTGTTACGATGGAACGCGTTGAAGAACACTTAGGTGTTGAAGAAGAAGTTGCCAGTTTTGTTTTACCAATTGGTGCAACTATTAATATGGATGGAACAAGTCTTTACCAAGCAGTTGCTGCAGTATTTATTGCTCAAGCTTTTGGAATGGACCTAACCATTGGAGCACAATTAGGCATAATTGTAACAGCTACCCTAGCCTCTATTGGCTCGGCTGCTGTTCCTGGAGCAGGAATGGTTATGTTAGTTATTGTTTTAGGTCAGGCTGGCATACCAGAAGCTGGATTAGCACTTATTTTTGCAATTGATAGACCTTTAGATATGTGTAGAACTACAGTTAATGTTACTGGAGATGCTGCAGTATCTATGTTGATAGCAAAATCAGTTGGCAAATTAAGAGATCCAAAGCCTAAGAATTGGGATGATAATTACTTAGAGAGCTAAGATCGCTTCGCTTTGAGAAAAAAGAGATAAGACTTATTAGTTCGGAACGTCATTGCGAAAATTATAAACGTTAGAGTTTTAATTTGAAGCAATCTCTTCTTTAAAATGAGATTGCTTCTTCACTCCTCTCAATTTGGTTCATCACAATGACGCATTACACTCTTTTTTTGCGTTAAGGATGGAAACGACATCCTTTTTTTTATTCAACTAAAATCCTCCAAGGTTTATTTGGATTGGCTAAATAAACCTTGGAGGATTGATAACTTGAAAAAAAGATATAGAGAACAGCCTTTAAAAACGCCCAAAACAATTATAACTAAACAATCGGGTTTATACAATATCAACCACTTTAATCAACCCTTAAGGGAAGAAAAAAATAGATATTAATGTTTATTAACAGCACAATAAATCCGTTAAAGTTTTGTTATTTTTAATTTCTGTAAATCAGAACTAATACAACACATATTATACAATATATCATGGTCAAAAAAATTCTTAAGTACTTCGGATTCACCCTTTTATTTTTAATTGCTTTAATTATACTACTTCCTATTATTTTTAAAGGAAAAATTGTTGATCTCGTAAAAGAAGAAGCAAACAACAACTTAAATGCAAAAGTAGACTTTGGTGATTTTGGATTGAGCTTAATTACTACGTTCCCAAACTTTGAATTTTCTATTGATAATGTTAAGGTTGATGGAGTTGATAAATTTGAAGGAACTCAATTAGCAAGCATTGGAAACCTTACACTTAAAGTAGATTTAATGAGTGTTATTAATGGTGATGAAATTAAAATGAAGACTTTAAGCATTTCTGACCTTACTGCTAATGCAATAGTTTTAGCTGACACTTCTGCTAACTGGGATGTTGCTAAAACAACTGATGAAGTTGAAGAAGTTGTTGTTGAAGAAGTAGATGCTGAACCATCGGCCTTTAAATTAGCTTTAAAAGATTTATCTATTACTAACGCTAACATTACTTACGTTGATGAAACAATGGGTTTAGCAACAAGTATTAAAAACTTTAACTTCCATTTATCTGGAGATATGACAGAGGATGTAACTGATTTGATTACAACCACTACAATTGAAGCCATTGATTTAGAAATGGAAAATGTTAAATACTTAAATCAAACAAAAATTGAAGTTGATGCAACAATTAAAGCAGATTTAGCTAATAGTAAATACACTTTTACAGAAAATGAATTTAGAATTAATGAATTGATTTTAAACTTAGATGGTTGGTTAGCACTATTTGAGGATAAGGATGACATAGATATGGATATTAAATTTGGTGCTAAAAAAACTGAATTTAAAACCTTATTATCTTTAGTTCCTGCTGTTTATATGACCGATTTTGCTTCTGTTAAAACTGCCGGAAAAGTACAACTAGATGGTTATGCTAAAGGAATTTATAAAGAAACTTCTTTACCTGCTTTTGGTTTAGATTTATTGGTTTCTGATGCAATGTTTAAATATCCTGATTTACCTAAAACGGTAAACAACATTAATATTGACTTACACATTGACAATCCTGGAGGAAGCGAAGACAACACTTTTGTAAACCTTAAGAGATTCCACATGGAAGTGGCAGGAAACCCAATTGATATGCACATGCAGGTTAGGACTCCTGTTTCTGATGCTGATATTGATGGTGGAATTAAAGCTAAATTCAACTTAGCATCTCTTAAGGATGTTGTACCCATGGAAACTGGTGATGAGATGAATGGAGACATTACTGCTGATATTACTCTAAAAGGAAAGGTTTCTGCTTTAGAGGAAGAACGTTATGAAGATTTTGATGCTCAAGGACAATTAGCAATTATGAATATGGATTACAAAAGTGATTCCCTACCCTACGATGTTTTGTTAAAGCAAATGGTATTAAATTTTTCTCCACAGTTTGTTGAGTTAGCTGCTTTCGAATCTCGAATCGGAAAATCTGATATAAGCGCTAATGGTAAAATGGAAAACTTTATTGCTTATGCTTTTGCTGATGATGAAGCTTTAAAGGGCCGATTTAACTTAAACTCTAACTTATTAGATTTAAATGAGTTTATGGAAGAAGAAACTGAAGTTGTTGCAACTACTGAAGGAACAGTAACAGTTGATGAAGAACCATTAAGTGTTATTGAAGTACCTAAAAACATAGATTTTGTATTGGCTTCATCTTTAAACAAAGTGGTTTATGATAATATGGATATAGACAATATTAAAGGTGAATTAGTAGTTAGAGATCAGAAAGTAAGTATGAATGACTTGGCAATGAACCTGCTTGACGGGAGTATGGTAATGAATGGTTATTATGAAACTACGAATCCAAAATCTCCTGGATTTAATTATGATTTAGCAATTAATAATTTTAATGTTCAAACAGTGGTAACCACTTTTAATACCATTGAAACAATGGCGCCTTATGCTAAAAATATGAAAGGAAGCTTTAATACTTCCTTAATAGTTAATGGAGTTTTAGATCATGAAATGATGCCTGATTTAAACACCTTAACTGGTGGTGGTGATATGGTAACTAAAAGCATAAAAGTTGAAGGACTTAAATCTTTAGATAAATTAGCAAGTGCTTTGAAGAATGATAAACTGAATAAGTTAGAATTAAAGGATGCTCACATAAAATACAGCTTTAAAGACGGTAGAGTTTACACAGAGCCTTTTGACATTGAAATGGGACCTGTAACCGGAACCATGTCTGGTTCTAATGGTTTTGATCAAACATTAGATAATCTAATGACTTTAAAAGTACCAAGTTCAGAATTAGGTGCTGGTGATGCGATGAACCAATTAAATGGTCAGGCTGGTAAATTAGGGATGGACTTAAAAGCTGCTGAGCACGTAATGGTAGACGTTACTATTAAAGGAACTGTAGATGACCCTAAAGTTGGAATTAACTTAAAAGATGCAGTTGGCAACATTGTTGATGATGTTAAGAAACAAGTGATAGAAAAAGTTAAAGAAAAAGTAGAAGAAGTTAAAGAAGATTTAAAAGGTAAAGCAAAAGAACAAGCAGATAAATTATTAGCTGAAGCTCAAAAACAAGCTAATAAAGTTAAGAATGAAGCTGAAAAAGCTGCTGATAAAGTAAGAGCTGAAGCAAAAAAACAAGTTGATTCTTTAAAAAATAAAGGTGGAAACTTTCTAGAGAAAAAAGCCAATGAGTTAGCGGCAAAACAAGCTATAAAGCAAGGTGAAAAACAAGCTAAAAATGTTGAAGCTGAAGGAAATAAACAGGCGAATACAATAATGAGTAAAGCTCAAAAGGAAGCTGACAAGTTAATGACTGAAGTTGATAAGAAGTAAAAGGTAAATTGAAAAATTATAACATTCTCATATTAATTGTATTCCTCTCTATTAGCAGTTTTGCTCAAGAAGAGAACTGCCCTGAACCTAATAAAAAAGCGGTTAAACTATTTAATGCAGCAAAAGGTGGGAATTATAGAGAAAAGAAAACCTTGATTCTTGAAGCTTTAAAGAAGGATCCAAACTATTTAGATGCTTATGATGAATTAGCTGAAATGAGTGCTAAAAAAGCAGATAATGCTTATAACGCTGGAGACAGTAGAGGAATGCAGCAACATGACAACCAAAAAGTTAGATACTGGAAGCAGATTTTTAAAATTTGTCCTGACTACCGAAATTTTTATCATACTAAAAAGTTAGGTAACTACTATTTTGGACAACGAAAATTTGAGGCTTCAAAAAAGTATTTTCAAACAATAATAGCTTCCCCTAATGCATATAAAAAAGATGAGCGTTATGCTTATGCAAGATTTCAAGATGTAGAAACATATGTAAACTTGGTAAAAGACAGTGTACCTTTTTCACCCGTTAAGGTTGAAGGGCCATCTACTGGTCACGATGAATATTTACCAATGCTATCGCCAGATAATAGATACCTATACTTTACACGTAAAATGCCTGATGAAACTAAACAGGCTTATAATGGTGGCTATAAAGAGCAGTTTGTTAAAAGCAGAAGAGTTGGCCCTAAATTTAGTGGAGGAATACCTATGCCTGCTCCTTTTAACTTAGGAAAATTTCAGGGAGGAGTTTCTATATCAGTAAACAACAAGTTATTATTTATCACTATTGTTGATGTTATTCCATACAGAGGAAAAGAGAGAGCTGGTTTTGGGCAAATGTTTGATAATGCGGATATCTTTTATTCTGAAATAAAAAATGGAAAATGGTCAAAACTACAATCTATAGGAAGTAACATTAACACTCCCACTACTTGGGAAGCTCAACCTTCTATATCTTCAGATAACAAAACATTGTACTTTACAAGAGTTACCAATGTTTTTGGTGGTGATATGGATATTTACAAATCTGAAAGACAGCCTGACGGAAGTTGGGGAGATCCAATTAATTTAGGCGCTCCAATTAACACTCCTGGTGATGAGAAATCACCATTTATGCACTCTGATAGCTACACACTTTACTTTTCTTCTAACTACCATATTGGTATGGGAGGTTATGATATTTTCTACTCTAAGATGGATGGCAAGTCTAAAGGATTTACAAAACCTAAAAATATTGGCAACCCTATTAATACTCCAAAAGATGAACATGGTTTTATTGTAAGTAGAGATGGTGATAAAGCTTATTATGGTTCTAATGATAAAGGAAAAGACTTAAACATTTTTTCTTTTGAACTGTATGAAGAAGCAAGACCTAAAGCTGTTGCATTTGTTAATGGAGGGATTAAAAACAATTTAGGAGAAGTTCCGGAAGGAGCTCAAGTATTATTAAAAAATACATCAACTAACGAAGAAGTTGAAGCTGTAATTGATCAAGAAACTGGTGATTATGTTGCTGTAATTACTGTAGAAAAAGATCAGGATGTTTTATTAACTGCAAAAAAGAAAGGTTTTGCTTTTAGTTCTCAATTAATTTCATCTGATCAAATTGTTGTTGGTAAATCCGTTAAAACTGAAAAAGTAGAAATTAAACCTATTGAGGTTGGAGAAGCTTATCGAATTAACGATATTAATTTTGCATCTAACTCTTATGAAATTACACCAAGAATTTTATTAGTATTAAATGAGTTTATTGACTTCTTAACAACAAACGATAATCTTAAAGTTGCTATAAACGGTTACACAGATAATGTAGGTGATCCAAAAAATAATCTTGAGTTATCTCAAAACAGAGCCAAGGCTGTTTATGATTATTTGTTAATAGAAGATGTTGAAGCATCTAGATTAACCTTTAAAGGTTATGGCGAAAAAAACCCTGCAACATCTAACAAAACAGAAGCTGGCAGAAAGAAAAACAGACGTACTGAGTTTGTTATTTTGAGTAAGTAGTATTTTAGAAACTCTTTAGCAATGGAATGAAAAATATGATGTCTGGTCATTTATAACCGATTTTATGTTTCTTTTCGTTGTATTAGTTTTTATTGGAGCCAAATACTTTTAGTCCTTCTCTTAATTATATATACGTCTCTAATGCTACTATTCGTTAATCTCCTAATTTACCTTGAGACTAAAGATAGTTTAAGAATGTTTGTATTTGTTTTAGCATATCCTTTCTTTCTATTACCAGTTATGGCCATGTATTTGTCTTTACACAAGTTTGTAGAAAGAATCAACATGGAATACATAATTAATGTAGACTCTAGTCAAATAGTGAATACATACTAACTTTCATATTAGTTTCGATCGCATTAAATAATTATACGGTATTTAGCGATAGTTTAGACAGGATTAAAAAACTTATACCAGCCAATTTATAAAACACTTCTTCCTTAAAAATATTTTATTATTGCTACCATCTTACTATTAGTTGTGGAATACTATTATTTTAATACAACGAAATTTATTACTTTAATGGTATGAAAAAGGCTACTTAGAATCTGGAATAAGAAGTAAGGAGAAGTATTTTAGATTTAGTAAAGTTTCAATTTTAGGAATACAAATTCACGCTCAAAATATTTAGATTAAACTAATTATCAAAATATCCGTAATCAATTAGTATTGTAATTTTACAGCAACTTAAAACACGAATGAAAAACATACTAGCCAAGATATTTTATCCAGTAATAGCAATTGCCTCACTTCTAGGTTTAATAAATAGTCCTCTAGCTCTATTTTCTGGTATCCTTTTCGCTTTCTTTTTTACTTCACCACTTAAAAAGTTTAGCCATAAACTGATTCATTATCTTCTTAAATTTTCTATAATTGGTTTAGGTTTTGGAATGCTAATTAAGGAAACCCTTACTACAAGTGCTAATAGTTTAAGTTTAACCTTCTTGTCTATTACTTTGACAATAGGATTAGGATTACTTTTAACTCGCTTATTAAAAATAGACCTCAAGCTAGGTTACCTCATTACATCAGGAACTTCAATTTGCGGGGGAAGTGCAATTGCAGCGATTTCATCCGTAATAAAGGCAAACGGTAAAACCATAAGTATTGCTTTAGGAGTTGTTTTCCTCTTAAACGCAATTGCCTTATTTACATTCCCTGTAATTGGACATTGGTTAGAATTAACCCAACATGATTTTGGCCTTTGGTGTGCAATTGCTATACACGATACAAGTTCTGTAGTAGGAGCTGCTTTAAATTATGGTGATGAGGCTTTAAAAATTGCGACAACAGTAAAACTTTCAAGAACTTTATGGATTATACCATTGTCTATTTTTTCCTTATTCGTTTTTAAAACTAAAGGGCAAAAAATTAAAATGCCTTACTTCATATTGTTATTTATTGCAGCAATAATTATAAATAGCTTTCACCTAATACCATTAACAATTACAAGCGTAATAGTTTTAATCTCAAAAAGGTTATTAGTACTTACCTTATTTATTGTTGGTACAACAATTTCATTTAAGGATTTAAAGTCAACAGGAATAAAACCAATACTCCTTGCAATCTTCTTATGGGTATTTATTTCAGTTTTCTCGTTGGTTTACATTACTTATTAGGGAAGAATATATCTCCTAAAAAAATTAAAGTAACATCCCAACAATTACTGCAGTAAGCAAAGAAGCCAAAGTACCACCTAACAACGCTAAAAAACCAAACTTTGCTAATGTGGTTTTTTTATCTGGAGCTAATGCCCCTATTCCGCCAATTTGTATACCTATAGAAGCAAAATTGGCAAAGCCACATAAAAAATATGTGGCCATTACGATAGATTTTTCTTCATGAAACAATCCAGCTGTTTTCATTTCACCTAAAGAGCCATAGGCCAAGAACTCATTAAGTATAGTTTTTTCACCCAATAACTGCCCTACTAAAAACATATCCTCTTTACAAACCCCCATCAGCCAAACTATTGGAGCTCCAATATACCCAAATACTAGTTCAAAAGACAACTCTTTAAAACTCGTGTTAGCTGCGATAATTTCATTTAAACTTGACCAATCTCCAACCTTAAATAATAAGTAGTTACCCATTGTCATTAAAGCAGTAAATACTAATAACATTCCTCCTACATTAACAGCCAAACGAATTCCATCAGAAGTTCCATTTGTTATTGCTTCTAAAGCATTTGCTCCAATTTTATCATTTGATATCACTAAATTCTCATCAATATCTTCCGTTTCTGGAACCAGCATTTTTGCTGCAACAATAGCAGCTGGTGCTGACATAACAGATGCTGCCAGTAAGTGCTTCGCAAATTTTACTCGCTCTATAGGATCATCTCCTCCTAAAAAACCAATGTAAGCTGCTAAAACGCCTCCTGCTATTGTTGCCATTCCTCCACTCATCAAACACATCATTTCTGAGTTGGTCATTTTATTTAAGTAAGGCTTAACTAATAAAGGAGCTTCAGTTTGTCCTAAAAATATATTACCTGCTGCAGCCAAACTTTCTGCTCCTGACAACTTCATGGCTTTTTTCATTAACCAAGCAAAGGCAAAAACTATTTTTTGAAGAATGCCCCAATAATAGAATAAACTAGTTAATGCAGAAAAGAAAATCACAGTCGGTAGTACCATTATGGCAAAATTGATTAATGGAGATTCAATCTCACCAGAAACGTAACTACCAAAAAGAAACATAGTTCCTGCTTGGGTAAAGCTAATTACCTTTTCGAATACTCTACCAACAAAATCAAAACCGTTAGCAACAAAATCAACCTTTAAAACTAGAATTGCAAAAACTAATTGAATTAACAACCCTTTAGCTACCAACACCCAATCAATCTTATTTCTATTTCTACTAAAAATCCAAGCAAGAAGAACTAAAGTTGCCATTCCTATAGCACCACGATATATTGAAGTAAAACTAATGGCTAATAATGTTGTCATAAATTATACAATTAGGACAACAAGATATTAATTTTTAAGGGATTATTAAACTTTATTAATAGGTTGTAACAACTTGAAAATAAGAGAGCATCGCTATTTCAATTCTTTCATTATCAAGAAAAATATTTGGATAATAAAATAATTAATTAGCGTTACGCTTATCTAACTCTTCCTTAATTTTTGATGCCTCTTCATAGTTTTCACTTTCTATAGAATCCTGTAAACGCTTATTTAACTCATCTAAAGTTAAATCATCATAGCTTAATGATTTTGGCTCGTCAAATCCAACTGATTCTAACTCATCCTCAATAGAGTCTAACTCTTTTCCTAAAGAATCTTCTTCCTCCTGAGATTCATCTAAAATAATTCCTGCACTCGCCAAAATAAATTCATGTGTGTAAATTGGACACTTAAATCTTACTGCTAAAGCAATAGCATCTGAAGTTCTTGTGTCAACTTCTATTATTTCACCTTCTTTTTCTGATAGAAGTTTAGCATAAAAAATACCTTCAACCAAATTATAGATAACTATTTCTTTTACAGAAATATTATAGACATCAGCAAAACTCTTAAACAGATCATGTGTTAAAGGCCTGCTAGGAGTCATAGATTCTAACTCAATAGCAATTGCTTGAGCTTCAAAACCACCAATAATAATTGGCAACCTTCTTTTAGCTCCTCCTTTTTCTCCCAAAACTAAAGCGTAAGCTCCAGTTTGTGTTTGACTGTAAGAAAGTCCTATTATCTCTAACTCTATTTTATCCATAAACAAATAATAACGCCATCCTAAAAATTTAGGATGACGTATAAATTTAAGAAATTAAATTCCTTTTATATATTTTTAAGCTTTTAATTGCTTAATCGCTTCTAACATTTTAGGCAATACTTCAAAAGCATCTCCAACTATTCCGTAATCCGCAGCCTTAAAGAAAGGTGCTTCTGAATCAGTATTTATAACAACAATAACTTTACTTCCGTTAACTCCAGCTAAATGCTGTATTGCTCCAGAAATACCTGCTGCAATATATAAGTTTGGTCTAATTGCAATACCTGTTTGCCCAACATGCTCATGGTGAGGTCTCCAACCAATATCAGATACTGGACGAGAACAAGCCGTAGCTGCTCCCAATTCTTTTGCTAAATCTTCAACTATCCCCCAGTTTTCAGGTCCTTTTAAACCTCTTCCTGCAGAAACAACAATATCAGCTTCTGTTAAAGATAATTCTGTAGATTCTTTCTTTATTTCTTTAACTGTAATTCCTGTGCTTGGAATTTCTGTAGAAAAAGCGACTACTTCTGCAGATCCACCTGTTTCTACTTTATCTAAAGAATTGGGTAAAACAGAAATAATTTTAGTTGCTGTTGTAATTTCTATTTCAGCAAAAGCTTTACCAGAAAAAACTGCTTTTTTAACAACATTACCATTTGGTAATGCAATTGCACCTGTTACTAAACCAGCATCTAATTTTGCTGACAATCTTGGCGCTACAGATTTACCTGAATAATCGTGAGTAAATACGATTGTATCTGCACCTGTTTCTGTTACTGCGGCTGCAACAACGTGAGCTATTTTTTGTGGATCGAAATTATCTAATTCAGTATCTGCAACATGCAATACTTTTGATATTCCGTAATTTCCTAATTCTTCTAATCCTGAAGCAGAACCTGCTACAATAGCAATTGCATCTGTTCCTGCAGCTTTGGCCAATTGACCACCGTAATTCGCAGCTTCAAAAGCATTTTTAGTTAATGCTCCGTTACTTGAATCTGTATATATTAAAACTGACAT
>CEWR01293241.1_pt1 | contig 10982 bp, 8 predicted proteins | sample 356321 | NCBI WGS metagenome assembly CEWR01 (sample SAMEA2621551, study PRJEB7988) | marine metagenome | biome: marine biome (ENVO:00000447); feature: mesopelagic zone (ENVO:00000213); material: "saline water (ENVO:00002010), including plankton (ENVO:xxxxxxxx)" | depth 790 m
TTTTTTATGCTTTTACTTTTGATAGATATTTTTTATCAATATAGAAGGTCCCAAAAGGAATAAAAGAAGCCAAAAAGACAATTAGAAAAGTCACAATACTCCATTTAATTTTAAAAGTATAATAAATTGTGAAAAGGACATAGGCTATGAATAAAATACCATGAGCCATTCCAACAATTTCTACCATAAGAGGCTTGTCGAATATATATTTTAAAGGCATTGCAAGTCCAAATAATAACAAAAGAGAAACTCCTTCGGCAATACTTGTAATTCTAAAAGTTTTAATAAGAGACATCGTGAACTGTTTTTTTGCAAAGATACAAATTATAGTGATTTTTTTAGTGTTTTACATCTAAATATGAAGTCATTTTTCATCTTTAAGCCATAATAATTAACGCTCTAGAAACTATTATTTAGTTAATGGTTTCCGTATATTTGCCGCCTAGATTTAAGAACTTTATTTCACAAGAATGAAAATATCATACAATTGGCTAAAGCAATTTTTAAAAATTGATTGGGAAGCTGTCAAAACGGGAGAATTATTAACAGACTTAGGACTGGAAGTAGAAGGAATTGATTTGATAGAATCTATAAAGGGAAGTTTAAAAGGAGTTGTCGTTGGAGAAGTGCTTACTTGTGAAAAACATCCCAATGCAGATAAACTTAATGTAACAACTGTAAATGTTGGAGGTGAAGAACCAATTCAAATAGTTTGTGGAGCACCAAATGTAGCAGCCGGTCAAAAAGTACCCGTTGCAACTGTTGGAACTGTGCTATATGATGATAAAGGTGAATCTTTTAAAATCAAAAAAGGAAAAATAAGAGGAGAAGTAAGTTTCGGTATGATTTGTGCCGAAGACGAATTGGGTCTGGGCAAAGGACATGATGGGATTCTTGTGATGGATAGTTCATTAATTGCAGGAACTCCAGTTGCAGAAGTTTTTAAAATTGAAACAGATGAAGTCTTTGAAATTGGATTGACCCCAAACAGGGCTGATGCAATGAGTCACTATGGAACGGCTCGTGATTTACGTGCAGGATTAATGCAACAAGGAGTAAATTTAGAATTAATTTCTCCATCAGTAAGTAATTTTCATGTAGATGAGAGAAAACTAAAATTTGACGTTGATGTTGAAAATAAAGAATTGGCTCCTAGATATTGTGGAGTTACAATTACAGATATAAAAGTAACGGAATCTCCAGAATGGATTCAAAATAAATTAAAAGCTTTAGGGTTGTCTCCGATCAACAATATTGTTGATATAACAAATTATGTTTTACATGAATTAGGACAGCCATTACACGCTTTTGATGCAGCGAAAGTAAAAGGAAATAAAATATTAGTAAAAACAGTTGCTGAAGGAACAAAATTCACAACTTTGGATGGTGTAGAAAGAACATTAAGTGCCGAAGATTTAATGATTTGTGATGTGAAATCAAATCCATTATGTATTGCAGGTGTCTTTGGAGGCCTAGATTCAGGAGTGTCAGATAGTACAACTTCTATCTTTTTAGAAAGTGCTTATTTCAATCCTGTGTCTGTTCGTAAGTCTGCAAAAAGACATGCTTTGAATACAGATGCATCTTTTCGTTTTGAAAGAGGAATCGATCCAAACTTCTCAAAATACGCATTAAAAAGAGCAGCCTTGTTAATCTCTGAAATTTCAGGAGGTACAATTGCTTCAGATATCATTGATTTATACCCAACAAAAATTGAAGATTTTGAATTGGTGTTGTCATATGAAAATGTAGATCGTTTGATTGGAGAGAAATTATCTAGTGAAACAATCAAAAATATTTTAGCCTCTTTAGAAATTAAAATAAGTAGTGAAACAGAAGGTGGGTTAGGACTTAAAGTACCGGCGTATAGAGTAGATGTTCAGAGAGAAGCAGATATTATAGAAGAGATTTTAAGAGTGTATGGATATAACAATATTCAATTTTCTCATAAACTAAATACATCTATCTCTTTTTCAGAATTTAAAGGAATAAAAGTTGAAAATATTGTTGGCAACCAATTGAATTCTCTTGGGTTTCATGAAATCATGTCAAATTCTTTGACCAGAGCTTCTTATATAGAGCATTCAGAAAATTTGAATGAAGAGAATAATGTTGCTATGTTGAATCCGTTAAGTAATGATTTGGCAGTGATGCGTCAGTCGTTACTATTTAGTGGTTTAGAGTCTGTTTCTTATAATATTAATAGAAAAAACAATTCATTACAATTCTTTGAATTCGGAAAAACGTACCATAAGTTTGAAGAGAAGTATGAAGAGTTTAAGCATTTGGCACTGTTTGTTTCAGGTAATAGAACAGGGGATACTTGGACTAGTGCAAACAAAACGTCTGATTTCTTTTATGTAAAAGGTGTTGTTCTAACATTATTAGAGCGTTTAGGAGCAAGTTCATTAAAAACAAGCCCTACTAAAAATGATGTCTTTTCTGAAGGGATTGCATTGAGTTTAGGCAAAATTAAATTGGCTAATATTGGAATTGTAAAAAACTCAATATTAAAATCTTTTGGAATCAAACAAGAAGTTGTTTATGTAGATTTTAACTGGGATAATGTTTTGAAAATCGCAAGTAATAAAGGAATCAAAGTAAAGCCATTACCTAAATTCCCAGCTGTAAAAAGAGACTTGTCATTGTTGCTTGATAGCACAGTCACTTTCAGTGAAATTTACAATTTGGCATTTCAATCAGAAAGAAAGTTATTGAAAGAAGTTGATCTGTTTGATGTTTACTTAGGAAACAAGTTGCCCGATAATAAAAAATCATATGCTGTTAGTTTCTTGCTTCAAGATGAACAAAAAACGTTAAACGACAAGCAGATTGATAAAATTATGCAAAAATTACAAGCTACTTTTGCGAAAAATCTAGAATCTAGTTTGAGATAAACTTAGATTCTTAGTTTGAACCTTTTGAGGGTTCTTGTTAAGTGTTTTTAGAATAGTTATGATAAGGTTCAATGAAATTTAATTTTCATTGAACCTTTTTTTTGTGATTTGGAAAAATCAAATTTTTAGATTTACAGACGTGCAGCTTTCAATTCTAAAAATTGTAGCTGTGAGAGTTATTTCGTAAATTTGCATCGTTCTTAAATAACTAATAATTCTTCAAAAGAATCTATACAATGTATAAATCAATCATACGCCCAATCCTTTTTCAATTTGACCCAGAAAAAGTACATTATTTTACTTTTTCATTGATAAAGGCCATTTCTAAAATACCAGGAATAGCTGCGTTGATTCGTGCACTATTTCAAGTAAATGACAAACGTCTAGAAAGAGAGCTGTTTGGATTGAAATTTAAAAACCCAGTAGGACTGGCTGCAGGGTTCGATAAAAATGCTGTGCTTTTTAACGAGTTGGCAGATTTTGGATTCGGGTTTATTGAAATTGGAACCGTTACTCCGAAAGGACAAGTAGGAAATTCTAAAAAGAGATTGTTTCGTTTAAAAGATGACCAGGGGATTATCAATCGTATGGGGTTCAATAATGATGGAGTTGATGCGGCAATAGAAAATCTAAAAAAGAACAAAGGAAATATTATTATAGGAGGAAATATTGGAAAAAATTCGGACACTCCAGCAGAACAATACACACAAGATTATTGTGTTGTGTTTAAAGAATTACATGCTTATGTAGATTACTTCGTTTTAAATATAAGTTGTCCGAATGTAGGAAGTCATGCTAAATTACAAGACAAAGATTATTTGTTAGAGTTGATTTCATCTGTTCAAAAATTAAACAACAAAGAAACGGTTCAAAAGCCAATATTATTAAAAATAGCTCCTGATTTAAATAACCAACAATTGGATGAGATTGTTGAATTGGTAGCAGAGACAAAAATAGATGGTGTTATCGCTTCTAACACATCTACCAACAGAGAAAGTTTAAAAGCTTCTGATGCTCAGTTAAAAACTATTGGAAACGGAGGTTTAAGTGGAAAGCCAGTAGCAGACAGAAGTACTAAAGTGATTCAATATTTAGCAGATACTTCAAATAAAGCTTTTCCAATTATTGGAGTGGGAGGAATTCATTCTGCCGAAGATGCTTTGGATAAGATAAAAGCTGGAGCTGATTTGGTTCAAATTTATACTGGATTTATTTATGAAGGACCTAGTTTGATTAAAAAAATAAACAAATCTCTATTAAAGTGATAATATAGATTTTCCTTTGAAAAAAAGAGCATTAGTATGTTGTATTTAATTTTTCTTTTTTATATTAGAAGTAAAATAATTAAGATATGATAGCACAGATTCAAGATTTATTAAACGATCAAATAAAATACGAAGCCTCAGCTTCAATGCAATATTTAGCAATGGCTTCTTGGGCAGATAATGCTGGTTTTAGTGGAGTTGCAGATTTCTTTTATGCACAGTCTGAAGAGGAAAAAGCACATATGTCAAAGTTGGTAAAATTTGTAAATGAAAGAGGAGGGAAGGTAACTATTCCTGCTTTAGAGAAGCCGTTGGATGAATTTGAAAGTTTGAATTCTCTTTTTGTATATTTTTTAAAAAGTGAAATGTTTGTAACAGAACAAATTAACAAAGTGATTTATGAATGTTTACAACATAAAGACTATAATGTACATAACTTTATGCAGTGGTATGTAACAGAGCAATTGGAAGAAGAGTCTATAGCGCGTGCACTCTTAGATAAATTAACAATTATTGGTGATGACAAGACAGGGCATTACTTATTTGATAGAGATATCAATACCATTACAGCGTCGAATGAATAATTTTTAGTTTTAAATAGAGTCTACTCGTAAAATGTTTTTTATCTTTGTTCTTATTTATTCTAAATAAGAACAAAGTATATGGCGCCAATATTTATATCTCCCTTCGTAATTAGTGGGGATTGTTCAACTTCTTGTGGTAAAAAGAAGAAAAACAAGTGTTGTAAAAAATTTAAAAAAAGTGGGAAAACGAATTGTAAACGTTGCCCTAAAATTTAGCCTCTTGCTATATTTTCCTTTTAGTTTGTTTTAGTAATAGGGAGTGAAATATAAAACTTCGGATTATATTTGTTCTTGTAACTGCAAATAATAAAAATAAACTTTTGCGTAACCCTAAAAACAATAGTGTTAAGATTATCGAATGTCCTCGTGATGCGATGCAGGGCATAAAGGAATTTATTCCCACTCAAAAAAAAGCAAATTATATAAACGAATTGTTAGGAGTTGGATTTGATACTATAGATTTTGGGAGTTTTGTTTCTCCTAAAGCAATTCCTCAAATGAGAGATACTGCTGAAGTTTTATCTTTATTAAATCTATCAGAAACTAAAAGTAAATTATTATCCATCGTTGCCAATACAAGAGGAGCAGAGCAAGCTTCTTCATTTGAAGAAATAAAGTATTTAGGTTTTCCATTTTCTATCTCAGAAAATTTTCAAATGCGTAATACGCATAAAACAATTGATGAGTCCATTGTCATCTTAGATCAAATATTACAAATAGCAGATAAGTCTAATAAAGAAGTTGTAACTTATCTTTCTATGGGATTTGGAAACCCGTATGGAGATCCTTGGAGTGTTGAGATTGTTGCAAAATGGACAGAAAGATTGTCTCAGATCGGAGTAAAAACACTTTCTTTATCTGATACAATAGGAAGCGCTTCCCCCGAAAATATAGAATATCTGTATAAGAATCTTATACCTGATTATTCAGAAATAGAATTTGGAGCGCACTTACATACAATTTATGATTCTTGGCATGATAAAATAAATGCTGCTTATACCGCTGGTTGTCTTCGTTTTGATGGCGCTATTAGAGGATATGGAGGTTGTCCAATGGCAAAAGATGAGTTGGTAGGTAATATGCCTACTGAAAAGTTACTTTCTTACTTTACTTCAAAAAAAGTAAACACAAATACGAAACCAATGACTTTTGAAAGTGCTTATAATGCCTCCATAAAAGTTTTTACCTAAATTTAATAAAATATTTAATCTTTATTTATTCTAAATAAACTTATTTAGTTCACATAGTTGTGTATCTTTGCGGCAGAAAAGAAAACTATTAATAATAAATCTAAATAAGAATAAAATGAAATTAAACTTAGTAAATTTAGGAGTACTTGCTGCAAGTATGTTAATTTTCGCATCTTGTAATAACGATGATGACGATATAGATGTCCCTGAAATCCCTGAAATTGTAGTACCAGATACTTTTTCTTTTTCAGTAGATGGCAGTTCAACAGTAAGCTTCGGTGGACAAACCAGTCGTTTGACAATGGCTACTGAAATCTTTAGTGAATTAGATGCTACACAATCAACTGTAACAAAAGAAGATTTAAGAGCAATGTTCAATGACGGAAAAGGTTTTTCTACAGCTGCTTTAAATGATTCTGGTAAAAAATTAGCTAATAAGGTTGGTGCTTATCAAACTGCTGAAGTAAAAGCGAATGTTGTTTTGTTTTTTGATGATATATTAGTCGACTTTGCTGACAATGTTGCTCCTGTATTAGGAAATGATGCTGCAGCTGGTGTAGCTGGAATGTCTGGAGGAAACCGTCAATTAAATGCCAAAGGAGTTGAATTAGATCAAGCGTTTGCAAAAGGTTTGATCGGAGCTTTGTGTGTAGATCAAATCGCAAATGGATATTTAAGTGATGCTAAGATTGGTGACGCTGTAGACAATGAAACACGTGACCCAAGCGAAGATTCTAATGCAACAGCAATGGAACACCACTGGGATGAAGGATATGGATATGTGTATGGATTAGAGAGCAATGCAGATGTAAGTGATATCTTGTTGAAAAAATACTTAGATAAAGACGGTGCTGATAGTGGATACGAAGGATACTCTGCAGATGTAACAGACGCCTTTATTTACGGAAGAGCTGCTATTGTAGCTAAAAACTCTGAGGTTAGAGATGCACAAGCTGCAATCATTAGCGAAAAGATTTCTGAAGTTGTGATCAACAGAGCAGTTTACTACTTGAATTCTGCTGCTGGAAAAGACGATTTGTCTGCTGATTATTTCCACGCTTTGTCTGAAGGATATGGATTTATATTTAGCTTACAGTTCACGTACGATGCGGCTGGAGCACCATATTTCACAAATGCTGAAGTAACTGGAATGTTAGCTGAATTGTTAGAAGGAGACGGCTTCTGGGATAGAACAGATGCTGAGTTAGAAGCTATGGCAACTAAAATTGCTGCCAAATTATAATAAAGTATTTTTACTTAATTTTTAATTTAAAACTCAGTGTTCACCTTTGTGTATCACTGAGTTTTGTTATTTTTACACTATGATTCGAACTTATTTTTATTTAATTTTAATATCACTGTCTTTCACTGCTTGTGCAGACGATAGTGGATCTGGATCTGGATCTGTAACTGATACTTACAATAGAACAGAAGTTTTGGAGAACTTAACTGACAACATTATACTACCATCATACAACGCTTTCTATAGTGCTTTGGAGGATTTTGACACTGCTACTAATACGTATGTAAACGATCCAACACAAGTGAATTTAGATGTTGTAAAAGCAGAATGGTTGATTTCTTACAAATTATGGCAACACGTTGAAATGTTCGACCTAGGTAAAGCGGAAGAAATTAGCTATAACCAACGTATGAATGCTTACAAATCAAATACTACTCAAATAGACATAAATATAGAGCAGGGTATGATTGATTTTTCTGCGGCGAACGAACCTTCTTATTTGAGTCAAGGTTTTCCTGCCATAGATTATGTATTATACGGTTTAGCGGATGGACTTTTAGAAGGGACATCTGATAAATACCGTCTCTATTTAGGAGCTTTGGTTGATGAATTGCTTTCAAATACAAACCTATGTATTACTGATTGGAATACGAATAGAGACGCTTTTGTTAGCGATGCCACAAATACAGCAACCTCTAGTTTTAACATATTAGCTAATGATTTTGTATACTATTACGAAAAAGGATTGCGTGCTAATAAAGTAGGAATTCCTGCTGGTTACTTTGGGAGTAAAACATTTCCTGAATTCGTGGAAGCGTATTACAAGCAAGATGTTTCTAAAGTTTTACTTTTGGAATCAATTTCTGCAGCTGAAAATTTCTTTTTAGGAAAAAAATATGGAACCGATCAAACAGGAGAAAGTTTTAAAACCTATTTAGAACACTTGGATAGCGATACTGAGTTACCAAAAGAAATATCAGATGAATTTGAATTGATAAGACTACAAATCGCAAAATTAGAAAACAATTTTGTCACACAAATAGAAACAAACAATATAGAATATTTACGTGCTTTTGATGCAATTCAAAAAAACGTTCCTAACTTTAAAGTTTCTATGTTAGCAGCATTTAAAGTCAGTACTGATTACGCAGACGCTGATGGCGATTGATTTTTTAAATAATTTAAAAAGATTCTTAATATAAAGTTGAGAATCTTTTTTTTAAGTTTTTTTTTTGATTCTTTATGTAGAATCTTACCTTTTCCCCTATGACTTTTTTACGATTTCTATACCTTTCCATATTACTTTTATCACTCTCACAAGCTTTGAATGCTCAAAACCGTGTGAAAGGATTTATAAAAGATGACAGTACTAACTTACCAGTTCAAGAAGTAGAAATATTTACGAAATTTTCTAAACTATTGACTAAAACTGACAAAGAAGGATATTTTGAGTTTTCGACAAGCGCCAAAGAATTACGGATTTTCATTTTCTCTCACAACTATAAAATTTTAGAAAAATCAGTTGTTGCTGACTCAAAAAATACTTTGAATATTGAAATCATTCCTATTATTGAGGAATTGTCTGAAGTAGCCGTTCATGCTAGAAAAGCCAAGGTCTTTGAAATGGCACGTCTAAAAGATGTAGAAGGAACTGCGATTTATGCCGGTAAAAAAACAGAAGTAGTATTGGTAGAACAGTCTATGGCCAATTTGGCTTCTAATAATGCGCGTCAAATTTTTGGTCAAGTAGCAGGCCTGAATATCTATCAAAATGACGACGCGGGTCTGCAATTGAATATTGGGGGTAGGGGACTAGATCCGAACAGAACTGCCAATTTTAATACCCGTCAAAACGGCTACGATATCAGTGCAGATGTACTTGGGTATCCTGAGAGTTATTATGCACCTGCTTCAGAGGGTTTGCAAGAAATACAAATTATTCGAGGTGCTGCCTCTTTGCAATATGGTACCCAATTTGGAGGATTGGTTAATTTTATCATGAAAAAACCAAATTCTTCAAAAAAAGCAGAGATTATTTTAAGAAATACGTTTGGGAGTAATGGCTTATATACGAATTTTACTAGTATTGGCGGAACCAACAAGAAATTTAGTTATTATACTTTTTTTAACCTTAAAACAGGGAATGGTTTTCGTCCCAACTCTGAATTTGATTCTCAAAATACCTACAGTTATTTTGGGTATGAGTTTACTGAAAAAACAAAGATTAGTGCAGAGATTACCTACCTGCATTATTTGGCCCATCAAGCAGGAGGTTTAGACGATGAAATGTTTTATACAAATCCTTTCCAATCCAATCGTTCTAGAAACTGGTTTCAAGTCAATTGGTCCCTATACAATCTTAAATTTTCACACAAGTTTTCAGAGAAAACCAATTTTACCTTTAGTGCTTTTGGATTGAAAGCCTCAAGAGATGCTTTAGGCTTTCGTGATAGAAGGATTAGTACTCCTGATCCCTTTGAAGAAAGAGAGCTTATTCGTGGTACCTATAATAATTTTGGTTTTGAAACACGTTTGTTACACAAATATGAATTGTTAGGCAAAGAAGCGGTATGTTTGCTCGGAGCTAAATATTACAATTCCTTTAATACTGCCGATCAAGGGCCTGGATCCGTGAATTCCGACGCAGATTTCGGTTTCCAATACGATAGATTTGATTGGGTAACCAATCAAACAAATACCTATCCAAATTTAAACTATGCTATTTTTGGAGAACACATATTTTACATCACTCCCAAATTTTCAATTACTCCAGGTTTCCGTTACGAATCTATCTTGACCAAAGCCGATGGTACATTGCGAAATATTATCGTTAACTATGGTACCAAGATCCAAGACGAATTAGTGTCTACTTCAGAAAGTCGCCAACGTAATTTTGTGTTGTTGGGAATGGGTTTGAGTTATAAGCATAATAGCGCTGCTGAATTTTATGCCAATATCTCCGAAAATTATCGATCAGTTACTTTTGCAGATATCACTATTATAAACCCCAATTACCGTATTGATCCCAATATCAAGGATGAATTTGGTTATACTGGCGATTTTGGATTTCGTGGCAGTTATAAAAAATATTTTTCCTATGACATTGGGGGGTTCTATTTGAGCTATAAAGACCGTATTGGGTTTATTTTGGAGGAAGACCCAACGGATAATAGTGTCAAAACCAAACGTACCAACATTGGAGATGCGTATCTGTTTGGTATAGAATCTTTGCTTGATTTAAATCTTGCAGATATTTTTTTGAAAGACAATCGGTTTTTATGGTCTTATTTCGTGAATTTTTCTTCTATAGTTGGCGAATACATCAGTTCACCAAATGATATTGTTACGGGTAACAAAGTTGAATTTGTTCCTAATGTCAATTTTAAAACGGGTGTAAAATTTGGGTACAAAAACCTGCTAACGAGTTTGCAATACACCTATCTATCTTCACAATTTACAGATGCTACAAATTCTATTGATAGCGATCCTAGTGGTGTTTTAGGTATTTTGCCTGCTTATGGTATTTTAGATTTTTCCTTTTCTTACAAATACAAGCGTTTCAAGCTAGAAACAGGGATTAACAATGTCTTAAACAAAAATTATTTTACGCGAAGAGCAACTGGATACCCTGGCCCAGGAATTATTCCTTCCGCACCGAGAAACTTTTATGCGACCTTGGAAATTAAAATCTAGTTCTTAGTAACTCAATATTTAGGAATTTCAGTACCTGTAATAGATTAGAAAACAATTCGTACAGCTTTATTGTTTTATTTACTTTTTACAACGACAATACATTTTTTTTT
>CEWR01063952.1_pt1 | contig 10976 bp, 7 predicted proteins | sample 356321 | NCBI WGS metagenome assembly CEWR01 (sample SAMEA2621551, study PRJEB7988) | marine metagenome | biome: marine biome (ENVO:00000447); feature: mesopelagic zone (ENVO:00000213); material: "saline water (ENVO:00002010), including plankton (ENVO:xxxxxxxx)" | depth 790 m
CCAAAGAATGCGCTGTTCCATGGTAAAACGACAGCCATGGCTTTCGCCGTAGGCCGGACCGTTGTCAATGTCCGGCTGTGCGAGCACCGGCACAAACGATTTCGAATCCGGTACATCAATCGCCTCGGCCTGGGCAAGCTCGACCAGCGTCGGACAAAGATCGGCGATACCAACGCACGCATCGGTCGACGCATCGACAGCGATTCCCGGCCCGGCCATGATCAGCGGTACGCGGTAGATCTCGTCGAAGGCCGCGAAGTTGTGGTTGTCGAACCCGTGCGCCCCGAGGTAACGCCCATGATCACTGAGCACGATGACTATTGTGTTGTCGAGCTGCTGCTCGGCCTCCAGCCGATCGAGCAGGCGGCCGAATTGCGCATCGAGCTCGGTGACCCCAGCGTAATAGGCAGCGCGTTGCTCGCGCCATTCGCGATCCGTGGTGTGCTGCCAGATCTCGCGCTGTCGGCTGTACAGCGCAGGGCGGTCGGCAAGGTCGTCGTTCAGGTTCGGTGGCAACTCGATGCTGTCGACGTCGTATTTCGCAAACGCCTCGGCGCCGGCGATCTCTGGTGTATTGGGCTCCGTGAAACTGACAACGCAGGCCCATGGTGCGTCGCCGGCGATTGCTTCATCGAGAAAGGCCAGTGCGTTGTTCGTGGTCAGGCCGATACGCCTCTGCTCGGGCGGCACATTGGTCACCGCATAGTGCAGAACTTTGTTGTAGCCATCGGGGCCTTCCAGGTACCGCGCCAGGACAGCATCATCCAGCAGGTCGCCGACCGCCGCGACACCTTCGCCGAGTTTCCGTTGCGCCGCCGCCTGATCGCAGCCGTTGACCTGCCAGCCGAACGCCTCGAGACGATTGCTGCGCTCGATATGCCATTTACCGAAGTACGCGGTGCGGTAGCTCGCGTCACTGAGTCGCTGCGCCCAGTGCGGATGCTCGGTGCGAAGGCAACACTGATCGTCATCGACGCAATGCTCGACCTGCAGCACACCGTGGTTATGCGGCAGCAGCCCCGTCATCAGGCTGGCACGCGCCGGCGAACAGATCGGTGCGGTCGTGTAGCAGCGATCAAAACGCATTCCGCTCGCCGCCAATCGATCAAAATTCGGCGTGATGCATTGACTGTCAGGCTGCACCACAGATGCCGGCATCGCGTCCGGCAAAAACATCAGGATGTTGGGGCTGGGCATTTATTCTACCAGTTTGAGCGGAAGAAACTGGAGAATTGTAGCCGCAAAAAGACACAAAAACACAAGAATTGAATTCCCTTTGTGCATATTTTTGACTTTTGTCGGCTATCCACCAAAGACAAGTGACACCGGACGCTAAAAAAACTTGAAGTTACGATGAAAAATCTCTATGCCATCTGAAATATGGCTATTTTTCGAAAAAAAACGCCCATTAAACTAAAACCATAATATAAGAGAGAACAGACCATGTTAACCCGCACACTAACCACAATCGCTCTGACGCTCGCATTCCTGTCAACGCCCCTGATGGCAGTGACCGTATTGGTGAACGTACCCAGCGTGCCATTCGAAGGCCACGCGACCTATCCCGCCTACGATTTCCTCGGGGTGCACAGTAACTCCGAAGAGAACGTCCTCTGCCTCACCTACGAATTCCAGGGTGTCGGTCCCCTGCCCAGCGATGGCGGTCATTTCTTGCAGCTGGAGGACGACGAGGGAGGCGGACCTGACTGGGTCATGAGCTCGCTCTACAGCTGGGACGGACACATCTCTACGATGTCACTCAAGACGACGTGTACCGGATACAAAACAACCATTCCGGTCAGTTCGGAGGAGCACACACACAAATTCCGCGTCAGCGTGACCATGGACTTGGGCTCCAGTCCGCGCACTGCAGACTGGGAAGTCATTGACACCGAGGGCACCATTGTGCAGACTCATTCCTGGGATTCGGTTTCCTGCAGCGGCGATCCTGACCAGCCAATGGCGTTTGATCGGATCGTTATCGAACAACAGAAGCTTGGCAGAACGCCGATACCTCAAATCAGCAACCTCCTGCTGGTCTCGAAGACTCAGGCCGAGTTGAATCTTGGAATTGGAATTGGCCCGCAAGGCCCGCAGGGCAAGCAAGGCCCTGATGGTCCTCCTGGCGTCGCTGGTGCCGGCGGACTGATGCAGAACTGGATAAGAAGGCGGCGCTGCGAATGTGGTGCTGCTCGCCAGAGCGCACGTCAACGCCATGACAGCGGCACTTACAACACATCGTTTCATTCTCTTGCTCCTTTTGCACTGCTGCGAAACGATTTTTGCTCGCAGACCCACGTCTTCTGCCCCGCGGTTGCTCCCACCACCACCTGGAACCATATCATGAGCAATCTAAACAGCAGGCGGGAGTACAAGGGGGTTTAGGCGTGGGCTGCAGCGGTACCGCAAAGATGAGGACATACTGTGCCATACCAGGCCCGTGTTGTCAGCCAGGAAACGAGCGAGGCGCAGCAGAAAGCCGACATTGTGGATCTGCTAGCGGGCCACGACATCCTTGAGCAGGATTGCCTCGATGAGGCCAAACCCGAGCCCTGCTATGACGGAAGCGCGACGTTTGTGCGCAAACAGGATCGTCCCCCGTTCATCCACCCTGCTACAGGTCGACCAGGTACTCGATCTTCGCCGCCGTGCGGAGCCCCTCTAAGTAGCCCTCTCTCTGCCATTGCAGCTTGGCGCTTTGCAGGTAGTTGCGGAATGAGCCCTTTTCCCCGTTCACGATCCCCCGCATCAGCGCCAGGCACCAGGCGTCGAGCTCGGCGTCACTGATGGCGACCGCCGCGATCTTGGGGTAGCCCACCTTCTGCGATCGCAGCTTGGCGGCCTGCAGATAGCCGCGGAGGGAGTTCTGCTCTCCTTCCCAGTTCAAGAGCGCCCGCATCACTGCCAGGTACCACGCGTCAAGCTCGTCGTCGGTGATGTCCGTCTCTCCCAGCCCGTGATGCGAGAAGTAGATGTCGACCTCGCTGACCTGTGACAAAAGCCGTGCCGGCGGGCGCGATTTCTCGAGCTGTTTCTGGAACTCGGGATCCCTGTCGATGCCATTCTCTTTTGCCTCCGCGGCCAGTAAGCGTTGCCCCAGCATTGCGACAGGCGCCCGCACCCCACCAGGGTAGTCGCCGAGAACAAACGCGTCCCCCGCCACCTCGATCGTGACGCCGTCAACAAGCTTCTTGACGAACGCGGCGTCCTTCGCGATCGTTTCCGGCTCTACGCCACGCTGCTTCGCTTCGCGGCTGATAACCATCTCCCTGATCTTGTCCAGGATCAGTGATTTCGGTTGTTCGCGGGAACCTATTCGCCGCCCCGCGATCGCAGCAATGTCCTGATCGACGACTGACTGTGCTATGAGCTCTCCGTCGGCCCGGAGGTCCGTCTTCGACAGGCGCGCCTGCAGCGCCTCACCGCGGGTCCGGGCCGCCTGCTCCCGCGCCACGAATCCCCTGGCCGCCTCGCGGGCCTTCTCCCCGGTGAGCGAGCCAAGGATGGCCCTGTCGCCTTTCAACCACTCGTCAATCTCAGCTTCGGTCACCTCATTCGGGTCCGGCTTCGCTGCCAGTTCGGGAATTCTCTGCTCATAGAAACGGGCGAGAAGGGCGATTTCCATCCCCTCCAGCCCCGTCTGTAGTCGCCTTACCCGCTTGACCTGTCGCTGATAATTGGGATCCTTGTCGAGCCCTTCTTTCACGAACAACTGAGCGATGAGTGCCTGATCGACGGCGCGCCTGACGGCCTCGGCGATCGTCTCTCCCGCTGCCGGTACGACGACCGTCTTCGGTACCGCCTCCCCATTGACCCGAGCCACCACCGCGGGCAGGTCGGCCAGCGAGTCCACTTCGGCCGCATCCGTCACCAGCGCCACGGTCATGCAGCAGACCCAGACTGTCATGGCAGCGCTGACCGCGCTGATCCATGGTGTGTCCGTGGGCTGACGGAAAGCCGCCGGCGTCAACCGCTTCCTCCGGGGCTCGCATTCGCGGCGAGATTCGATTTCGAATGGGTATGTCATTTTTAAATTTGAAAAAAAAGTGAAAAAAGGGTTGCAATTGCCCGCCATATTTCCTATACCATACGGTGAATATTGGAGTCATTCAAACAATGAAAGAAAAAGGAAAGGAACCGCAAAAGACAAACCACACGGATCCGCAGAGATCGACTAACTCGCTGATGGAATTGGCGTAACTCGCAGAAACGAAACGAAACAAAGAGGAAAGAACAATGAAAAAGTCATTTACAGTAATCGCAGCCGTGGTCATGCTCGGCATGGTTAGCCAGGTATCCGCGTTCGACGTCGTCATTAGGGGAACCCTTATGACTCCTGCCGGCGACTATACTGGCGCCGAAAACGGAGATTATTTGGGCTATGCCATCTCAAATGGGGGCTTAGGCTTCGAAAATATCTACTGGCTGGGCTTTAATGGTTCGCTGCCCGTAGCGCCGGCTGCTGTCGCGGTCGATGCCGGTGCGAACGGCGACCCGTGGTACAACGGAGCAGCCGAAGAAGAGCAGTCAATCCGGATAAAAGATGTCCCAGCCGGGACCTATCACTGTGGGCACATATTGGGTTTTGAGCCAGGGTTCTACGTCACGATCACCGCTGAAGGAGCTATAACGCCGACCAGCGCGTTCCTTGAGAGTAGCAATTCCATGAAGGTGCTCGTCGAACTATCAGTTGTCGGCGCGCCGCCGCCGGCTGGCCCGGCTGGTCCTCCTGGCGCTAATGGCAACGATGGTCTTCCTGGCGCTAATGGCAGCGATGGTGCGGCTGGTGCTAATGGCAACGATGGTGCGGCTGGTGCTAATGGCAACGATGGTGCGGCTGGTGAGAATGCACCGTGTGTATCCTGTGAGGATGTCGCAAGCTCGGCAGTCGATTTGACCTGCTTAGTTCTGGGCGAAACCCCCCCGACCAGTATTGCGGATCTGCGGGCGGGTGTTGATGTCATTGTCGCTTCGCTGATGATCAGCGCCAACCTCTGTGAGGGGGAATGCGATCTCAGTTCGCAAATCGATGACGCCATCACGACCAAGCTGGCTGAATAAGGCATAGGCAAGACTGCAAGGTTTTTACAAAAAAAGCCCGGGGATCGATCGATTTCCGGGCTTTTTTGTACACCAATCCTGTCAAGCTGCTTAGTCTGCACCGAAGCGCTCTGATCCCTTAGTCCGTCCAAGGCAAGGCGTCCTCAATGCCGACATCCACGGCGAGGCCGGTAAGGTTGTCGATCGTCGCCTGTGTCAGGGCAATGCCGTGTTCGCGACAGAGCGCCTCGTGCTCGAGCTCCATCTCGCCGGGGACGAAGGTGCGCTCAACACCTTTCGCCTTGGGCGCGGTGCGCATACGGTCGATGAGCTTGTCGACGCGTTCGTAGTATGCGTCCGCGGGCATCATCGCCTCAACGTTGACTGCCATGAACCAGTGCCCCTGGTCGGCGGGCTTGCCTGTTTCCTGCGACCAGTCGGTCATATCACTCGTGAGCCCCGCCCCGGTCAGCACACCGGCAAGGGATTCGATCAGTAACCCGATGCCATAGCCCTTGTGGCCCGCAAACGGGGTCAGGGCGCTGCCGAGGGTGAAACCGCTTGGATCCGTGGTCGGCAATCCGTCGATGTCCGTAAGCCAGGTGTCCGGGATTGACTGCCCAAGGACCTTCGCCGAGAAAACCTTGCCGCCGGCTACGGTGCTCATGGCAATGTCCAGGACCATCGACGGTTGAGTCTTTGCGGGGATCGCGTACGCTAGCGGGTTGTTGCCGAGCACGGCTCCGCGAGCGCCGGGGATGGTCATCACCGGATTGACATTGCTCGCCGCGATACCGATCATCCCTTCATCCATCGCCATCATCGCGTAGACGCAGGCGGCACCGAAATGGGTGCTGTTGCGAACGCCGGCGGTGCCGATCCCCATTTGTTTCGCCTTCCCGATCGCCGCCGACATACCGGCGTGTGCACCGATCATGCCGACAGCGGCATGGGCATCGAGCTGGGCCCAGGCGGGGCCCTCGGCGGTGATCTCCGGAACACCCCGCGGGTCGATGCCGCCGTCACGCATCATCTGCGCAAACTTTCGAAAGCCCGCCAGGCCGTGGGTGTAGATGCCGCGCATCTCAGCCTGCACCTGCAGCCGGCTCGTCAGTCGTGCATCGTCTTCCGATAATCCGGCGGCGATCAGGGCGCGAACGCAGAACTCGGTCAGCGCATTGGTGTCGACGCGCTGGACGTACGGCGTCTTGAGCGTGGTGCCCGTCATTTCTTTATCCTCTTGATTGCAGTCGGCTTGTTCAGGTTCATCGCTTTGGAGCTGTCGAGCTGGAGAATATCTGGAAATCGAAATTAGTGTATTAGCATGCTTGCGTCAACTGGATGGAAGTGTGCTTTTCCGTAAGAACTTCTCGCAGTTGGTCATACCCCTCGGAACACTTGGTTAAGAAATTGATGATGCGAAAGATACTTGAATCCGCCGGCGTGTACCTCGCGCTCGCAACGTGCGTTTCTGGCGCCGGACTGGGCATCGAGATACAGCCGGCCGCCGACGGCAAATTCATGCTGGCCAGGTTGCCAGAGGATGCAGAAGGGGACAAGGCGCCGAATTGAGTTTCCTTCGACGAGTGGTCGCATCTGCGCGACCCCTGTCACAACATTTCGAGCACCGAAGCGGTCCCACCCCGTCAGTCGATGACATGGACGCGCAGCAGAAGTCCGAATCGCTCAAGTCGACATTGTTGGTGTTTCATTTGGGACAATTGTTTTAGCCGCAAGAAGGCACAAAGAGCGCAAAGTTGAAATCGGTCCGTACGCCCGTCGCAGCGTCTGTCACTGCGACCGCCCACTCCCCGTCCGGATCGTTCAACGCCAGGGTGAACTCGTGGCCATCGCTGGCGATGACGACGCCTTCGTATTCTCTCCTGAGCTTCCCGTCCGCATCTGTCACCCGCACATGCAGGATATGCCGGGCGGGATCACCACCCGACGTCTGCACGACTGTGTCAACCCGCACGGTTCGTTCCGCCTGTTGCACGTTGACGTCGATCGCAACAACCTGGTACGGCAGGACCGCGAAAAGATACGGCGTGGCAACTTCGATCTCGAGGTCGAGGCGGTCGCATTCGCCGAGATATTCGTGATTGACACAATCGTAGACGTGCCCCTCTGCAAACCTCAACGCGAAAGGGCGGGGTTCGCGGTCGACAAAAGCTTCTGCTTCATCGAGCAAACGCTTGTGCGGGCGCAGCAACCCGACTATGCGAGTCTTGCCGTCCCGGAATCTGAACACACGGACCTGGGCGCTGTGATCGCCCGCAGCTTCAATCCGTGTGTCCGGCCTGATATCGATGGCACAAAACCACTCGCGAACACTTTCGCGCAAACCACCGCCGCGCCCGGCAGCGCGCAGAGTGAGATAATGCTGGACTGCCATGTTCATCAGGCACGACCGACCATGACGAATGAACACCGGAACGCCGGCCTCGGTCACATAGTCAGCCGTCGCACCGGACAAGGATACCGATGGATCCACGGGCATCGGATATCCGTTCGCAGTCGAAGCCGCTGGTGCTTCATCTCTGTCCGGCGTATCTTCCGGCATCATGGCACCGCTCGCTGCAGCTTGTACGAAATTTCCAACTTCTGCTGCAGCCATGATCAGTTGATCGCTCAACGGGTGCATTGGCGCGGCATTCGCTACGCCAAAGATGTCATCGAGCCGTCCCCGCCCCAACGGGCGCGAGTGCTCATCAAACACAGCAGGGCGATAATCCGCAAGGACAGCACCGCCCGCCTCCGAATAGGCGACAATCGCATCCGCCTCGATTGCGGAGATGGCATGGACCTGCGGCATGACGAGCAATTTCGGTTGTCGCGCCTCGAGTGCGCCTGCTTCGATTTCAGTTCGGTCAATGAAGGTGTAAGAAATTCCAATATCGTCCAGCAGGCGTAACATCGCTTCGGTATTGAGCGACCACTTGAGCGCCGGCGCTGCAAGGCAATGCTGCCACTCGGCGTTGGTGCTGTAGTCACGCGTGGGAATGTCTGGCATCAGTGTCGCGGCATGATGGCTCGGACGTGAAAAGTAGATGAGGACGTCGTCCGTTTCTCGCGTGGCCTGCAGAATTAGACGATCGAGCCCCGACTGGATCTTCTGGACGGCTGTTGTCGTATCCCGCAAGCACGGTGTGACCCGCAAATCGGGTCCGATGCCACTCGCCGGATGCCCTGCCCCGGCCCAGCCGTAGTGGCTGAAGAACCAGTAGCTGTTGCAGCCGTTGAACAATAGAAACCACGGGTAAAAACGTGTGTCGTCCGGATTGCGATACATCGCGTAGCCGCCATACCAGCCGCCGAACAACAGTCCCGGTTTCTTGAACGAGCGGATGATATCGAATTTCCAGGTATTCGGATAGACCACCATGAGATCCATGTCGTTCAACAGTTCTCTCCAGGCATAGCCGTACCAGCTGTCATCCAGAATCGGTCCTTCGAAACCGACCATGGCATCGGTATCGATCTCACGAATGACCTTTTTCGCCGCGGAATGCATGCGAACAAACAAGTCGTCCATGTACAGCCGATGATCAGCCCACGCCGCGTAGCGCCCGGTTTGGCGCGCTTCGGCGAAAGGAATGGGCATCGCCTCGTCAAAAGAATCGTAGGCACTCCCCCACGATTCGTTAAGAGCGTCGACGGAGCCATACTGCGCTGCCAGGAACCTCCGGAATGCCGCGAGACAGGTCGGCGACACACAGCCGTCCTGATACGTCAGCATCATCGCCTGATCGTCGCCAAGTGAATATGCCGTCGGCGAGTAGTGACGGTACTTCTCCGCCTGCTGTCGGAGCATCCCGGTCTCCTGTTCAAGGAAATCCGGGTCTGTCAGACAGGGCCTGCGCACCATCAGCCCTTCGCGTTCGTCCTCGGCGTTCTCCGGATAGTAGCGCGTCGCATACGGCGAAGGCCGGACATTCAGCGCCGCCCACTCATCCATGTCGCCACCAAGGATGCCGGTCGTCACACCCTGCTCGGCAAAAATCCGGGCAGCCTGGCGACGGACCATGCTGTGATTGACGGCAGCCCAGGCGCCATATGTAAAGCGATTTACATCGGGCAATGGCTGGCGTACCAGGATATGATGGGACTCGAGCGCCAGGACGCGATCGTCGCGTTTCAGGGAAATGCGTAGTTCGCACTGAATCGACAGTGACTCACGGACATCGGCATCGAACGATACTTGCGCATCCGCTGGAAATATTTTCTGCCACAGCAGACGGCCTGTCGTATCAAACAGTTCGGCCTGCAACTCTGAGTTCGCTTGATCACCGCTCAAGGCGATTGTTACCGGCACCGGTTTGTCGAGCTCGTACGATTTTCGCTCGGTTACAATCTCCGTGATTTGTGCGCCACTATCGTTGAAAAAACAGTGACTGCCCCAGTCAAGCACACGGTTGTCGTCATCGTTCAGGATCACGTCAATGAAGTAATCGCCGGTCGGCAGTTGCGGGACTGTCAACCGCAGCTTGTCATCCGCCGCTGTATCGATCCTTCTTTCGAGCATGACAGTCGCATCGAGATTCCGGATAGTCAAATGCGCGGACGCACCGGATGAACAGGCCAATTCACCAAGCGTAGCATCTCCCGAATTGGTCTCGGCTCGGCGACTGATCTCGTGCCATCCGGTCAATCGTGCGGATGGCAATGCCCGCGCAGCCCAGAGGATGCAGCGTCCGGACAAGGCGCAGAAATAGTCGTAGTGGATGTCACGAACGCTCTCGTCCCGATAGGTGCCGCCAGGCTCCAGATAACAGTTGCCGTTGATGTCCGGGGCCGTCCAGTCGACCCCATCGCTGTCGAGATCAAGAACGCATGTGGACTTCAGCCGCTCCGTATAGTCGGCCACGACGATACGCCCGCGGCCGTCGGCATCGCGAAACAACAGTCCGCCATCTGCCAGATCGCGCGAGTACAGGGGCGGCAACGCGTGTATGGGACAGCCGTTCACGATTCCAGCAACCGCCTCGCTCGTGGCAGCGGGAGCGCTGTCGAAGCGCTCCCGCAATTTGCCGGACAGTTTGAGCGGGTTGAGGATCACCAATCCAACGCCAGCATCGAGCGCATCAATAATCGCTGACTCAACCTCTTGGGGAATCACCGTGCAATCCATGTGCCCGATCACGATGACGTCCGGCCGGCAATGTCCGCGCAGCTCGGCCAACGCCTGCTCCGTGTGCAATTCCGCAGTGCCGTACGGGGCCCAGGTATAATGCGGCGCCTTGGTGTCGCCCCAGACGTGGGAAAATTCCGTCATCACCGGAACAGCATCGAAATCAAAGCGCTGCTGCAACTCGAGTGTCGATCGCTGCGTCCAGCGCGGTGCGATGACGAGGAGCTTTAGTGAACGCCCGGCGTAGGGACGGGCCCATTTCGTGTGCGGCGTAACAACATCCGGACGCAACGAATGGAAGTACGGCTCCTGTATCCACATGGGATAGGATGGAAGAGCGATATTAGAGAGACTCATAGGACGTTACCCCGAAGCTTAAGCAGAGATGTCGGCACTGCCAGAGTGGATGTCACCACCGCACGGCATAGTTAACGCATACCAATACCAGGGGGCCATGAGATTGTCACACTGCTCCTGACTGCAGCCGGACCAACCAAATGCATCGCACGGCCATCCGGCGATTCCTCTTGGTGACCCGAAAGACGACGGGTACCAACTCGCACGCGACTGCCACCGGACCCGACCCCGCCCCTGAGGGGATATCAGATAGTTGGAGCCAGTCACGCCAACTCGTGTTATTCCGTCACACCAAAGTAGTGTCTCCAGACTTTGTGGATACCTGCGATAGTTTCGTCAACATCCTGATCGGTGAAGCGGAAGTCAACGGGCAGGCGGATGACCTGGCGAGCGATTTCGTCGGCGACAGGGCATGACCATTCGTCATACTCGACGTCCTGCAGAAAAT
>CEWR01159522.1_pt1 | contig 10966 bp, 10 predicted proteins | sample 356321 | NCBI WGS metagenome assembly CEWR01 (sample SAMEA2621551, study PRJEB7988) | marine metagenome | biome: marine biome (ENVO:00000447); feature: mesopelagic zone (ENVO:00000213); material: "saline water (ENVO:00002010), including plankton (ENVO:xxxxxxxx)" | depth 790 m
GGTGAAATTTTAGCTAAGGTGTGCCCCGTTCCGTCTGCAGCCATCGGCCATTGCCCTCGATCACTGTAGGCAAAATCAACAATTGACCCACCAGCCGGATCGCTCAGTATCAACCGATCTTTTCGGTTGTTTAGTGATCCTTGAAAGGGACCAAACACAGGGACATCAATCATCCAATCATAAGATTTGGCATACCATTGCTTCAACTTTTCTGGACTTTTAGCGACCAAGAAGTAGGTCCTCGGTTCGATAACCGTCCCTTCTGGAAATTGGAGTTTGATGCCTTGTGTAAACTGCCACTGCCCAAGATCTAAACGATCAGCTTTTTCGTTATAGAGTTCAATGAACTCGTAATCGATACCGTTGTTTTTCGCAGAAGTGTCTACCTGGTATTTCACCTTTTTAGGTTTCCTAGTTTCGCTAGGTGGATTATACATCACCTCCGTCACCTGCACGGCATCGACTGGCAACAAACACAACCAGCTAAAAATTAACATGGGTAAGAACTTCACTAAAATATGATAGAACATAAAATGAAAGTGCTCCTCCACCTTTGGGTGGATTCTATTTCGACTTTTGGAGTTGGTACATTGTCGTTCAACTAATAAAGTGGCCTCGATTACATCTCTAAATCGTGCTCGAACAGTATCCTGAGAGAGGAAAAAAGCAGAACACATTGCAACCCAAATCCCATAATTTGCTGAAACAGTTGCGAACACACCATTATAACAGAATTGTCACATATGTGAAATTTCATATCAACCTACCATTTGCGCATAAGCCGAATTCACATCACCAACAAGTGACTGCAAAATACCTATACAAAAAACCTATGTCGTAGGATAGGGTTGTAATACCAATAATTTATTGAGAGAAAACACCAATGGCCGTTTCTAACATCCATTTACGGACGTAATCGATCTGCTCCACCCGTCAACCAGCCCAGATCAAACTGATCGAATGAAATTGTTTCGTAAGGGTCAGTTTCCCCTCGTTCGTATAAACAACAGATCCGCTGCTCCGCATCCAGACATAGATCGGAATAGGCTGCCGGTCCTGCGTGTAAAACTTTGCCATTACTCCATGTTTGACATTCATCATAGCTAATCCGGATAGTCATCCTTTCCCTGTTCATACTTGCTGGATTTGAGAAAAGAATCCGATTCCTATTACTTGAAATTTCCTCAGTGTATCGAATCAAGCTAGCTTGGCATACAGGTTCAATCAATTCCTCTTCCCAACATCCTTCTTGGAAACTATCTCCTTGGTTATGACTCCACGACCCCACACGGCACTTCTCACCAACATAGTTTCGACTATTCAAGTAAAGCAATCCATCCACCGTTTCCACCACAGCACATTCATTCGTTCCATTCTGCGCACTTCCACCAATCTGCCATCTTCGTCCATGGTCATCACTGTATAAAACATGAGAATGGTAAGGATCTGTTTTTCGGTCTAGATCGACTCCAACCATATGATCACAAGGAATCACGAGTCGTCCACTTCTCAATTGGATACCATGACATGGACCGGTCGCATACCAAGTCCAATTAGCAAGTTTTACTTCGTCAGTAATTTCCTCTGGTTCCAACCATGTTGCCCCATCATCCTTACTAGAAGTTAACCAAACTGTTCTGGGCGCTTTCCCCTGACAAATTAATGACTCATGCCCATCTCCTAAATTCCTGCAAAACAGCAACCAAACCTTCCCAGTTAATTGATCAACTACCGGAGCTGGGTTTCCCGAAGTATCTCCATTACCATACACAACAACCTGATGGTCTGTCCATGTATCTCCATCATCAAAACTTCGTTTAAGTAGCAAATCAATATGACCAGCATCACCACCACCAAACTTCCGTCCCTCACAAAAAGCTAGAATTGTGCCATCATTAGATCTAACTAAAGCAGGAATCCGGTAAGTATGGTAACCGTCAGTGCCACTCACAAAAAGATTCTTTTGCTGGTAATACACATTTATTCTCCTTGTAGAATTGGCATATTCACCGCATCCGATCGGCGCAAGTGCATATCCTTTTCCATCGAATGTGGGTAACGTAGTGGGACTGACGAAACCTCATTTAACTGTAACATCAGATCCTTTTCCAACTCCCAGCCAGAACAGCCAATATTGGATTGAATTTGCCCAACTTTCGTGGCACCGACAATGACCGAAGTAATCGTATCTTGATCCAAGACCCAACGCAACGCAACCTCAGCCATGCTTTTGCCCAAATCCTTAGCAATCCTATCAAGCATCTCGACTGTATGCTGAATCCGTGGTTTCAGGAAATCATCCATTGTAGCTTGCGTGTAATTTAGGCGACTACCCTTCGGAGGCGATTGATTTGGTTTGTACTTTCCAGTTAAATATCCAGCAGCCAAAGGCCCCCAAACAATAACACCAATCTCTTTCTCTTTGCACAGTGGGAGAATTTCCTCCTCAATATCCCTAGTCAACAGGTTATATTTCGGCTGCAAACTCTCGTATCGCGCAAAATTCTTGGTTTCACTGATCCATAATGCATCACATAACCGCCATGCATACTCATTACTACAACCGATATATCGAACTTTTCCTTGATGGATCAAGTCATCCAAAGCCCGTAACCGTTCCTCAGTTGGCGTTTCACGGTCAACATGATGCACTTGATATAGATCGATGTAATCGGTTTGGAGGCGTTTTAGGCTGTTCTCTATTTCAGAGATAATATGCCATCGTGAAGTGCCAGAATCATTAATACCAGATCCTATGGGATTAAAGACTTTAGTGGCAACAACCAATTTGTCACGACTCCCTTTTTCCTTAATTAGCTTGCCCAGAATCTGCTCGGATCGACCATCCGCATAGCTATTCGCAGTATCAAAGAAATTGATTCCCGCTTCAACTGCCAGATTGAATATCTCCCTTGATCGGTTTTCATCTATTCCCCAATCATTAGTGCCGAACGTCATGGTACCGAGACATACTTCTGAAACCTTTAAACCCGTTCTACCCAAATGGCGGTATTCCATATTTCCTTTTCCTTAAAAATAGGTTAGTATGAGATAATTAACATGTTTTTCTGTTAGCAGGTTGACCTTAACTTTTCGTATCGTTTTGGAAACGATACTGAGGTTAGAATTCACTTTAAAAGTAAAATCAGCAAGAGAGCAAAATCACCATGGTTTTTGATCCCAATAACAAGAATAAAAAACTAGAGATCAGGAGATTGGGGCGCACTGAATACCAAGTCACCTGCTTGGGATTGGGAGCCTATAGACTCACAATTGACTTTGGAATCCCTCGAGAACAGTCATTATCACTTTTACATTGTGCGGTGACTTTGGGTATCAATTACATGGATACAGCACCGCAGTATGGAGCTGGTGAAAGTGAAGAATTAATTGGACGTGTCCTACAAGAACATCCAAACCAGCAAGTTCATATTAGCTCAAAAGTTGGGCATCTAGGCGAAACAATCGTCAGATCATTTGGACCTGATGCCTATCAAAATGAAGACTGCATCAGACGAGTCATCGAACATTCCCTCTGGTTACTACAAAAAGACCATCTGGAGATGGTTTTTGTCCACGAACCGGAAATGAAAATTTGGGGGTGGGACGAGGAGACACTGGATGCTCCAGTACTCCGGACTCTAGAGAAACTCAAGGACGAAGGGATGATCGATGCCATTGGTCTTGGTAGCAATACAGTAGAATTCCCCAGCAAACTAGCGGAAACAGGCCGCTTTGACGTAATAGAAATTGCTAACGGTTATACCTTATTAACACACAGACTCGAAGAACACATTCTTCCCGCAGCACAGAAATACAATCTCGGAATTGTCGCTGGTGGTCCGTTTCGCGATGGCCTATTAGCTACCAAACAATACGAAAAAATCGAAACTCTACGAAGAGATAAAGAACAAACCGGATGGATTACAGAAAAGACCTTGGATCGGCTTCACTTTCTTTATCAACTAAGTGACGAAACGAACCTACCCATGTATGAACTAAGCCTCCGTTACATCTTAAGTAATTGCTTCATCCATTCCGTTATTCCCGGGGCACAGAATCCAGCAGAAGTTGAGGCCAACTACCAAGCTGCTTTGAAAGGCCCATTACCAACAGATGTTTTGGAGGCCATTAGAAAAATTCAACATAAAACCTCATAATATGAAGATCCGTTTTGTATTACCCATAACCCTTCATGAACCAATAACCTCAATCCCTCCACGACATTTCCATTAAGGGTCACGAAAACTTCCAGTTTGTTTCTGCCACTAGGATCAAAACAATCTAGAGATTCACACTTCTAGCCTCTTCCAAAGCGCTCATGAGTTTTGACTTTCAAATCTGGTAACTTCTCCCAATAACGGGCAGTAGGGGAGTCACGCCAATCTTTATCCAGTTCATCCCAAGAAAATGGATCGCCCAACCAATTAAAATGCGGTTGCAACCACCCTTCCGTTATAACATGACTTTCACCTGCATACCGAAAATCGATTGACAAACGGAGGACATCTGACGTATGGTTGTCAGCGGCAGCATGAACAGTAAGAGATTTAAATAGCAGCAAATCTCCCATACGGTAGTCTGTCTGAAACCAATCTAGATCGGCATCGACAGGCACTATGTTTCCACCTGGACCGGGCGCCGGGCAAGGAGCGAGAAAACCAGACTTGTGGCTACCCACCAATAATTTCAACCCTCCAACTTCTACTGGAACATCGCCCAGCGGTGCCCAACAGGAGATAATCTCCGTAGACCCTCCAACGTAAAGCCAGTCCTGATGCGGCTGTGTACCACGCTCATTATCACGAGGAAACGCAATCCGGGCAATTGTCATGGGCAAAGCGAAAACCGACTCCTGAAATATATCTTCCATAATTTCATGAACTCGATGATGAAGTTTCAACCGGTGGAAGGCTTCCAAAGACTGTAATTTTGCGTATACTGGACGCCATTCTTCCTGTCCTTCAAGAACCGGAGAATGATCAGTTAAACCATCCATCAAATTAGTCCCATCACGCAACCAACCAACTTCCTGACAGAATTCGAGGATTGATTTTCTCAGACCCAACACCTCATCTTTAGGTAGAATATCCTTTAAAAACAGATAACCATCATCGCGCAATTGCCGACGAAGCGATGGGGGATCGCCAAGCAGGTGGTTGGATTCGACGAAGTATTTCATCGATTCTCCTTTGTAAGTGATTTGTAATTTCCCGTCAAACTTCGGATAAAGCTTTAAACAAACAAAACCCTCATATTATACTCTATAAATTCTTTATCATATAAGAAATATTGGTTGCCCTAGTAACATGGAAATAGTTAAAAATCTTCTGTTTAAGGCACTACCGACCAGAGCATAAAGCTAGAGAGATCAATTTGCACATCCTTCACTTATCCAATGCTGAGGACTAGATCAAAGGAGGAAAACAAAATCTCGACTTACAATCGCAGACGCCAAAATCAACGACGCCCTGTCCCTAGATACTTCTCAGTCGTTGTTACACAAACTGATCCGATAAGAGAATCACTGGAAGCCACCGCATTTCGCCTGAGTACTGACAGTAGGACACAACTGCTTATTCTACCCATCGAAGCCCAATATCATTAAAACCTAATCGAAGTTTTTGCCAGACAACAACCAAAGTGTAAGAAAATGGGTTTAACCGAGAAAACTGGACGATAAGAGATACTCTCCCTTCCTTCGTCAAAGCGCTACGGCCCACGTTTATCCGGACAGAGAAGATGGCATCTTGCTATTATCTATTTGGATATAAATCCAAAGCCAAACCCATTAATATCTGGCAAAGAAGTCAATACGAACAGAATAAAGCTTCAAGAAGGCAAGTAAAATCAATACACAGCCGAGGCCTTGGGAGGCCGAATCGATTGCTTGTTGTCTTAACAGAATTCTATTCAACCTTCCTGTTCGTTACTTTGACGAACGCATCATATTGCCAAGTTTTTGCTGGCCACTTGAATAACATTAATCTCAAGCTTCTAGTGTCTGATCCAATTCTCCTAGCAAAAACTAGTTTTAATCAAGTTGCTTGATGTAAATGTCACGGAACTGAATCAGACTTGATGCCGGAGAAAATTCTCCAGTTTCTTTATTGATTCCACCATGATGTTGTAGAGCAATTGCCCCTTTCTCTGGCAAATCCGGGGTCTGCGCATTACCAATCACTATTTGATCATTCAAAGCGACATTAACTCGATCTCCTTTCATGGTGATCTCCATTACATTCCACTCTCCAACAGGATTGTCAGCACACACCTTAGGAACCGCACTAGCCCTGACTTCAGCGGTCATAGACTTGTCATTTCTATAGTTCCAAAGTTCTCCAGACCCAATAGGCCAACACCACAAATTCACCTGTCCTTTCGCCGTACCACGCAGATAGATCCCCGAATCGGCATTGGGTCTAAGTTCCTTAATAACCTCACCGTTTTCATCCGTTTCGTATGAACCATCAGGAAGAATAGTTGGCATTGGATAAAATCCAGATGTTTGCTTAAAACGCCATGAAATCCGAAGAATAAAGTTGGCGAAAGTTCCTTCAGTCCACAAATTTTTATCACCACTTGCTTCTGACTGAGCATCATAGTCAATAACTCCATCCACGACTTTCCAATGCCCATTATCTCCTTCTGGTATCTTCCAACCACTTAAATTTTGACCATTGAAAAGTAGAATAAACCCTCTTTCAATAAGTGTTGCGTGACTTACCGATGTGTCTTGTTGCATAGTGCCCTCCACTGTTTTTATTATTTGATTTACCTTTATAGATTTCTGCAATCAATTGCACAGTGATTAACGACTAACTCGCCATGATCCCTCAATAACTGTCAGACTTCACCCAACATGTTCTCCTATAACTCAAACAGCCCAATGAGATTCTTCAACACTAACCTAGTTGCAAATTGCAAATTAACTAGTAGCAAAGTCCTTCTAATTCAATATAATTCATACATTACCAACCGACCATCAAGCCCCCCATTAGAAAGTTGCTTTCTCCATGACGGTTTTAAACCTAAGTTCTTAATGTATTTACGCTGACCAAAGTACACATAAGCAGTTGAACCACAACAACGCCGCTTCAGAAAATCGCCAAATCTTTTATAAAAATCACCAAGGTCAACATCTTTGCCTGTCCGTATTCCATAAGGAGGGTTACACACGATCGTCTTACCTTCTATGCTCGGAATATCAAATACGTCCTTCTGTTCAATGTTAATAACATTTTCTTCATCAATTATTGAGCAATTATGGGTTGCAGATTTGACAGTTCTCAGGCATAAATCACTTCCTGCAATAGTATTTTTTGAGAGCTCTATTCTCTTTTGTAATCCTTTTTGCTTAACCTGCTCCCACAGCAATGGGTTGAAATCCGGCAATCTTTGGAACCCAAAATTTGCACGCGTTATAGCAGCAGGAGTACGAGAAGCAAGCATATACCCCTCGCAAAGCAACGTCCCTGCACCACAAAATGGATCATACAAGGGCACACTACCATCCCAACCAGAATACTTAATGATGGCAGCTGCCAAGGTTTCGATCATTGGAGCCAGTACGGTTTCCTTACGATAGCCCCGTTTGTGTAATGATCCTCCGGAAGTATCCAAGCTAACTGTCGCTTTATTGTTTTCAATATGCAGGTTGATCCATAAATCCGGATTTTTTCGATTAACTGAGGGACGCTCACCCTTTTGCAACCGAAAGTAATCCACGATGGCATCTTTTAAACGCAGGGCAGCAAATTTTGAATGCTTGATAGCACTATGTGATACGGTAGCAGAAACCGCAAACGTCTGAGAAATATCTAAAAAATCTTGCCATTCAATTTGTGAAGACACTTTGTAAAGATATCGATCTGAATGACAATCAAACAATATTAGCGGAGCCAAAACACGATGAATCAAACGCGATTCAAAATTGATTGTATAAAGAACCTCTGGGGTTGAATTAAAATAGATACCCCGATAAACCTGACGAGTATTATGACCACCCAGAGACAGAATTTCTTTTTCCGCAATATCTTTTAAATCATCAGCTACCTGAGCAAAATAGCGGTTGGTTTTTTGGTAATTGTACATATAAACATATAGGCTAAGTTCAAGTTGGCCTCAAATAAATCGCAGTAACAATAAACTGCAAATATAGTTCCTGGTCTCAGTAATTTACTCATAAGTATTTACGGCAAAGTTAACAATTCGACAAGAATATCCCTTACTTTGCATATTCTTTTGGTTAAGCAAACGAACCTCTAGCTGGTGTTTTTTCCTCTTCTCCAATTCAGTTTCAAGCATATAAACCCAAGGAATGTGTAAACTTTGACTCCATTTGGTATACAGATCCTGTTTTTTCCATTTGCCATTATTAATCCGATACTCAATACTCCCAGCATCTGGACCAGCTATAACAAACAATCCAACAGCACTTCCTATAAAACTCAGTTCAAAACTATCACCTGGATTCTCACTCACTAACATAGGAACATTCACAAAACCTGGTCGTGTTCCGCCACCCACAGTATTTTGCCAATGAGGATCCACCTTGAAACCATTAACCTTTTCTATGTTATCAGGTGATAATAACATACCAGCTTCGTAGCAGAACTCATCCAATTTTTCAGGTTGATAATATGCTTTAATTTGACCATTCGCTGCAACAGGTTTGTCAACCCAAGCGACTTCAAATAAACGATTAATCGTGCGAAAATAAAGTTGATGACCAAAAGGCGACGGATGCAGGTCTTTGAAGTCATTTTCCCAAGAAAATTCTTCACGATTAATACGTTCCGTAATTTCCAGTGCAAAGTTGATAGAAGGCAAATTATAATGGGCCGCAACCCTTTCATGGTTCTGAATAACTTTTGGTATTTTGTCGTTGTTATATTCCCTCATTTTTTCCGGATCGACAAAATACATTAAAATAATGTCAATGTTTGGATTAATGTTACGGGCATGACGAACAATACCTTCCATACCACGAATTTGTTCCCTATCTGATCTACCATTATAAAAGTCATTGACAGCTGCCTCCTCAAAGATAAGATCCACTCGTCCATTTTTAAAAGCATCACGCACTAGGCGGTACGCTCCTGGAGTAGAACCAGTTGACGGAATCCCAGCGTTAATGAAATCAAACTTAGTTTCTGGGAAGCGATGTTCCAATTCAACACAAACCATCTCTCGCCATCCCGACATAAAGGTAATTGATCCTCCTAAAAACACCACACGCCCTACCCCTGTACTTTCAAAGACCTGTTTAGAATTCGCCAGCCCGTGGCGCAAAGCAAAGTAGTCTGCATTGCTCGTGACAATACCTCCAGTAAAAATAAGTGAGCAAATAGATACAAATGTCTTCATATTAATGAATGTCCAACAAAAAGAATTTTAGCTTCGATAAACGTAACGGAACCGAAAGCACTAATTATCAACGATATTTACAAGAACAGGGCTGAGAAAATTGCCGACCAATCCAGATTCCGAGATTATTAAACACCAAAATCACCTACTTATAAAAGGATTTGTTTGATAGCACTTACACTAATTGTCTGATTTATCTTTATCCTCAATCTCAGAGACCTGTCTTGACACAGAAATACTAACACTAAATTGGTACTAAAACAACAGATTGCCCTACCCTCAAGCACCTCTACCTATACCATTATGCTAATTAAGCTCTCGTAAGGATTAACGCTTACCAATTTTGATTCAATACATTGAGCTCGAAGCGGATAATTTCTGTTCAACTTCTAAAGTCTCTATGCTATAATGCTCCTGTTTGATCTACAGTACGAGGGCAATTTGCAAATCAAGAGACTACAAGTCACTATGGACAAAGTTGCCATCGGGTTTTCAGTCCTTTGCGCAATCCACTGTATGATCCTGCCTGTTGCTTTGACCATAATCCCTATTCTCATAGTCACGCCACTAGGAAATGAGAATTTCCACCAATTTATGATATGGTTGGTTCTACCCACCAGCAGTCTTGCCTTTTACATTGGGATGTCGTCATCACAAAGATTTGATCGTGATTATCCTAGGATTTATCGGTTTAATGTTAATTGGGCTGGGCGCGTTTTGGGTAGTACACACTTGGGCTAAAACTGGAGAACGGATAATCACTATACTAGGAGGATTAGTGTTAGCATTTGCTCACTTTCGTAATCACCGCCTCTGTCGATCAGATGATTGTGAATCCTAATTCAAACGCTTCCGTTGTATATCCATGGTTAGAAACGGCCTAACTTGATTCGACCGGGACTTTCTCCAACCAACTTGCCTGTGTCCATCCAGAAAATTAATTGCCAAATTTTGTACACTCATTTTCTTTTTGAACTCTTAGACAATCATTGATACCAACTAGACCTCACAATTCAATGTCGCATCTATAGAGAAACTCACGACATGCAAGTAATCCTGCCAAACTCACTACTTAATGTCCTGCAGCTCAATTCATATGTTTGTTAACGGTCTTGTTGTTTTCAATTAGCTAACGCATTGAATCCGCTTTCTTTGCTCTTTAGACTCAGGTTAAACAACGAAAATAGTATAAAGACTGTAGCAAACAAAATATATCCGTAGATGACAATCAATTCTGAAACAAATACCGAAAAGGAAGCAATAATAATAAAAAAGAAAAATAAATATTTAATTAAATAATCTCTAGAATGTTCTTTAACTTTGAAACATTTTTCCCAATAAATAACCAAAGGAATGAAACAAAATAAACAGGGAATGCTATAGTCGTATGCGAGCGTAGGGTAGATAGTCAGTATAATCCCAGAACCCATAAAATAGGGAACTAGGAACAGAAACTTATTCTTACACCTCCTAATATTAAAATATCCTAGAACAACTAGAAAAAAAGGTAATATTTTGACTATAAATCTAGGGAACAATTTCATTAAGCTAAGCCCTTGAGGCTCATATGTAATCTCTTGTTCAAAAAGTCCGATTA
>CEWR01100283.1_pt1 | contig 10953 bp, 8 predicted proteins | sample 356321 | NCBI WGS metagenome assembly CEWR01 (sample SAMEA2621551, study PRJEB7988) | marine metagenome | biome: marine biome (ENVO:00000447); feature: mesopelagic zone (ENVO:00000213); material: "saline water (ENVO:00002010), including plankton (ENVO:xxxxxxxx)" | depth 790 m
CTGGTGTAATGGACCGGCTTGGAGACCGAGTAGGGAACCTGCCTGACCCTGGTTTCCGTCTGGTAACGGCAGACCGTGTAGGGGACCTGTTTGCTTTTCTGTTCCGTGACAATGCGGCAGACCCGGTAGTTGCAGGTGCGTGACCTTGTTTCCGAAACGACCTTGCAGACCCGGTAATTGCAGTGACGCACTTTCTGTTCCCGGACCATGCGGCAGACCCGGTAGTTGCAGGTGCGTGACCTTGTTTCCGGTACCATCTTGCAGACCGTGTAGGGGATCTGCTTGCTCTTCTGCTCCGTGACGATGCGGCAGACCTGGTAGTTGCAGGTTCGCGACCGCGTTTCCCGGATCACCCGGCAGACCTGGTAGGGGCATTCTTTCGTGCGACGCTCGGTGACCCAGCGACAGGAGGTATAGGGGATCTGTTTCTTGATCACCTCCCGCTCGTAGCGGACACAGGCGATTTCTTCTTCCCGAACCTCCGGTACCCAGATCCTTTTGCAGATCTGTCGTGGCGGACACTGGATCTGGACAACGTGGCAACTACCCGGAATGAAAATACGCCGACAGCACTGCGGATCCCATGTCCAGCATCCTGGCTCGCGAACCACGCGATTGATGATTGGGCCGGGGCACTCGGTGATGTTCGTGTCCCAGTGACCACTGGAGATCTGGATTTTTTTCGTGTAGTGAACAGGTTTGACGCGAACCTCGCAGCTCTGCCGGTACTTCGTCTCGTAGACCGGCTTGCGAATGTTGTAATTGATCGTTCGCGTCCTGGTTTCCCAGACCGTCTTGGGGACGGTGTAGTTGATGGTGCGTGTTTTGGTTTCCCAGACCGGCTTGCGGACCGTGTAATTGACTGTCCGCTGCTTTGTCTCGTAGACCGGCTTGTGAATGGTGTAGTTAATCGTCCGCGACTTGGTTTCCCAGACCGGCTTGACTACCGTGTAAGGGATGTCACGCGTCCTGGTTTCCCAGACTGTCCTGGGGACGGTGTAGTTGATGGTTCGTGATTTGGTTTCCCAGACCGGCTTGCGGACGGCGTAATTCACCGTGCGGTATTTTGTTTCGTAGATCGGCCGGGTCACGGTGTAAGGACAGTCCTTGATCTTGGTCTCCCGGACGTAGCGCACGCAATCGATCTGTTTCTGGTCGTAGACCGTTTCTGAGACGGTACGAAAACAGGTGAATTGCTGACGCTCCATGACCACGCGGCGAGTTGTCCGCATCACGGTGTGGGAAGGTAACTTGGCCTCGCAGAAGGCGGCTGGCTGGTCGCATCCGCAATTGCGGTAGCTCCCTAACCCCAGGTAGGCTGCGGGCGAGGTGGTGGTGGCAAGCAGTACAATGGCAATTGCCATCGTCAGCACACGGAACAGGCGAGTCATGATGGAGTCTCCTAAGCTTTTCGATACCTCGATTGGCTGCCGGTGGGTTTCTCCACATTTCGGCAGACCAATGTTGGCCGGTTTTGCTCCATCAAATGGTCAAGCGGACGATACGCGTCCCGCTCGGCAGAACACACTCCAGTGTGCCAGGGTCCTGGTACGGAAAATCAACCGATTCACGTACCGGTTACCCTACTACCCGGTCATCACTATTTATCGTCTTGCTCGTTAATTCACTTGAGCTGCATTGGCTGGAGAAGCTGAATACGAAATCAACACGTAGCTCATCGGGGTAAGACAGGTAAAATGGGTCAAATGGATTCATCGGCCTGCTGACTTGAGGCCGGTTTTAACAACAGATACAGTAGTACACGCTGCCTGACCCCTTCCTGTGAGGGGGGGCGACAACTCTTTGGTGGGTAATACAGGGCGACTGGTAATGGCTGCACGTTCTCAAATTCCAGCCAACCTTTTGTCCGGTCATCCGGTGTCCAAGGCAGTGACCAGTCGCCTCAGCCTGTACCTGCGTGAACTGCAACGCCTGGTTCGAGACGGTCACGATAGGACCAGTTCGAAGCGACTGGGAGAGGCGCTGGGGATTACCGGGGCACAGGTCCGAAAGGACCTGGCAAATTTTGGCCAGTTTGGCTATCCAGGTGTCGGCTACCGCTGCCAGGAGTTGATTGGCCAGATCAAGAAGATCCTGGGAACGAACCGACCCTGGAGCGTGGCCCTGGTTGGGATCGGAAACCTCGGCCGCGCACTGCTCGGTTACCGTGGTTTTATTCAGCAGGGATTCCATGTCGGGGTGGCTTTTGATGTTGATCCGGCGATGATCGGCAGCACGATTGAGGGGATCGAGGTTTACGGGATGGAGAGAATGGCATCGGTCATTTCTCACCATGAAATCAAGTTGGCTGCCCTGGCAGTCCCTTCCGGCTCGGCGCAACAGGTTGCCGACCAGTTGGTAGAGGCAGGAATCACCGGGTTGCTCAATTTTGCCCCGGTCACACTTGCACTTCCTGGCTCTGTTCACCTGGTCGAGGTGGACCTGGCTATTGAGCTGGAGCAATTGTCATTCGCGGTTGTGAATCGACAGCAAAAAAATTAAGGTTGAGCTTCTACCAGCCAGTGACGGTTTTTGCCCACTGCGCTACCCGGTGGTGTAATTGGTAACACAGCTGGTTTTGGTCCAGCCATTCTAGGTTCAAGTCCTAGCCGGGTAACTCAGGCTTGCCAGCATCGTTGAAATCTCCTTTGAGCAATCGTCCCTCTCAGCGGATCCTTGCAGGTGGACGGACCGGAGCTGGATGTGAACTCTGCCAGGCAGTTACTCCTGGAAACGGGCTTCCAACCCCTGCCAGCTCCCTAGCCGACTGGGTACTGACGGCAGTATTCCGAGACGGCCATCGCCGTGGCAGTGGCGACGTTGTAGCTCATGGGAAGACCGTAGACCGGGATTTCGACAACCTGGTCCAGAATTTGAAGCAACTCGTCCTCCAGCCCGGTGCGTTCATGCCCGATGACCAGGACCACCTGCCGGGGAAAGCAGAAGTCGTAAAGCGAGACGGATCCGCTCGCCTGTTCCAGTCCCACCAGCGGGATTCCCTGCTGTTGGATTTTTTTCAGCGTGGGGAGCAGGGACCGGTGGGTCTCCATCTCCAGTTGCTCTTCTCCGCCTCGAGATATTTTCTCGTCCACGCGAAGGCTGCCGCATGTGACAAGTCGGCGAATTCCGGCACAGCTCGCTAGCCGGACAATGCGTGAGAGGTTGACCCGGCTGCGAAGTGCGGGAAAGGCAAGCACGAGTTCCCGCGGCTGCTCCAGCGAGCTGGCTGGCTTGTGTCGCTGGTGGACGAATTCAGACATCCAGGCAATCCTTCCCTAGCCACCGACTGCCAGCTGGATCAGTCCAATCAGAATCGCCGCCAGGACCAGCAGGGCGGGTGAAACGCGGTAACGGATCGAGGCGATACTTGCTCCCAGCAGGATCAGCAGCGAGATCCATTTTACCCCGCCAGGCACCGAGATGGTCCAGGTGTTCCCAAACAACGATAGCATGCGGTCATTGAGCTGGAACAGGAGAGGGTAGCTGAACTTCAAGACCACCGCCCCCATTAACCCCATTGAGGCGGCGTTCACTGAATCGAGAAAGATGGCCGCTCCGCGGTGAGATCGCAGGCGGGGGATCATTGGACCGGTGATTGCCACCAGCAGGAAAGACGGCAAGAAGATCCCCAACGTGGCAACCGTGGCCCCGGCGATCTGCATCCAGATCCCCTGTCCTTCCATGACAAGGAACCCGATGAAGGTCGCGGTGGAGAGGATCGGGCCCGGGGTGAACTGCCCGATAGCGATGGCATCGATCAGCTGGTCAGATTGCAGCCAGCCGAGCTTCTGGACCAGTTCCCCGTCCAGGTAAGCGATCAGCACGTAACCGGTCCCATAAAGTACCGCGCCGACCTTCAGGAAGGAGAGGAAGACCGCCAGCAGAGTCTTTCCTGATACTACTGCCGGGGCCATTGCCAGCATTCCGATACCGGCAAAACCCTTGCCCGTTTTCACCTTCTCGTCGTTGTCGTCATCGTCGGTTGCCTTAGGGGGAACTGGAGGATTACTTGCTGGCCGGTCCCGGGAGAGAAGCACGCAGCCAAGCAGGGACCCTCCAAGCAGGATCAGGATTTCATTTCCAGGCCAGAATATTGGCCCGCTAGCCACCAGCAGTGCGATTCCTGCCAGCTGCCGACTGCGAATCGCCTTGCGGCCAAGTCGCCAGCCGGCAGTCAGGATGATTGCCAGCACGGCGGGCTTGATGGTCGCCAGGATGGAGGCCACCTGGGGCATCTGGCCGTACTGGACGTAAAGCGCCGCCAGGACCGTTGTGATCATGATCGCCGGTAGCAGGAAACAGCTTCCGGCGACCAGTAGCCCGCGCATCCCGGCCCGCACATAGCCGATATGGATCGCCATCTCGGTGGAATTGGGACCGGGGATCAGGTTGGTCGCCCCGACCAGGTCGAGAAACTGCTGGTGGTCCATCCACCCGCGACGCTCTACCACCTCTTCTTCCATGATCGCGATGTGAACAGCCGGGCCACCAAAACCGATCGTTCCGAGTTTCAGGAAAAGCTGTGCCAATTCACGGAGTGGATGCATGGGAAACAATTCGATGAGTGAGGTGAGGTCCGCTTCCCTACTGGTTAAACGCTCAAGGCGTTTCTTACAAGAGGATGGCTGCGGTGAAGGTCTGCTGGGCCATGGGTTTCCCAGCGAGCAGTAATTTGGCCATACTTATATAGGCACCGGTTATACCGTGGGACTGTCCGGGCTGAATTGCAGTAGAAAGAAAACGATGCCTTATCGATTCCGCAAGATCTTTCCCTACCTCGTCCTGGCTGTGGGCGCCATGGCGATGGTCTGGGCGGTGAGTTTCGGTACCCTGCCACGGGCCGATTTTGCTTTTAACAACGGCGACGAGATCAAGACGGTCGATCCAGCCAAGGCAACCGGATCACCAGAGGGCCGCATCATCAATGGACTGTTCGAGGGTCTGCTCAGGCAGACCCCGATCGACCAGTCGCCGGATGAAAATGGGGTTATACCGCTGACTCCAGTAACCAACGGTGTCGCCGAACGCTACACGGTTTCTGACGACGGCCTTGTCTACATCTTTCACATACGAGATTCTGCAACCTGGTCCAACGGCGAGAAGGTGACGGCCGATGACTTTGCCTGGTCCTGGCAAAGAATGCTGCACCCGGAAACCGGCTCACAATACGCTTACCAGTTGCACTACGTCAGCGGCGCGATGCAATACAACCTGGCAACCCTGGAGGTTGGTGACCGGGTCGAGGTTGAGCTGGATGACCGCCGGAACCCCCAGCAACTGTTCCCTCGGGGCACGGTTCTGAAAGGACTGCTGCTCTCCAGGGACGAGGATAACGAGAACTTCACAATTGACATCAAGCCTGTCCAGAATGGCGAAGTTGACTGGGATGCCGATGGCAGCGAGCAGTCATTCACGAAGCTGACCGCCAAGAAGCCTGGCAGCGGCAAACGCTGTCACCACGTGCTGCCGGATTTTCAATCCACGGTCGGCATTCTGGTAGAGGATGCTGCCACACTCGTCGTCACGCTCAATAACCGCACTCCCTACTTCACCGACCTGGTCGCTTTTTACCCGCTCTATCCGGTTAACCGAGGCTGTGTGGAAGAGCACGGTACGCCTAACTGGACCAAGCCCGGGAACATCGTCGGCAACGGTCCGTTTGTGCTCCAGTTCCGCAGGATCCGGGACCGCGTGCGATTGGCCAAGAATCCCCGCTACTGGAATGCGGATATTGTTCAGCTGGACGTTGTGGACGCGATGGCAGTCAAGTCACAGACGACCAGCTTGAACATGTACATGAACGGCCAGCTCGATTGGACGACGACCGTTCCCAACCCAATCATTCCGGAGTTGCGTAAACGCGATGACTATATTACTGCCCCGATGCTGACCACTTATTTTTACCGCATCAATGTGGAGCGACCGGGCCTGGACAAGGTGCTTGTTCGCCGCGCTTTGAACATGGCGGTCGACAAGCAGGAGATCGTGGAGAAGGTTACCAAGGCAGGACAGCAGCCTGCCCGCAGTTACGTCCCGCCGGGGCTGCCAGGCTTTGAGAGTGGTTTGTGCGGTGAATTCAACCCGGAAAAGGCTCGTGAATTACTGGCCGAGGCGGGGCATGCGGGCGGCCGCGGTCTGCCCAAGATCGAGATTCTCTACAACACCAGCGAGTCACACCGGGATATTGCCCAGGTGATCCAACAACACTGGAAAATAAACCTTGGCATCAACGTGATATTGCGCAACCTGGAATGGGCAACCTATCAAGCTACTCTCGACAAGACGGACTACGCGGTCGCTCGGGCTGGATGGATCGGCGACTATGCTGACGCCAACACGTTCCTCGACATGTTTGTCACGGATGGTACAAACAACCAGACCAACTGGAGTAACAAGAAGTACGATGGCCTGATCGAGGCTGCCAAGTCGGAAACCGATGTGGCGGCGCGGCTCTCTTTACTCCACCAGGCAGAGCAGATCCTGATGGATGAGCAGCCGATCATTCCGATCTATTTCTACCGTTCCATCAACATGGTGCAGCCACGTGTCGAGGGATTCTCGGCCAATATCCAGGATGTCCATCCCCTGCACCTGCTGCGGATCCGGCCAGTGGAGCGATAACAAAGACGAGGCCAGCGGTGCTACGATTCTTTCTGAAACGACTGGGGTGGATGATCCTCACGGTCTGGATTGTCTACACGGTATCGTTCTTCCTGATGCGGGCCGTACCGGGTGGCCCATTCGCCTCGGAAAAGAAGATTGATGACGCCATCAAGCGGAACATCGAGGCCCGCTACAAGATGGACCGGCCTCTCTACGAGCAGTACTTCAGCCACCTCTGGTCGACAGTTCAGTTCGATTTTGGGCCGAGTTTCCGACTCGAGGACTACTCGGTCAACGAGGTAATTGCCCAGGGGTTCCCAGTCTCAGCATCGCTTGGCATTTTCGCCATGGTCTTTGCGCTCACGCTGGGTATGACGGCGGGTGTGGTATCGGCGGTGCGCCGCAACTCTCCCTACGACGTGTCGTTCATGCTGCTGGCAACGATCGGAATCGCGGTGCCTAATTTCGTGCTGGCGAGCGTTGCGGTGGTCCTTTTTGTCTTCGTCTTTCCTCTTTTCCCGGCGGCAGGCTGGGGGCAGCTGAACCAGATCATCCTGCCGGCGATCTGCCTGGGCGCCCCTTTTGCCGGCTATATTGCCCGGCTCACCCGGACCGGAATGCTCGAGGTGCTGACTTCCGACTACATCCGCACGGCGTATGCCAAGGGACTCAGCACGCGCCAGGTGGTGCTGCGGCACGCCATGCGCGGTGGGATTCTTCCTGTGGTCTCCTACCTGGGGCCAGCCACGGCAGGAATCCTCACCGGCTCACTTGTGCTGGAACGCATTTTCGCACTTCCCGGCATGGGCAGCCATTTCATCGAAGCTGCCCTGACACGTGACTACACGCTGTGCATGGGGATGGTCCTGATCTACACGGTCCTGCTGTTCGTGATGAACACGCTGGTCGATCTGTCCTACAGCATTATCGACCCGCGTGTCGACCTGGAGGACCAGGCATAAGATGACAGATGTGCGCGTCAAACCTGACGATGGCAAGGGCCTGGAGCATTATGCCCGGTTGCTCGAGGAAGCCCATCGCGAGAAAGGCATCTCGCTGTGGCGCGATGCCTGGCGGAGGCTGCGCCGCAACAAGGCTTCCATGGTCTCGCTGGTATTCCTTGTCCTGCTCTCGATATCCGCCTTGCTGACCCCCCTGTTGCCACTGCAGTCCCCGGTTGAACAGCACCTGGGCGATGGTGCCTTTCAAGCACCCAACACGACTGCAGTCAGTCTTCCCCTGCTGGAAATGCGGCAGGAGTATGACGACACGATTGCACAGCTTGAGGACAGGTTGGATGCCGCGGGAACAGCGAAACAGAGAATCGAGATTGAAAACGAGATGGAAGCCACCGTGCTCAATAGCCTGTTCGAGCGATACTGGAACAAGCCGGGGCCGACCACAAGGCGACTGATTCGGCTCCGTATATCGCTTTTTGGCGACTGGTCTGTTCCCTCCTTATGTGGCACTGACAATCTCGGCCGCGATGTCTTTTCACGCCTGTTCTGGGGTGCCCGTGTCTCGCTGATCGTGGGAATCGTGGCCACGTTTGTCTCGCTGCTGATTGGTGTCTCCTACGGCGCGACCGCAGGCTATGTTGGCGGCGGTGTGGACAGGATCATGATGCGTATTGTTGACGTCTTCTACTCGGTCCCCTTCATCTTTGTGGTGATCTTCCTGATCACGATCCTCGATGAACCGTCGATCAAGGGGAATCTGGAGCAGATCGGCATCGACCGGATCACGATCTTTTACTTCCTGATTGGAGCGATCTACTGGCTCACGATGGCACGCGTCGTCCGCGGCCAGATTATCTCGCTCAAGAACGAGCAGTTCGTTGAGGCTGCACGCACCATCGGGGCCAGCCGAGTTCGCATCATCTTCCGGCACCTGGTCCCCAACGTGATGGGCATCGTGATCGTCTACCTGACGCTGACAATTCCGGCGGTGATGCGATTCGAGGCCTTCCTCTCGTTCCTCGGTATTGGAGTCGCTCCACCAGATGTCTCCTGGGGCTTGCTGGTCAATGAGGGCCTGCAGGATATCACCCCGATCAAGATCTACTGGTGGAGCGTGACCTTTTCAGGACTGGCCCTGGCCATGACATTGTTCGCCCTGAGTTTTCTCGGCGATGGATTACGTGATGCACTCGATCCACGGATGAAAAATCGCTAGCGCCATGAGCAAACCTGTACTTCAAGTCGAAGACCTGCACGTCGAATTCCGCACCGACGACGGGGTGGTTCGCGCCGTCAACAGCGTATCGTTCGAGCTGAATCGGGGCGAGACGCTGGGGATCGTGGGAGAGTCGGGATCCGGCAAATCGGTCACTAACCTGGCCATCATGGGCCTGGTCCCCACACCGCCGGGAAAGATCACCCAGGGCAGTGTGCGGCTTCATGGCCAGGAACTCCTGGGCAATTCAAGCAAGGAGTGGACCCGCGTGCGCGGTAACGATATCGCCATGATCTTTCAAGACCCGATGACCGCCCTGAATCCGTTCCTGACGATTGCCGAGCAATTGACGGAAGTCAGCAGGCTTCACATGGGCCATAACAACACCGAGGCCATCGAGCATGCCATCGAGATGCTCGACAAGGTTGGTATCCCGTCAGCGCAGAAACGGGTCTTCGATTATCCACATGAATTCTCGGGTGGCATGCGTCAACGGGTGATGATTGCCATGGCCCTCTCCTGCGAGCCTGACGTGTTGATTGCGGACGAGCCGACCACGGCCCTGGATGTCACCATCCAGGCACAGATCCTCGAACTGATGCAACAGCTGCAGGAGGACCAGGGAACGGCAATCATCTTTATTACCCACGACCTGGGCGTGGTCGCCAGCATCTGTCACCGCGTGCTGGTGATGTACGGCGGCCGGGTTGTGGAAGAGGCGGCCACCAGTGACCTGTACGCCCAGCCACATCATCCCTACACGCTGGGGCTGCTTCACTCTGCACTCCGCTGGGATCAGGAGACGGGTGGCAGATTGCGGACGATCGAAGGGCAACCGCCCGACATGGCCAATCTGCCACCCGGCTGCGTATTTTACGACCGCTGCGAATATGGCCAGCCAGCGTGTACTGAGCAGGTACCGCCCCTGGTCCAGCTCCAGGCGCAGCAACGGCGGCACGCCTGCCTGGTCGACATTCATGCTCAGCAGGAGGGATCGAAATGACAACTCCAACTGGAGCAAGTACCAGGCAACCCTTACTGTCGGTCCGTGACCTCAAGGTCCATTTCCATTCAACCTCTGGCTGGTCCGGCAAGCTGACGCGAGTTGTACGGGCCGTGGATGGCATCAGCTTTGATGTCAGGGCAGGCGAGACTCTCGGGCTGGTGGGCGAATCCGGTTGCGGCAAGTCGACCACCGCCCGCGGTATACTCAACTTGATACCATCCACCGCCGGCACGGTCGAACTCGACGGCCAACTGATCAGCGGTCTGTCGGACAAGGAGATGTTGCCCTTCCGGCAGGATCTCCAGATGATCTTCCAGGATCCCTTTGCCTCGCTCAATCCACGCATGACCGTAGGCACGATCGTGCGGGAACCGATGGATATTTTCAACTTGCACGATCCAGCTGATCGGCGGCTCCACGTGATGAAGCTGCTGGACATGGTGGGGCTGGATCCACGTTTCCTGAATCGCTACCCGCATGAATTCTCCGGCGGCCAGCGGCAGCGTATTGGGATTGCCAGGGCATTGGCCGTCCAGCCGAAACTGATTGTCTGCGACGAAGCGGTCTCGGCACTGGACGTATCGATCCAGGCCCAGGTGATCAACCTGTTGCGTGACCTGCAGCAGCAGCTGGGAGTTGCCTATATCTTCATCGCTCACGATCTGGCGGTGGTGCGACATATTGCTGACCGGGTGGGAGTCATGTATCTGGGCCGCATCGTGGAACTCGCCGACGTGGGTGAACTGTATGACAATCCCCAGCATCCCTACACCCAGGCACTTCTTTCCGCGGCACCGGTGCCAGATCCCGGTGCAGAGATCAACCGCCAGCGGATTATCCTCCAGGGAGAAGTACCGTCGCCTGACCGGGAGTACCCGGGTTGCCCGTTTGCTGACCGCTGTCCGCTGGTCGAGGAGATCTGCCACCAGCAGGTACCGCAATTGATTGGGGAAAAACACCAGGTCAGCTGCCTGCTTGATTCCCAGGCTGCCGCCACTCCCTAATCACCCTCCGGCGTTTCCGGCACAACCAGGTATCGATCGAGCAGTTCATGTAATGACTCGGCCTGATCTGCACTGTAGATGTGAAGTGCTTGCAGGCTTGCCAGGCGAGAATTTCCGGAGTGGGGATAGAGGCGGATCCCATCCCGGCAGGGATCGGCGCGAACC
>CEWR01147511.1_pt1 | contig 10951 bp, 9 predicted proteins | sample 356321 | NCBI WGS metagenome assembly CEWR01 (sample SAMEA2621551, study PRJEB7988) | marine metagenome | biome: marine biome (ENVO:00000447); feature: mesopelagic zone (ENVO:00000213); material: "saline water (ENVO:00002010), including plankton (ENVO:xxxxxxxx)" | depth 790 m
AAGCTAACAACACACTAATAGGCACTAACCGCGATAAGCTTGCGGCCATCATAATACCCACACTGAAACATACCGCCAGCCACTGCATTGACCACTCCTTGGTCTGAACGGCACAGCACTTTATAAAAGTGAGGCTGCGCGCGAGTAGCAATTCATCTCACAAACTTCAAAATTAGGCGTCTTAGGCGAAATAAAAAATCACATAAGAAGCAAGCTCGCCTTGCAATACCTACTTTGGTATAGATGATAAATGACTGTCTAACCAATCATTTGTACCCCTACCTCCAATATTTTCTACCCGGTATGTACCCCCATATACCCCGGCCCAAGATAACTAATTTAAGCAGCTCCGCCAGAAAACAAAAGCCACCCTATAAATGTCTCTGCTAGTATAAGCTATAGCAAAATAACTAACGGCATTGTTAAGCATTAAACAAAAGTCTGCAGCAGTTAGCTGGCCGTAATGCCATTTATACGGCTAGCTATAAAACACCGGGAGCCACTCTATCGAGATTATATTTAGCTTATTAATGCCAATTTTTTGCTATTTTAATGAGCGTGTCATTAACGAGGTTCGCGGGCGCTCGATGATCAGTAATACTGCCCAGGCACTTTGCTTTAGCGTTAGCACCGCGACTCATTGAGAGGTGATTTACCATGTGGTGCAGTATTTTGTTGCACGGCGTTGTAATGCTTAAATTCAACAACATGTCAGCTATGCACAACTAGGGGCTGATATATAACTCTGCCCCAAAAAATTACGGGTCCCGCAGCAATGTCTTTTACTGCCAGAGCGGGATAAAAATTGATTCTTTTTAGTAATGTAGCCGTTGGCTATGCTCTTGCTGCCATACTCAGCCTTTGATCTGGCTCTAAGAAGGGTTTATAGGCATAATGGCCCCGCTTTTTAGTAACAAATTGCTATAAGACTTCGAATAATTAAGGCCCACATTGAATGGCTCGAAAAATACTTAAAAGACTCATGCCGGACCCTGAATCAATACGCAAGAGACCAGGGTTGCAGTTTTTGGGCAAACTATTGCACGATCCGAATTTGTTTCACCTAAATAGACACTCGGTTTCAGTAGCTGCATTTGTCGGTGTTTTTACCTGTTTCCTACCCCTCCCGGGACAGATGATTATTGCAGCAATCTTGGCATTGCTGGCTCGATGCAATTTACCCTTGTCGATAGTGCTAGTGTGGATTAGTAATCCGTTAACAATACTGCCAATATTTGCGATAACAACACAGTTAGGTAGGATTATATTGGGCATCCCGCCAATTGATTTTCAGGGTGAGATAACTGCCCAATGGTTTATCGACGAGATTGAACGCCTTTGGCAACCACTCTTGTTAGGCTCTTTGGTCTGCGGGGTGAGTTTGGGCGCCACTGCCTACGTAGCTATGCGGTTTTTTTGGCGCTGGCAGGTGTTGCGCCACTGGAGAAAACGTCAAAAACTAAGAGAGCAACACATCGACAAATAATCAGCACAAGCACTTGGGCCTTCAAAGCTTAGCGTGGTTGACACTTGGAGCGCTAAAAAGACTCAAAGTGCCCTACTAAACCTCGTACCTCAACGCCTCGGCAGGTTGGGTTCGGCTAGCTTTCCAGGCGGGGTAAATTGCCGCTAAGGCAGATAGCAATAGCGCCGCTACTACCACTAGTGCCACATCGTTGAATTGAATATCTGTCGGCAGGTAACTGATTGGATAGACGTCGGACTTTAAAAACTGAATACCTGCTACCGATTCGAACCAGGCGACAACGTCACTGGCAAAAAAAGTCATTGTTAAGCCAAGTATTAAGCCTAACAACGTGCCTACACCGCCTATTAAACTGCCTTGAATAAGAAATATCGCCATAATTTGTAACTTTGAGGCGCCGAGAGTGCGCAGTATGGCTATATCGCTGCGCTTATCGGATACCACCATAATCAACGTAGTAACAACATTAAACGCTGCTATGCCTATAATTAAAAACAGCAACATACTTACCATCTGCTTTGACATTTGAATGGCCTGATAAAGATTACCGTGAGTTCGAGTCCAGTCACTGCTGTAAAAGCCATAGCCCCATTCTCGACTTATCGTGCGGGCAATCTCTGGCGCGGCAAATAAATCATCAACTTTAAGTCGCAGGCCGCTAATGTGGTTGGCCTGCCCGGTTAAATGGGCGGCGGTAGCCAGATTGCTAAGCGCCAAACTGTGATCGGCCTGGGTGCCTGTGTGCACTATGGCGCTGACGGTTAGGGCTCGAATTTTTGGCAGGCTGAGATCTTGGCCATTGGGCACAATAATTGAAAGTTTTGAGCCGGCTTTAAGGCCGAGCGTTGCCGCTAACCCTGAGCCAATCAGTAACGCGTTGGGATTCCCTTGCAGTTGCTTGCGAAAATCTGGCAGCATAGTGGTGATATTTGACACGTTAGCTTCAAGTTCAGCGTCCACTCCGAACAATATTAGAGGCGCCACTTTGGCTTTGTGATAAGCCAGTGCCTGCACTTTTACAAAAGGCGCACTGGCAATAACACCGGCTTTGGTATTAAGTGCGCCCACACGCAGGCGCCAATCCTCCATGCCCTGACGATGATAAATAACAGCTTGCGGCATAATACCCAGAATACGCTCGCGTAACTCGCGGTCAAAACCATTCATTACCGACAACACCAGTATCAACAGTGCTACCCCCAACACTAAACCCAGCGTTGAAATACGCGAAATAAATGCGGTCATTTGCTGGTCGTCACGACTGATGCCGTAACGACGGCCAATCAATAGAGTAAAGTGCCCTGTCATGCGCTAACTTCTTGCACGGGCTCTTTTTCAGTGACGTCCTGCAGTTCACCATTACTGAGTAAATACTGGCGGTCCATTTTTTGTGCCAGACGACCGTCATGCGTGACCACAATAAAACTGGTACCCAGTTCGCTATTTAACTCTTTCATCAAATTATGAATCGCATCAGCGCTGTCTTGATCAAGGTTGCCGGTGGGCTCATCCATTAGTACACACTCGGGTTCACACGCCAGTGCTCGCGCGATGGCCACACGCTGGCGCTCGCCACCGGACAACTCTGATGGCCGATGACTGCTGCGGGTCTTTAAGCCGACACGATCCAGCAGTGCCTGCGCTTTTGCATTGGCCTCCGCGCACTTTACCTTGCCGATTAGCAGCGGCATGGCAACATTTTCAAGCGCGGTGAATTCAGGCAGCAAATGATGAAACTGATAAACAAAACCAATGCTACTATTGCGCAATTTTCCGCGCTGGCGCTCACTCAAGTTGTTGAGCGATTGCCCCAGCACAGTCACCTCGCCGCTACTGGGTGTATCTAGGCCGCCGAGTAAGTTCAACAGGGTAGATTTACCCGAACCCGAGGTACCAATAATAGCCACGCGCTCCCCTCGACCCACACTAAAGTCGATGCCCTTAAGCACATCAACTACCTGCGGACCTTGGGTGTAAGTTTTACCGATACCTTTAGCGCTCAGAACTGAAGCACTGGCGCTCACTGAAGAAATCATAGTTGTCATAAATATTACTCGTAGCGCAGTGCATCGGCGGGCTGAATGCGGGTAGCTCGCCAAGCGGGGTAAATCGTGGCAAGCAAGCTTAAGACCGTGGCTGTAGCACAAACAATAACAACATCAGTCGACTGCAGATCTGAGGGTAGTTGCGAGATGAAGTAAATACTGGGATCAAAAATGTAGCGCCCCGTTAGCACTTCGAACCAAGTCACTAAATCGCCTATAAAAAGACCTAACAAGCAGCCACTGATAGCACCGATCAATATCCCAAGTAGACCCACCGCCAAGCCTTGCACCATAAATACTGCCATCACTTGTGCGGCTGTCATGCCCATGGTGCGCAACACCGCAATGTCCGAGCGCTTGTCTGCCACCATCAAGATCAAGCTCGAGATAATATTAAAGGCCGCCACAGCCACAACGATCATCAGCAAAATACCGATCACCATTTTTTCCATTTTAACCGCTTGAAATAAGCTGCCCTGGGTTTGGCTCCAGTCAATCGCTTGGTAATTGGCACCGAGCGCAAGATCAAGCTCGCTAGCAATGCTGCCGGCACGATAAATATCGCTGGTTTTAATGCGCAGGCCATCGGCCTTCTGCGCCATGCGCAATATTTTTTGCGCGTCACGCATGTGGATAATAGCGAGATTCTGATCAGCCTGCGCGCCCACTTCAAATACACCGCTAACGGTAAAACGTTTAACGCGTGGAAACAGTCCCGCTGGGGTTACCTGCACCTGCGGCAAGGTGAGCAGCAACTTATCGCCTGGCATCACGCCTAGATTTCGCGCCAGTAAACGGCCAACAATCACATTGTAAGCGCCGGCCTTTAAATCACTAAGTTTCCCCATACGCATATGCTGGTCAACCACAGAGACATACTGTTCTAGCTCTGGAAGCACACCCTGGACTTCGACCCCCTGCATACCGCTTTGATAGCTAATTAGCGCACTGGTGTGAATATAAGGCGCGCTACTGACAACTCCTTGGGTACCCTTAACATTAGCGGCAACTAGCTGCCAATCTGAGTCGGTAGGTGCCTGCACGAGTATGTGCGGTGTGACGCTTAAAATACGCTGCTTGAGCTCTTTGTCGAAGCCGTTCATAACCGACATCACAGCAATTAAGGCCATCACTCCAAATGCCATACCCAACAGCGAAAAGGTACTGACGAAAGAGATAAACTGGTTGCGGCGCTTGGCGCGTAAGTAACGCAAGCCGACATATAACGGGACAGATATAAACATGCACTGCATTTAATAGAAGTTAACCCACAAGAACAAGCCCACAAAGGCTTAGATTACGATAGACTATTAAACCAAGTGATCGCCCAGCAGCTACAAATGGGCATAAATAACAAAAACAGGTTAAGTAATGGCGAGACATCAACGGTCCGCCAGACCTATATATTAGGCCCGCGCAAACAAGTAGCGCGGGTGACAATACACTTTTAAAAGTAATACTACGGAGTATCTTCAGTGAAGCCACTACTACTGCTATTGATCTGCGCTACTAGCGCTCTATCTCTACCGATGAACGCTGAGACGATCAAAGTACCCATCGGCCAGCAGAGCAATCAAAACGGTGAGATATCTCGCCCCGAACGCGGCATGCAAAAACAGCAAGTTTTGCAGTTGTTTGGGCCGCCAGTTATAAAATCTACAGCACGTGGAACACCGCCGATATCGAATTGGAAGTATGCAGATTTTGTTGTCTATTTCGAATACGACCATGTCATACACTCTGTGCTAGTGCACCGCAGACTCGATAAAACTGATTTCGATAAGGCCGTTAATATTCGGCACAAAGGCGAATAACATATTTGATCTTAAATTCACTGCCGCCTTCTAGGTTATTTATATGCGCAGTTAAAATTTACGCCTATCGCATTCATCAAATATAAGACCAGTAGTTAGCTCAGCGCGCTAGCTTTAATGCCAACCCTATCTTGGTTATTGAATACGTCTTTATGAATAAATCCACTGCAATACAAAAAAGCTGAAAAAACACACAGCGCAACAAACACTAATAAAATCTGTAATCGTATGCTGTGTGCATAAGGCAATAATAAAGTTAATGAAAAACAAATAACCGCCAAAAGAAGCAATTTATTCCACTCAAACTTGAGAGGAAGAACGCGCTGGCTGTAAACATAAAAAGTTATGGCTCTAAAAATTTGCGCTAAAATCAAGGCGTATAAAACACCAAAAACCTCATATGGGCCACTTAATACATAACAAAGAAGCAACGCTAAACCGGCAGTAGTAAAGTCGATATACATAACGTTGACGGTACTTTTATTAACATAACACCCCATATTAATGAGGTCTGTTATCTGTTTTACGACCAAAAACAACAATAACCAAGGCAAATAAACCAGCGCCGCATGATACTTATTATCAATAAATAACTCCATTAACAAAGAAGAACTCAAACAAATAAGTGTCGCAAAGCACATCATTAAAACCAAGCCTAAGCTGGTTGTTTTAGCTACATAGTGCATTCCATCAGGTTGCTTTAACTGCTCAAAACGTCTAGCAAACCACCACATACAGTAAGGCTGCATTAAAATAACACTTATTGTGGCTATCTTTTTAGCTAATGAATACAACCCTAATTCGTGCTCAGATGACACAGCAACAACTATCCAAGAATCCACACCATATAAAGCAAAAGTAGCGAAGCTACTTAATACCAGTGGAATCCCATAAGTTAATATATTTTTGCTTAACGCTAAGTTCAAACGCAAGCCTGTTTGGCGAATCTGCATAAACAGTAAAACACTCACCAGTAATATAATAGAAATTAGCCCGCCCCATAAAATCGCAGTAATACCATAACCTTCCCGCAATAATATCCAAGATAATAATGCTTGGATCATCACCTTAATGCTCGTTAGCACAAAAAAAACAAAAGCCTGCTCTTTCATTCGAAGCCAAGCCAACGGAATAGCGATACAACCCTCAAATGAAAACATCACGACCAACAACTGCATGTCAAACAACGTAATTTCATCGGACAGAAAGGTAATAATAAAAGGGGCGAGGCTCATACCAACCACTAGACTAATGACGCCAATAATAATAGCCAGGGTAATAAAATTAGCCGTAATGCTATCTTCGTCTTCAGGGTTTTCATTCAGACCAACAAACCGATACAAGGCATCCACCAAACCAAAACCAACCAACAGTGTGGCAAAATTGCAAATACTTAACATTAATTCCAGCGCACCATACTCGGCAGGCGTAAAATAATGAGTCAGTATAGGTAACATTATTAATGACACGGATTTCATTAATAAAATTCCAAGACCGTAATAAACGGCCTGATGAATAACAATTTTTCGGGCCATACAACGTTACACTCCTGCCACATTACAAAGCTTAAAAATATTTTTCTGATCGGTTAAACTTTAAAAATATAATAAAAAATTAAGCGCTCATCAGTATAAAATTCAACCTACGCCTAACTAACTGGTCATCTTGAAAAACTTTTATAAATAGCAATAATTTTAGGAATAGCGATCGCACTTGAAAAATTATTTTCAATAGTCCTTTTCGCCGACATTTGCAGACAGTACTTACTCGACGTAGGCATCTCATACCAATTATCGACATGGTCAACCAGCAGGTTAAAATCGCCTGAGGTAATTAACCAACCATTGATATTATTTTTAATCAGTTTATTAAGTGCTCCAACGCGATATGCCAAAACAGGTATCCCCCTTGCCATGGCTTCTAGTGCTGCCATTGGTAGACCTTCATACCTTGAAGGTATAACCAATAACCCAATCTTTGGCCATATGGTATCCATATTATCTAGCTGACCGTGCAGATATAGATTTTCGGGGCAATGCTTTTTAAGCTCTGGTAAAAGAGGTCCATCACCATATAAATGAAAACTTAAATGGGGTAACTGTTTAGCTAAAGACGCAAAGTAATCAGGCCCTTTTTCATTGCTAACTCGGCCAACAAACGCTATCTGTTTACCGGTCGAGTTTTGCAGATCTCGAGTATTTACAAAGTTATCAAACACCTTTGCCTTGACGGGAAGTCGCTTAGCTATCTGCGGGCTAACGGCAAAAACCTGAACGGCCAAACCTGCGCTGTAACGATCTATCCAATCATAAAAAGCCAGTTTGCCACTAGCAATTTCTCCTGAATGATAGGTACTAATTACCGGTATCTTGCTTATCCATGCGCTTAATCGACCAAAAATTCCCGCTTTATAGCCATGTGTGTGCAGTATAGCGGGACGTTCTTGACGTAATTTTTTTAACAAAGCGGTAAATCCGCCATCTAATGTTATTTGGGAAATACCGTTGTGCTGCAATAAATCTCGCAGCGGGTGCTGGCCATAGTCAGTGAGAAAAACAACTAGCGGCGCTTCGCCGTGATCGCGCAAACCATTCGCCAATTGCAATACGTGAGTTTCTATCCCACCCGCTTTGCTGCTATCGAGCAGTAACCAGATATTATGCTTTGCCATTACCGCCCCATATTAACGATGACTGTATTACTGCCCGTAACTGGTAGAGCAAACATACCGCTCAACCTAATTAAGCAATTTTAATACCAATATAGTCTAGTTATGCATCCTATAAAGATCTGGGCGAGATTTTAGATACCCTCGCACAAAATATACATTTACAAATAACAACTTACGCGCCGCAGATAAATTGACATTGCACGATGCATTGCAAAATGCTAATTAGAAACCAGGTGCATCTAACTACTACTAGACACAACGATTAAGAATAATTACAAAGGCTTCTATAGAGTACCCGGCAACCACTGAACTCGTATATGTACCCCGAATGGATGACCAAGAATATAGATACCTGACAAACCTATAGGTATTGCACCAACACGGCTAGATTGTCATTAACAGGCATCAGTAATTGAAAAGAATAACTTGGGGTGGGCAATTAAGTATTGTATCTGCAAGCATGCAATCGTTTTTAAAATACAAAGCAGATTACTGGCTAGCTCACTTAACCTATCCGTAAATAGCTTGAACCTGTCGCGAATTGGCAAAAAATCTAATTAACGTTTGGCGAAACGTATTTTGATCAGAAGCGAAAATGTGAGTGTTTGGTCCTCTGTCCGAGCCGAGCTTAAATGGGCAAAGATCACCAGTAACCATGTATACAGGCAAGGCTTTTATGTCTAGTAATGTTCGCTACTCGCCAGTGTGCTGAGGTCAATACATGCCGAAAACAGATGAGCGCAACCGAGCTGCAATATAACATGCGATAATTTTTACGATAAGTTAAGCCACGCTTAGCACCCGACTAAGGTTAAATTAATAGTTTAAGGTTAGCCGGGTGGGTCATGAAAAAAGTCTTTGAAAAGCTTGCGGGTAAAGCTTAAGTTTTACTCGCCGCCTTAAAACCGATTAACCCGATTAATTCCGTCCAACGCTGCAATTCTGTAGGCCTCAGCCATTGTCGGATAGTTAAACGTTGTATTGACGAAATATTCAATACTATTGGCTTTACCTTGTTGGCTCATAATGGCTTGGCCAATATGGATAATTTCAGAGGCCTCAGCACCAAAACAGTGAATACCGAGAATTTCCATATTATCGATATGAAAAAGAATTTTTAACATGCCCACGCCTTCGCCGCTGATTTGGCCACGGGCGGTGTTTTTGAAGAAAGCACGTCCGACCTCATAGGGTACTTTACTAGAGGTGAGCTCACTCTCAGTTTTACCAATAGAGCTAATTTCGGGAATGGTATAAATACCCGTTGGGGCATCGGTAATAAAGCGGCACTCTTCGCCACTAATAGCGGCGGCCACCGAGCGGCCTTGATCGTAAGAGGCGCTGGCAAGGCTAGGCCAACCTATTACATCCCCAGCGGCGTAAATGTTGTCAATACTAGTTTGGTATTTTTCGTTAATACCGAGCTGGCCGCGATGGTTGGCAATAAGCTTGATAGCGTCGAGATTCAAACCATCGGTGTTACCGGTGCGTCCGTTACACCACAGTAGTGCATCGGCACGCAAGCGTTTGCCGGACTGCATGTGTAAAGTGACCGATTTATCGTCGGCCTCGATACTCTCGTATTCTTCGCCATGACGTACCATCACACCATTGTCGCGTAAGTAGTAACTAAGAGCGTCGGATATTTCATCATCCAAAAATGACAACAGGCGATCCCGACTATTGATTAGGTCTACCTTAATGCCGAGGCCGGCAAAAATCGAGGCGTATTCACAGCCAATAACACCAGCGCCATAAATAATAATGTTCAATGGCGAGTGTTCCATCATCTCTAAAATGGTATCACTGTCGTAGACGCGTGGATGATTAAAATCGACATCTGCTGGTCGGTAAGGGCGTGAACCGGTCGCTATCACAACACTTTTAGCGCTAATGCATTCAATAGCGCCGTCACTTTGCGTTACCGCGACGGTGTTTTTATCGACAAAGTTGGCGTTACCAATATGCAAGGCAACGCGGTTGCGGGCATAAAAATCGGTATGCAGCTCAACCTGTTTAGGGATAACTTTGTTGGCCTCCGCTAGAACTTTGGGAAAGGTTAAAAAACGCGGGTCACCCAACTCACGAAAGATGCTGTTGCCATTGAAACGAATAATCTGTTTAACCGCATTTCGCAGTGACTTAGACGGGATAGTGCCTTTATGCGTGCAGTTACCGCCAACAGTGGAACGGTTTTCAACCACACCGACTCGTTTGCCGCTCTTAGCTGCAGCCATAGCCGCGCCCTCGCCAGCAGGCCCCGAACCGATCACCAAAACGTCGTAGTTATAATCCGCCATTACCCTGCTTTCCCTACTCGATTGTTTATTATATTAAGTCTATAAATACACAAATGCCTAAACAGGCAGAAAACATAAACGAGGCCAGCAACCAGCCCTGCGTTTAGTTTTTCTTACTGACGTCGTAACCAAGAGCCGCATTGACTTTGTCGTCAAAACTGCTGCCAACTCTTTCTTCACCGCTTTCTTCTGAGTTGATCTCGTTACATTTGTCTTCGTCGTCGCCACAGATCTCACAAGTGTAGTCGTCTTCTTGCAGTGCCTTACCAACGCCGCCACAGGAGCCTTTGAGCGGTTTGTTGCTAAAGATAACGCCAATAGCCATGCCGCCGCACACGGCAAGCATTACGCCTAAAACAATAAAAAAAGTTGCCACAGTTATACCTACCTATGTTTAATCAATTGCGCCGAGATAAGGCACAAACAGTGAGTTGTACGATTCAATAAAGCCGGTCTCTGACTTGATAATCAAAAACACTGCCAACTGATTTTTGTCCGCAATAGCCAGTGCCTGCTCAGGGCCCGCCACGGTCAATGCGGTAGCCCAGGCGTCGGCCTCAGCCGCTGTATTGGCGATAACGGTAATAGAGGCGAGCTTATGGTTAACCGGCCAGCCGCTTCGTGGGTCGATGGTG
>CEWR01018198.1_pt1 | contig 10948 bp, 8 predicted proteins | sample 356321 | NCBI WGS metagenome assembly CEWR01 (sample SAMEA2621551, study PRJEB7988) | marine metagenome | biome: marine biome (ENVO:00000447); feature: mesopelagic zone (ENVO:00000213); material: "saline water (ENVO:00002010), including plankton (ENVO:xxxxxxxx)" | depth 790 m
GCATTCCGAGAGGGCCATCTCGGTGTGATGGACTACATGCGCTACAGCAACATTGAGGCGGACACGGCGATGCGTACATCCATCGCCGGCCAGGACGACGAAACCACATCAGAAACAGAGTAAGCGCGCGTATCGATGGATATTGAAACTCTACTCTACCTCGGGCTGTTCCTGTGGTTTGTTTTTGGGAGGCTGTTCCGTAGGAAGCAGAAGAACCAGCGTGCTCGGGAACCGGTGGCGCTGGACTGGGATCAGGAAGAAGAAGAGGTTTGGAGTGAAGAGCCACTTGCCCGCGACTCTGGAAGAGAACGCAAGGCCACTGAGATTTTACCGGCTGACCTTTGGGAGGAGATCACTGGTGCGATGAGACTTCCAGAACCGGCTCCGGTTGAGGAGACACCTCTGCCGCAGCGGGAGCCGGTTCGGACGAGTCGAAAGCCCCAGCCCGACCCATCAGTCCACCCGATCCATAGCACACACCCAGAGTATGGCACTGATCCATCTACGCGAACGCCATCCATCCAGCATGGGTTGGTCTCTTTAGCAGATGATCCCTCAGTTGTGAGAAGTCAGCTTGGATTGATGGACCGCGAAGCGCTAAGGAGGGCGGTTATCCTACACGAGGTGCTGGGGCCTCCTCTTGCTTTACGGGAGCAGCAACAAGCGGACACCATCACATCTCGCCTCTGGCCATCTTTCTGAGAACAGTCTGGAGTATGCCGCGGTTGTAGTAATACTCGACGTCGATGTCTGAATCGAGTCTGGCTTTCGCGGTGAAGCGAGTTCTAGCCCCATCAGTCTTGGTGGCTACAATCTCGACTGTATCGCCTGGCTCTAGTCCATCGGCTACACCAGAAATATCGAAGGTTTCGTGCCCGGTAAGTCCCAAGCTCTCAGCGGTAGCCCCGTCTTCGTATTCGAGGGGTAAGACCCCCATCCCGACGAGGTTACTCCTGTGAATCCTCTCGTAGCTTTCTGCTATGACCGCATGGACACCCAGGAGGTCGGTGCCTTTAGCTGCCCAGTCACGTGAACTTCCGGTCCCATACTCCTTCCCCGCGAGTATCACTAACGGTGTTCCGGCATCACGATATCGCATTGCGGCTTCATAGATCGGCACAACCTCTTCGGTAGGGAAGTGGATTGTATGGCCACCTTCCTGGCCTTCGAGAAGAAGGTTCTTGATGCGCACGTTGCCGAAGGTGCCACGCATCATGACCTCATGGTTTCCGCGACGCGAACCGAAGGTGTTGAAGTCTTTGACCTCAACATTGTTTTCCCGCAAGTACGACCCAGCTGGTTCTAATTTGGGGATCGCTCCTGCTGGGGAGATGTGGTCAGTTGTAACGGAGTGACCGAGCAGCGCGAGTACTCGCGCTCCCTGGATGTCATTGCCAGGAGGAACTTCAAGCTCCATACCATCAAAGAACGGTGGCCTGCAAATGTAGGTTGAGGCTTCATCCCACTCATACAGGGTGCCTTCTTCTGGAAGTGGAAGTGCCTGCCAGTTCTCGTCTCCTGTTGTTACTAAAGAATAGCGTTTCGTAAACATCTCGGGTTTCAATGCATTGGCGACGGTATCTCGAACCTCTTCCTGTGACGGCCATATATCGGAAAGGAAAACTGGACGCCCCTCTTGGTCGTGGCCTAGGGGCTCATTGTAAAGGTCAATATCAACTCTTCCTGCGAGAGCATAAGCAACTACGAGCACTGGTGATGCGAGGTAGTTAGCACGGACAAGTGGGTGAATACGAGCTTCGAAATTGCGATTTCCGGATAGTACAGAAGTCACGACCAGCCCTTCTTGCTCTACAGCTTCTTGGATCTTTTCATGGAGAGGACCGCTGTTTCCGATACACGTCATGCAGCCGTATCCGACAACGTGGAAACGCAGTGCCTCCAGATAGGGTAAGAGCCCGGACTCGGTAAGGTAGTCAGTCACGACTCCACTGCCTGGAGCCATCGCGGTCTTAACCCAGGGCTTGATGTTGAGTCCCCGCTCAACCGCTCTCTTGGCTAGTAAACCCGCCCCGACCATTACTGATGGATTTGAAGTGTTGGTGCAACTCGTTATAGAGGCGATGACAACTGTACCATCCCCGATTTCATAATCACCGTCGTCGGTCTCGACCATAGAGGCCCGACTTGGTGCACCCATTTCTGCTACTGCCGTTGCGCGTTCCTGGCCACCGATCAGGCTCTCGCCTTCCCACTGTTCTGGTTCGCTTGTGCCATCTGGGAGCGTGAATCCAGCCGGAACGAGCCCCGGTAAATCCTGCTTGAACTGAGCTCGCATGTCCTCCATCCTGATTCGATCCTGGGGCCGCCTTGGTCCCGCTAGGCTCGGCTCTATGGTTGAGAGATCGAGTGCGAGGTCAGAGGTGTATGAGGGGTCGGGTGTCTGATCAGTACGAAACAGCCCGAGTTCCTTCGAGATCCGGTCAATACGCTGAACCATTTCCTCTGAGCGTCCTGTACCGCGTAGATAGTTCAGTGTGGCTTGGTCAACTGGGAAGAAACCAATGGTTGCACCGTATTCGGGTGACATGTTGGCCAAGGTAGCCTTGTCAGGCAGAGACAAGTTACTGAGTCCCGCACCATAGTATTCCACAAAGCTGCCCACGACACCGTGTTCGCGAAGCATCTCAGTCACACGCAGCACCAGGTCTGTTGCTGTTGCTCCCTCTGGAAGTGTTCCCGTGAGCTTCACACCCACAACCTCGGGTAGCAGCATGTAATACGGTTGCCCGAGAACAACAGCTTCTGCTTCGATCCCCCCTACTCCCCAACCCACGACACCCAAGCCGTTGATCATCGTTGTATGTGAGTCGGTGCCAACCACCGTATCAGGGTAAGCGAGCCAGGTACCTTCGTGCTCTCGCCGGTGAACGACGGAAGCGAGGTACTCGAGATTCACCTGGTGAACGATTCCTGTACCAGGCGGTACGACAGAGAAATTATCAAACGCTTCCGCTGCCCAGCGGAGGAAGGTGTACCGTTCCCGATTTCGCTCGAATTCCCGCTCGACATTGAGCCGGAAAGCGTCAGCGAAACCAAAGTGGTCTACCTGGACCGAGTGATCAATTACGAGGTCAGCGGGAACGACCGGGTTGATTCGCTGAGGATCGCCACCCAACGCCTTCAGTCCGTCACGCATCGCCGCTAAGTCGACCACTGCCGGAACACCGGTAAAGTCCTGTAGCACAACGCGTGTCGGCATGAAAGGAACATCGGCGCCGGATTTCTCAGGACTCCACTGGCCCACGGCCAGTACATGCTCCTCGGAAACGTATCGTCCGCCGGCATGTCTCAGGGTATTCTCAAGCAGGATGCGTATTGAGAAAGGCAAGCGATCTAGCGAGCTGATGATCGCTTCCTTCTCAAGCTTCTCTAAGCGATAGAAGGATGTAGGACCCTCAGGGAGGTCGGTAGTCGTAAGCGCCCCGAAGGGGTCAGGTCTCTTCTCCTGCACTATAGCTCCCGGAGTGAGTTTCAGGTTTTCTAGGCTTAATGATGACCGAAGTGGCTCACCGTGTCAGGGTCCAAATATTGGTGTAGGAAAACGAAGGTTGCTGGTATAGAATCTACATGTTCCATCCCAGCAAATCTCCCCTGACTCATCGGAACGGCGATTGCCGACTTTATCCTTGATGTTTAGGTAGATAACGTTCCCTACAGATGTTGTGTGACGAATGGGAGATGGAGAGAGATTCGCCGGATGTCGATAACTGCTCGCCTGGGAAGTGCATGATGGCACACGAAGACCGATCTGGGAGGCCAGCGCATAGTGGTCGGCGCGCTTTGGGATTAGCAAGTGTCAAACTCCCGAGAGGTTTCAACCAAGATCCGATGAGTGGCAAGATGCGGATTGTTTCAAAGAGATCTCTCATTGTTGTATTGCTTGTGCTTACCGGATGTGTAAGTGAATCGCAAAGTGGCATTGTTGCTCGGGTTGAAGATTGGACTTTGACGGAAACTCGACTAGCGGATCTTCTTGTTCTGGCCCAGCCATTCCCCCTCGATTCAGCGGCAGTGGAAGATTTAGTGCGGCACTGGGTTGGGGCGGCTGCGATCGCTCAAGTTTCCAGTAAGGAAAATCTTTCTGATGGAGAGGAAGTAGTTCGCTTCTCGACTTGGCTAGAACGTGACGAAGCCATCCTCCAACAGGAGCGAGAAGAGAGGCTCGGGGAAACCGTAGTGGTAGACTCCAGCGTGGCTGAGCGCTTCTTCCGAGACGGTTCCTATCGTCTATTGGCTCACGTATTACGACGAGTGGGAGCGGAGACCACTCAAGAAGAGAGGGCACTTCAACGTCGCACCGCCCAGCGTATTCTGGATGAACTCATAGCAGGTGGTAGCTGGAGCGCTGCGGTATCAGAAAGTGAAGATCCTGACACAAGGGAAGCCAGTGGGCTTCTCGGGCTCCTGGTCCGCGGTGAATTACCTCCAGAATTAGACAGGGTCGCTTTCCAACTTCAGCCCGGACAGGTATCCGGTGTAACCCAAACCAGTCGAGGATTTCATATCCTACATCGCCCAAGCTTGGAAGAGGTATCTGACCTTTATGCGCTGCACCTCAGAGACCGCTTTCTAGCCGAAGGTGAAGAAAAGTCCGATCAAGGACTGTTGGTGCAAAGAAGTTGGCTCGTATCCGCAGATGCAATTACGAGCCTACGAGGAATCGCTGGTGACCCTTCAGCATGGCTTGGGACCGATTTGTTGCTCGGATCTTGGCAGGGCGGAACTCTTTCAGGAGCAATGGTGGCTAGGTATGTACTTGCTCTTCCTTCGGCTGCCCGCCGCGAGATGATCGCTGCACCTGAGGGGTCTCTAGAAGCATTCGTTGAACAACTTGCGGTTCGAGGGATACGACTGAGTGATGCCCGAGAGAGAGGGCTGGAACTTAGTGAAGAAATACTAATCCAGTTGGAAGAAAATCACCGGGCAGATGTTCGCCAGTGGCATCAGGAGTTGGCCATCGATGAGACCGCGGCACCAGAGAGGTCAAACCTCACTCGATATATGGAGGGGTTAGTATCGCGGCGCGGCGTAACCGCCAATTTGAGGCCACTCTTCGAGGCGTGGTTGCTAGAGCGAGTGGATTGGGCCCTGGTTGAGTCCAGCATCCCTAAAGCGTTGTTAAGAGTTCGAAGTTTATTGGAAGGTGTTGAACCTTCGGGTCCTCAATGAAGACAGAATCGAGCTTTAGCAGTGCAAGGTGGATCATTCAAAAGGCCCTGCCCGTCTCGGCGATCTTTGCTGTGGCTGCATGCACTGCATCTGATGCACCTGTTTCAGCCATCCTACCTGGGGAAGCCATACCTGCTTTATCCGATGCAAACAGAGGCCGTTTCTTGCTGGGTCGAGCCTTATTCGAACGTATTGCGACACAAGACGAAGGCCTGGGGCCTCTTTACAACCAGGACCGCTGCAGTAGTTGCCATGATAGGCCGACCGTTGGTGGAGCGAGTTCCGCATCAGTCCGGGTCTTGAAAGCGACACGATTCATGGACGGTCGATGTGATCGCCTTGAGGCCTTGGGTGGTGACAATATTCAGCTTCGGGTGACTGAGCTTTTTGCTGCCCACGGGTTTGGAGCTGAAGAGATTCCGCTGGAAGCCACCGCCAGCGGTTATGTTACCGCCCCATCTCTTTTTGGCCTGGGTCTTATTGAGGCGATTCCGGATTCGGTTCTATTGTCCATCGCTGATCCAGAAGACCGGGACGGGGACGGTATTTCCGGGAGGCTGCCACGCATGGCTGATCAACGCTCAGCTAGGTTTGGCCGCAAGGGTGATGCAGCGAGCGTAGAGGATTTTGTTGAGAGTGCTCTCCGATTTGAGCTCGGTTTCACGACCCCTAGATATCCGGAAGAAGAGGCTAGGAATGGCGTACCTATTCCAGAGGGTGTAGACCCGATGCCTGATCCAGAGATCGATGCTGAGACACTGGGTCTATTAACGGACTATGTCCGCTTTCTGGGAGCGCCTGCTCCAGAGTTCTTGGGTCGTGGGCCAGCGGCGGACAGTGTATCCCAGGGTGAAGCGCTCTTTGATCAGATCGGATGTACTCAGTGCCACCGTCCTGAACTCCGTACGGGGAACGCAGAAGAACCAGTACTCAGGGACCAGGTCATTAGACTCTACTCTGATCTCTTGTTGCACGACTTTGGGAATGGAGCAGGGGACCTTTGTGGTTCCGATGCTCTTCCAGGAGAGTTCCGTACCCCTCCCCTTTGGGGTCTCAGATATCGTGAGCACTTCCTTCATGACGGGAGTGTGACGGATCTTGTTGAGGTTATCGATCGACATTCGGGTGAAGCGATACTAGCCCGGGTTCGGTTCCAGGGACTCGCTCCTCAAGCGCAAATGATGGTGCTGCGTTTTCTCAGGTCGCTCTGAAGTGCTGGTGGCATATGATTCAACTCACTGAGGTCAGGAAGTACTTCGGCGAAAAGAGAGCACTCGGACCTGTCTCATTCGAGATACAGCCGGGTGGTGCAGTGGGCTTTTTGGGTCTGAACGGTGCGGGTAAGACCACACTCCTCAGGATACTTGCTACTGATCTACGCTCGTCTACGGGTGAAGTTGAGATCGCAGGTATTAATGTTGCAGCAAATCCTCACGAAGTCCGAAAAAAGATAGGCTACCTTCCGGAAACTCCTCCTCTCTACAGAGACATGGCTGTCGGGGAGTACCTGAAATTCGTCGGGCAGATCAAGGGACTTAATCCGGATAGGGTGGACAACCGCGTGCGCGAAGTTGAGGAATACACACAATTGACGTCTGTGCATGACGAGTTCACTCAAAACCTTTCCCATGGATATCGCCAACGTGTTGGCATCGCCCAGGCGATCATACATAAGCCTGAGCTATTGATTTTGGATGAGCCAACAAAAGGTCTTGATCCGGTTCAGGTACTAGAGTTGCGTGGGCTTATCATGAGACTTAAGGAAGAACATACGATCTTAGTATCCAGCCATGTGCTCACTGAAATAAGCCAAACATGTGATCGGGTATTCGTATTGAATCAAGGTGAGCTTATCGCTTCGGGCTCTGAGGACGAGATCTCTGCTGACTTGTCGGGCACGTATCGGATCATGCTTGGTGCGCGTATGGCACCCGATACCCGGGCCGAGGACCTGGTCCACTTTGTTCAAGGGCTGCCCGATATCACCAGCGTAGAAATGGTTCAGCAGGATGACCAATTGTTGACGCTCTCAGTGCAAAGTCCGACCGACTGCCGAGGGAGCCTCAGCAGGAGTCTTGTAAAATCCGGGCATGATGTGGTTCGTCTAGAGCTGGGTTCTAACGAGCTAGAGAGCATCTTTGTCGAGTTACTCGGACAGCAGGTCAACTGAGATGAACGGTCTACGTGTGATTTTCCAACGCGAAATCAATGCGTACCTCAGGTCCTCGGTGGGCTATATCCTGGCAGCCACGGTACTCATGCTTGATGGCCTATTGTTCTACACTCAAGCACTGGGCCCTGACACTGAGGCGCGAGTTTCAGGACAGGTACTCGCGATCTTCTTCTATACCACTAGTGGCTTAACCGTGATCGCTTCCTTGGTGCTCTCCGTCCGTCTCATCGCTGAGGAACGCCAGCTGGGTACTCAAGTTCTGCTCAACACTTCGCCTGTCCGAGATTGGGAAATTGTGCTCGGCAAGTTCTTGGCTGCGCTTGTTTTCATCACCGGGATCACGCTCAGTACGCTATACATGCCACTGATGATCGTCGTAAACGGAAAGGTATCGATTGCCCAGATCCTAGTCGGGTATAGCGGTCTCGTGTTACTTGGAGCAGCCGTTCTTGCGATCGGTATGTTTGCGACTTCGCTGACTCGAAGTCAACTCGTCGCGACAGCTGTCGGAGCTGGAATTACTGCTGTCATGTTCTTGTTCTGGCCCCTCTCCACTGTTGTTGATCCGCCGATGTCTCGGGTGCTATCTGCGCTTGCTCTTCACGGACGGCATTTTTCAGGCTTCCAGCAAGGTCTTCTTCACACGCGTGACGTCTTCTACTACCTCGCGGTGACGTATTTCTTCCTGTTGTTGGCCACGAAAGTCTTGGAGGCCAAACGATGGGAGTAAGAACTCCGAAATTGACAGGGCTTCTAGTCACCGGGCTCTGTTCTGTCTTTCTGGGCGAGCGGGTTTTCCACGACCTATTCTTGGTCCGAGCACCGTTGGTACTTGTCGGGTTAGGCCTGGTGGTTGGAACAACGATATGGTCTACAGCAGCATCGAGCCGGGTCGGTGAACCCGAGAGAGATACTCACCGTTTTCTTGCGCTTCTACACGTCCTTTGCGCGCTTTCGCTAGTCGGACTCTTGATTGGTACCGAGGACGCCGTTCGTTGGCTGAACTTGGACTTTGAAGATGGTAGGTCTGAGTTGCGGTTCCGAAGAGGACTACTCTCCGTCTCGTCGATTGTTTTGGCAGTTTCATTATTGCCTTTGCTTGCTGCTCAATGGGCTATTCGATCGAGTGGTCGAAAAGTAACCGAGGCAGGTTATGCCGGGTCACTGAGGATCACTGAGACAGCCATCAGTGCGCTGAGTGTGGCACTCGCCGGCGCCATGCTAATGCTCCTGGGCTATGTCACTGCGGTGCAGGACCACGTTTTGGACGCCAGCTATTTCAAGACCTCCACACCTGGAACAGCTGTTGAGGAAATCGTTCGGAACATGGAGGAACCACTCCGAGTTCTTTTGTTTTTCCCGACAGTTGATCCAGTTAAAGATGAGGCGCTGAGCTACTTTCAGGCTCTTGGTAATGCCACGGATAATTTGGAGATTGCCGAAATCGACAGGCTCGCTGAGCCACAGGTGGCAGAGGAGTACAATATTCAGAGCGATGGAACCATCATCTTGATTCAAGGGGATCGGTTCGGAAGACTCGGGCTCTCTTCTGAACTCACGCGCGCGCGCAGCACACTGCGTGTTTTTGATAGTGAAACTCATGCGGCACTTCTCCAGCTGACGCGTCCGAAGATGGTTGCTTACATGACCGCAGGGCATGGAGAATTAAACAATCCTGATGTTGATAACGTGCTCGGGGGTGCTCTCGGTTCTGAGGTTCAGGATTCCCTTACTGCATTCCGAGACTTGCTGGGATTCCTGAATTATGAAGTGAGAGCGCTGACGTTGCAGCGTGGCTTAGGGAATCGTGTACCTGATGACGCGGCTATGGTGCTGGTGATCGGACCTCAACGCCCGTTCCTGGATGAGGAAGTGCTCGCACTTGCTGAATATCTCGAACGTGGAGGATCAGTTTTATTTGCTCTTGAGCCGAGCTCTGATTTCACTCTGGCGGGACTGCGTGACCAGCTGGGTATTGAATATCAGTCAACCATGCTCGTCGATGATCAGAATCACCTGAGGCAGCGAGGCGGGCTCTCTGATCGTCAGCTCATCGTGACAGACCGCTTCTCCTCACATGCCGCGGTAACCACTGCAAGTCGTGCAGGTGCAGGATCAGGAATACTCCTTATGGGGTCAGGACATCTCACTTCCATAGAGGAAATCGAAGGGGTCCGCAGAAGCTTCATCATGCACTCGTTGCCCTCTACATTCGCTGATTTGAACGGTGACTTTCAATTCGATGCAACGACAGAGTCGAGGCATAGCCACGAACTTGCGGTGGCTATCGAGGGGGTTGCAGCGGGCGAGCGCAACAACCTTCGTGCGTTGGTTTTTTCTGATGCCGAAATGTTTACGGATGGAGTTCTCGGCAGCCTGGTATCAAATGTCACGGTGGCAGCAGACGGAATTCGTTGGCTAGGCCGTGAGGAGGCATTCTCAGGTGAGATGGTTTCGGAAGAGGACGTACCGATCATACACACACGGTCGCAAGACGTTGCTTGGTTCTACGCCTTGATCATTGGGATGCCCACGCTCGTCCTTCTGGTTGGACTGGTGACTCTGGGTTCACGTAGAAGACATAGGATCAGGAGTCTGGCGACGTGATCGGAACCAAGATTCATGGAGGCCTACTAGCTATCGCTCTACTTCTGGCTTTCCAAACATGGAATAGAGAAGCACCCACCGAAATCGAACTTGAGAGAATCCTCGTATGGGAGCGGGATACAAGCGCTGTGCTTTCCGTCACCTATCGATCGTCAGATATGGATTTAGTACTCAGCCGTCGCTCAGAGAACGACCAGTCTTTTTGGGCCGGATCTGAGGTTAACTACCAAGATGGAGTTGGCGATCCCGACCTAGATACGCTCGTCTTTCCACTAGGACTACCAGGTGGCAAGCTGATTGAGGACTTCGCAGAATTCCGGGTCCTACGCGACCTAGGTGGTATTGGGAGAGATCGTGCAGATGAATTTGGACTCCATGAGCCCGAAGCTACTGTGTCTATTGAGTTCAGTGATGGTGCCGAGGACCTGTATCTCGGAAAGAGACCCGTCGGATCTGAGGACCGCTACGCGTGGGATTCTCCTGAAGGCAGTCTGTACGTTATTCCTGCGGACGTAATCAGACCTTTAATGCTAGGATCACCGGCTCTTCGTGAACGCCAGGTCCACTATTTTCTCGTATCTGACGTTCTTCGAGTCCGGATAGAAGTTGATGGCCGAGAGCGTGTAATGGTGCGTCAACCGTCAGAAATTGGCGATCCTGCAATCTGGTATCCGCCGGGTTCCTCCGGGCGGCCTGACCTAACCTTTGCGAATTTCATGCAACGGGTTGGTCAAGTCTCAATCGAAGGTTTTGGAAGGGGAGTATCGGTGGACTCCCTCGTCGAATTGATGCGCATCGAATACTTCGATGAAGACGATGAAGAGATCGGTTTTCTAGAAATCTATACTGAATCAGATGAGTCTGGTGAAAATTACTACATCCTCAGCGAGCGAACAAAAGTCCTTGCTGAAGCGGTCAAGTCACTCGCGGCAGTGGTAGCTTTGGACTTGACAGATATTTTTTGAGTATTACCGGAGA
>CEWR01029471.1_pt1 | contig 10906 bp, 10 predicted proteins | sample 356321 | NCBI WGS metagenome assembly CEWR01 (sample SAMEA2621551, study PRJEB7988) | marine metagenome | biome: marine biome (ENVO:00000447); feature: mesopelagic zone (ENVO:00000213); material: "saline water (ENVO:00002010), including plankton (ENVO:xxxxxxxx)" | depth 790 m
ACGAAGGGGCATTCCGATTAGTCGGAATGCCCCTTCGTATATTCCCGACCGTCATTCTGGCCTTCGCCAGAATGACGGTCAAGCCAATTCTTCATATAGATCGCGCCAACCTGGATTTGTCTTCCAAATCAGCGCTTTCTTCCCACGCCCGTTTCCAATGTTTGATCGCCTTTTCCCACGCTATAACAGTCTCCGTCGTATCGTGGGCTTCGTACCATACCAACGTGTGTACTCCGTAGAGTCTGGTAAATCCTTCCACCAAGTCGTTCTTATGCTGCCAGACACGGTAAGCGAGATTTGAGGTAACGCCGACGTAAATAGTGCCGTTGCGGTGGCTTGCGAGTAAATAGACGCAGGGCCGTCTCCATGGATTCCGGCGAAAGCCGGAATGACGGTGAGAGCGCGTCTAAGTACTCATGTTTGTAAAGACCCCACTAATCCGCGGCAAATACCGCCAGCTCTTCCTGGTCTATGACGGCGGCGTCGCGGCAACGGCGCATGATTCGGAAGATGGTCCGCACTGTTACTGAGAACCGCTCCGCAGCTTCTTCAACCGACAGGTCATCCTGCTGCATGGCCGACCAGATCTTGAAGTCCCGCGCCAACCGTCGGTTGCGCTGGAACCAGGCTGGGTCATCATACTTACACTGGGGCAGTGGGCAGTCGAGGCAAGCTGCGGAGACCTCACAACCCGTATCTTCGTAATGGTAAAATTCAGGCACGGCGTCTAGAACGGGGCTGGAAGTGATAGGCCAGTCTAAAGCGGTCATGTCGTAACTCCAAAACAAATGTTCTAATATTGCTCAATAAGTTTAGAACACTAGTTCTGAACATGTCAATACTTTTCCGAACATACTTTCTGTTTTCTTGACATTCACGCTCAAACTCGCCTGAGATTCAGGAAACTCCACACGAAACCCGGAGGTGGCCTCAGTGCCCGAAACCCCAACTGACGAACCCAAGGTGATTAACGAATATGAAACGATGATGTACAAAAGGCGGGGCAAGGTCGCCTACATCATGTTCAACCGACCCCAGGCGCTGAACGCGGTCAATGACCAGTTCGAAGAAGACCTGCACTCAGCGCTCTTGGAGTTCGATCTGGACGACGAAGCCTGGGTGGCCATCGTCCACGGCGCGGGACGGAGTTTCTGCGCCGGGGCCGACATCAAACAGCGGTTCGTGGCCATGACTCCAGAGCAGAGCGCCCGCCGGGAGCGGGGACCAAACCCCGAGGGCTACATGGGCCGGTCGATCAACTGGAAACCCGTAATCGCAGCGGTCCACGGATACGCCCTGGGCGCGGGCATAGTCATCGCCGCCGAGTCCGACATGATCGTTGCCTCGGAGGACGCAAAATTCGGCATCACCGAGACCAGAAGAGGATTGCCCGGCGGCCGGATCTGGGCCAAGGTCAACGCCTTCATGCCCTCCAAGATAGCCTCGGAGATGGTGATAACAGGAGAACACATAGACGCCGCCGAACTATACCGGCTTGGGTTGGTCAACCGTCTGGTACCCACGGGAGAGCACGTGAGAGCCGCCGAAGAGCTGGCGGAGAAGGTGTTGAAGTCACCACCGTTGGCCACTCGGGCGGCAGTGAAACTAACACGCCGTCAGTGGGTCCAGACCGGGGCCGAAGCCGACATGCAGATGCTGCCGCTGAAACTACACCTGACTGAGGACTTCAAAGAGGCCAGTCAGTCGTTCGTGGAAAAGAGAGCGCCGGAGTACCACGCCCGCTAAGCGGCCTAGCCGGATTCGCCGCTAATTCAGTAAGATCTCGGGCTAGCGCCGAGCAGCAACGTAAGCGACACCAGCTATCATTCCGACATGCACCCAATCTTCAACCGTATCCCGAGACGGTCGCCGACCTGTAATCAAACAAATAAGATCAGCGAAGAAATCGGCGATAATCTTTGAAACGCTCCGGCCTTGTCGTTCTCCGAGAAAATTCTCTGCGAACCAGCGGGAGAAATCTCCCAGATTTTCTGAGTTACTCAATTCATCCACCCTTACCCTTTTTGCCTACTCGATTTAGTGTTTCTTTATGTTTAATAAACCGTCTAACCCAACGCCTAGCACTGCTGCAGATACAGACAACGGTATAGCGGCGCTAAACCCATCGCCGGTCACTATATAAACGGCGAATGCTCCAAAAAGTAATACGACGAACGCGCCCATCAAGAACAAGGAAGTTAAAGCCTTATCGTTTCGGCCCATAAGCGAACACCATAAGAATATGGGGAAAAAGAAAGCCCCCCTACTCCTTCAGGAGTAGGGGGGATTCTTGTTTCATACACCAAGGGTTAGGTCACCGCGGCCGGCCACGGCCAGGGTTGGTCGCGCACTGTGGCCAGAGACGGGGGCACTTTGCCTCCGAGTACCGCGCCGTTGCTGAGTCTAGCTTCAACCTTCAAGAAGCTGAACCAGAGAAATTTGGAAGAGCGTATCTGGAGACTGCATACATATGGGGCTAAGGTGCCGTCAACCAGAACCCTGACCCCGTCGGCAGGCACTTCGTGAAACCGGGATTGTTTGCGATGCCCAAGGTACGTGCTGACCTAGATCCCGGCAGCGGGACCGGCTCAATGATCGAAACATTGCAGGTCAAAAACAACCAGGTCCCTTCGTTTCTGAACGTGCTCCAGGGCGTCAGGGCTGAACGAAATTTCTATTTCGCCATGATTTACGGGACCGTCGCCTGCCGGCCGGCCGTAGCGGAGCCGTTGGACGTTAAGCCCAGGAGGCACGACGTCCCAACACGAGGCCGTTTTCCAATTCCAGGTCTGCTTTCAGGTTTCGGAAAAACAAGAATTTCTTGCTGTCGATGTTCATGGTGGTGGTGTGCTGGGCCAGGTTGGGCAGAATGAACAATTCCACACCATCCTGCGTTATCTTGCGGTAGGAAGTGATATCACGGCGGAAGATTCGGGTATCGACCGATACCTCAGTGGAGTTACCTCCTCAAGACGAGAAGGAAATCAAGTCCACGGCCGCTTGGCCGCCCTTGCTCTGGATATGCTCCAAGGCCTCAGGCGTCAGATTGATCTCCATCAGTTACCTCTCCGGCCGGTTTCCCCCTCCGGCACACTGAAACAATGAATGAACAGTAACCATGCGCTGATGAGGTACTGCTCCGAAACTATGATGCGCCAATTTCTCTTGAGGTTCAATCCCGCCGGTTAACTTTTGAGCCGAAGAACAAGGCTGTTACGGGCATCCACGCTGGCCGGATGGACCGTTTCCCCTTTCTCTAGGCGGACCGCCATCTCCCGGGACAGGAATTCAAGCAACGCCAGGTCCAGGCTCTCCTGCGCCATTTCATGCAGCCGGGCCTGGTAAGAGTAGACAACCGACTTCTGCGGGTCCAATTTATCGGCCAGAAAAACCAGTTTACCCAAGTCGTCTAACGAAGCGTGAGCAGTTGAATGCCAACGCACAGCTTCATATAGGCCGAGGTCGTTGAGGTCTTCCTCTTGTCGCAGCAGTTCAGCTCCCACAGGCCCGTGGAGCAAAAGCGGGAAGTCGCGGTCTACGTCAGTCACGGTCACGCCCAGGGCAGCGGACATCTTCAGGAGGTCATCGCCAGGCACAGCGCGGCAGACATCATGTGCCAGGGCGCCAAGCTCAGCGCGCTTGGGGTCGACTTGATTGCAGGCGGCCAGTTCTTGGGCTACGTCGCGCACGCGGTAGATGTGGGCCTGCAGACCGTCGGGGAGAGACTTCAGGCGGTCCTGGAGGCGTTGGAGCAACTCGGGCATTTAAGAATCCCAGGTGATATGCCCTACCCCATGGCTCCCAATTTCTTGCCGCCAAGGAGATGCATGTGGGGGTGGACAATCTCCTGGCCTGAGTCTTCGCCCTGGTTGAGCACCAACCGGTAGCCGCTGAGAGTAACGCCCTCACGGCGGGCGATCTCTTCGGCCACTACGAACATGTGTCCCATGATCGGCACCTGTCCGGGCCCGACGTAGGCCAGGGAGGCGATGTGCATATTGGGGATGATCAACATATGCACAGGGGCTTTAGGATTGATGTCCTTGATGGCGAAGACCCGGTCGTCCCGGTAAACCGGGGCAGCGTGCATCGGGTCTTGGGCCATGTTGCAAAAAATACATTCAGTGGTGGTGGTCATGCCGCGTTCGCCTCCGTGGCGTTTGTGGATTAGGTTAAGGCTATTCGTCGTCTAGGTGTTGCAGGACGATCTCTTTGTGGTGGTTTGCGTCGCCGTAGGTCAGCTCGTGCACCTTGGCCCTCCGTGTGTACAACTGCAGGTCGTGTTCCTTGGTAAAGCCGATGGCGCCGTGGCACTGGTGGGCCGTGCCGCACACCCGGCGGTATGCCGGGCCTATCCAAGCCTTGGCCATGGCTACTTCCTTTTGGGCTGGCAAGCCCTCTGACAGCCGCCACACGGCCTGATACGCGATGTTCTTGGAACCTTCCACATCGGTGGCCATACGAGCGCAGTGGTGTTGCACGGCCTGGAAGGTGCCGATGGCGCGACCGAACTGGGTGCGACCCTTGGCGTACTCGACGGTCATGTCTAACACAGCTTCGGACCCGCCTAGCATTTCGATGCACTGGGCCGCCGTGGCCCGCATGATTGCGCGATCGATTATTAGCCAAGCCTCGCCGACGGCTCCGATCGCGGAGTCGGCAGAAACATTAACCTTGTCCAGGCTAACCTCAAAAACACGTTCATTGCCCACGGATTGCATAGGAGTGATGGTGAGTCCGTCAGTTCCGGCAGGCACTAAGAACAGTGAGATTCCATCAGCGGGGTCCGAGCCCGACGATGTACGTGCAGCCACTAAAATAACGTCCGCGGCCGCAGCATCAGGTACGAACAGCTTGGTCCCCGTGATCTCGTATCCGCCGCCTTGCTGGCTGGCGATGGCCTGGATGTCCCAGGGCTCGTAAGCTGCTCCCGCCTCGACAACGGCCATGGTCAGGATGATCGTTCCAGCGCAGATACGGCTGATCAGTTCGTCTTTCTGAGCGTCCGAGCCGCCGTCAAGCACGGTCATTCCGCCCAACACCACCGTGGAGAAGAAGGGCGAGGGAGCCAACGAACGGCCTATCTCTTCCAGCAGCACTCCCAGATCGGCAAAGTTGCCGCCAGTGCCGCCGTATTGCTCGGGGAAAGCAACCCCGGTCCAGCCAAGGCCAACCATCTGGCGCCACAGTTCATCGCTGAATCCCCGCGAGTCTTCCTCCATCTCTCTCACCAGGGTTAGAGGGCACTCGCGAACCAGGAAATCCTGAGCGCTGGTTTTCAGCATCTGCTGTATCTCGGTTAGACCCAGGTCCATGCTATTCCTCCGAATTTACTGCTAGTCAGATTGAGCGCGGATAGTATATCCCATCGCCTGATGGGTGGGTAGTGGCATGGTCTCAGCAACGTCACTCGCCGACTGTTTGCTTGTTCCATCATAACGAACCTGTCCTACCCGGTCATCGTAAGCCCGGCCTCCCCACTCATGGTGAGCCTGTCGAACCACGGTGCGGTAATGTCAGGGTCCTTCGACGGGCTCAGGGCGAGCGGAGATCAGCCCACTGCGCCGGCCACAACCGTTACGCCTTAGACGGCTCCACTTCCACCACGATTTCCACTGGCGTGTTGCGGGCGACGATTATCTCCATATCCTCGGAGCCGTCGTTGATCGGTTGGTGGGTGGCCTCCGCCGGCACGTAGATAAAATCGCCGGGTCCTATGGCCAATTCGGTCTCTAGATTGTCGCCGACCACGAAACGGCCGTGGCCTTTGACCACGTAGATGGCCGACTCGCAATTCACATGGTAGTGGGGGCTGGAGGCACAGTGGGGCGGGATGGTTGCCACGGCCAGGTGGATGCCGGTGGAACCGGTCAGCTTCTCGGACACGCCCGCCAGGCGCGTCATGGCCCCTGATTGAATCTCCACTTCCAGGCCGTCGGGATGGATAACCTTGATCTCACTCATTTCGAACTACCTTTGTTGCTGACTAGAGGCTGCGTACCATCTTGTCCAACTGGCTGATGGCTTTTTGAATATTTTCTTGGGAATTGGCGTAAGACAGACGCACGTATCCCTCACCGTATTCGCCGAAGGCGCTGCCAGATAGCAGAGCGACCCCGGCTTCGTTCATCGCTTTAGTCTCGAATTCTATGGATGTGAGCCCGGTCTCTTTGATGCTGGGAAATGCGTAGAACGCGCCTTCCGGCTCGGGGCAGTTGACCCCAGGGATGCTTTGCAAGCCGTCAGCGATAAGCCGGCGGCGAATGCCGAACTCGGCAACCATGGCCTCGACTTCATCCCTAGGCCCTTCTAGCGCCGCCACCGCAGCCTTCTGGGTGAATGGCGCTGCGCAAGAAACGCTGTTAACGGCCAGCTTGACGATATGGGGCACCAACTCCTCGGGAAAGATCCCGTAGCCCATCCGCCAGCCGGTCATTGCGTAGCTCTTGGAAAAGCCGTCCAAGATGATGGTCCGTTCCTGCATTTCGGGAATGGAAGAAATGCTGTAGTGGTCACCCGTATAGAGGATGTCTTTATAGATCTCGTCAGCCATCACGTACAGCCCTGGGTGCTGCATCACGATCCCCGCAATCTTTTCCAGTTCCTCCTTAGTCAGGGCCGAGCCACAGGGGTTCTCCGGAGAGTTGATGATCATCAGCCGTGTTTTATCCGTAATCAGGCCGGGCAGGGCATCAATGTCAGGGTGGTAGCCCGTTTCTTCCATGAGCTGCATAGGCACAGGTGTAGCGCCGGCGAACTTGATCATGGACTCATAGATCGGGAAGCCGGGGTTGGGGTAGATGACTTCGATACCGGGCTCAGCCAGCGCCAGAAGCACATAAAACATGATGGGTTTTGCGCCCGGCGTCACTACAATGTTGGCCGGGTCGGTGTCCGTGCCCCGGACTTCACGGCTATTCCGGGCGATGGCCTCGCGAAGTTCGGGCAGCCCGGCCGTGGGGGCGTAATGGGTGAAACCGTCGCTGATAGCCTGCATGCCGGCCTCGACGATATGCCTGGGCGTCTCGAAGTCGGGCTCGCCGATCTCAAGGTGGATTATCTCTTTGCCCTGGGCTTCCAAGGCGCGGGCTCTGGCCAGCACCTCAAACGCCGATTCAGTGCCCAAGTCGTTCATACGGGCAGCAACTGTCATCGGTCCTCCGGAAACATGGGATTCCAAAATTGGCGAAGTGTTTGTGGAAATGCGCCAGAAACTCAGTCCGACTGGACCTGGTTCTCGGTGCGCACTGAAAGGCCGAAGATCTTGATGAATCCCTCGGCCGAGCTGTGGTCGAACTCGTCGGCGCGGTCATAGGTAGCCAGTCCGTAGTTGTACAGGGCCTTGGGCGCCTGCCGCCCCACAACGGTTCCGGTGCCTTTATGCAGCCGCATCTTGATATCGCCGGTGACGTACCGCTGAGTGCTCTGGACGTAGGCGTTAAGGTCGGCCCGATGAGCGGTGAACCAGAGCCCGTTGTAGACCACATCGGCGTACTCCAAGGCGATTCTGGCCTTGGTGCGGGCCTGGTCTTTGGTCAGGGTCATGGCTTCCAGCGCCGTATGGGCCGTGTGCAGCAGCGTGGCCGCCGGACACTCGTATATTTCCCGCGACTTGATCCCGACCAATCGGTTCTCCACATGGTCGATGCGTCCAATGCCGTGGGCGCCGGATAGGGTATTCAGATGATTTATCAGGTCGGTCCCGGCCATGCTCTCGCCGTCGACCGCAGTGGGCACGCCACACTCGAAATGAATCTCCACGTAGGCTGGCTCGTCCGGAGTTTCAGACACCGGACTGGTCCAGGCGTAAGCGTCCTCGGGCGGTTCCAGCCAAGGGTCTTCAAGCTCCCCGGCCTCGACGCTCCGGCCCCATAGGTTCTCGTCGGTGGAGAACCGGCTCCGGTTGGCGTTGATGGGCAGATTCCGGGCCTGACCGTATTCGATCTCATCTTCCCGGCTCATTCCCCAGTCACGGATGGGCGCGATGACGTCAATTCCCGGCCCCAGGGCGGCGATACCGACTTCCAGTCTGACCTGGTCGTTTCCTTTGCCCGTGCAGCCGTGGGCGATGGCGTAAGCACCGTGTTCCTTGGCAACCTCAACCAAATATCGAGCGATCAGCGGGCGTCCCAGCGCAGTGGCCAGCGGGTATTGTTCTTCGTAGACCGTGCCTGCCTGCAGGGACGGGAACAAGAATTCGTTGACCAGAGTGTCCCGGCCATCAACGGTTAGCGCTTCCGTTGCGCCGATGGTCAGCGCCCGTTGGCGGATGGACTCCAGATCCACCATCCCCAGGTCGATGGTTAAGGTGATTATGTCTGCGCCGTACTTTTCCTGCAGCCACGGGACCGCCACGGTGGTATCCAGTCCCCCGCTATAGGCCAGTACGATTTTCGGCTTTGCCATTTCTGTTGAGGTTGCTCCCTTAATACTGTTTCCAGATTCTGACGTGACGGATGCGTAAACCGACGCCCCCATCCTAACCTTCCCTCTGCGCGGGGGAAGGGACTGTTCGCTAGATCGTCGCCAGGGCGTCACCCAGGCGTTCCACCGCCCCATCGATCTCTTCTCTGGTTACGGTCAGAGGCGGCATGAAGCGAATGGTGGTGGGCCGGGGCGCATTCAGCAGAAGCCCCGCCTCGTTGGCTGCTGTCAGCACCTGAGGCGATATATCGCTCTCAAACTCCATGGCGGCCAACAGACCCTTGCCCCGGACTTCCGCAACGAATGAGAAACGGTCCTTCAGGTCGTTCAGCCGTCCCAGAAGGTAGGGCTCCATCTCTTTGGTCTTGCCGGGGATGTCGTTGTCGATGAGGAATTTGGTCCCCGCATAAGCGGCAGCTGTAGTCAGCATGTTGCCGCCAAATGTGGAACCGTGATCGCCCGGCACCAAGGCCATGCAGGACTCTTTGGACATGAAGGCGCCGATGGGGACGCCGTAGCCAAGCCCTTTGGCCAGCGTCATGACATCAGGCTCGATACCGTATTCTTGGTATCCGAACAGGCTGCCCAGACGGCCCATACCAGTCTGGACTTCGTCTAAGATCAGCAGTATTCCCTGCTTGTCGCACCAGTCCCGGATTCGCTGCAGATAGTCGTCAGCGGGAATAATCACACCTGCCTCGCCCTGCACCGGCTCGATCATCACTGCGGCCGTCCTTTCGTTGGTAGCCTCCATGATGGCTTCAACGTCGTTGTAATCAACGTGGACGAAACCGGGCTGCAGAGGCGTGAAGTTCTCCTGGTAGTGGGGCTGTCCGGTGGCAGCCAGGGTGCCCATGGTCCGGCCATGGAACGAATTCAAGGCTGTGATGATCTCATAGGCGCCGTCGCGGTTAAGCTTGCCGTAACGGCGGGCCAGTTTCATGGCCCCTTCGTTGGCCTCAGCCCCACTGTTGCCAAAGAACACTAGGTCCAGGGCGCTGTTCTCAACCAGCGTCTCGGCCAATTGCAGTTGGGGCACGCTGTAGAACTGGTTTGAAACCTGCATCAGCGTTGCGGCCTGGTCTGCGATAGCCTTGGTCACCACCGGATGGCAATGGCCCAACTGGTTCACAGCCCAACCGGCCACGAAGTCCAGATACTCTTTCCCGTCGGCATCCCAAGCACGGGTCCCTTCGCCCTTGACCAGCACCACCGGTTGGCGGCGCACCGTCTGGGCGTAATACTTCTTCTCAACGTCGATCCAATCACTGCTCTTGGTCATTGTGGGTGTCCTCCCCCATTGTCGGTCTTGGTCATTGCGGGTCCTTTTCTAAGGACTCTCGTAGGCGTTCTACAGCCTCTTGGATATTTTTCAAGGCCTCGTCCAGTTCGGTAACTGCATCCTCGATTACTCGCAAGTCTTCCGAGTTCGGAGTCGCTTGGCCTTCCCCACCCGACCCGATAGGCACGACATCAGAAGGCGGCCCACCCTCCAGCAGCAGCGCCAACCCCTCTCCAACGCTGTCCGCCATAACCACGTTACTGCCGTCGGCTAGGATAACCTTTTTGAGCTCTGGAAATGCCAGCCCTTCTGACTGGAGATACAGAGGCTCCACATAGATTATCGCATCGCCCACCGGTATGACCAGCAGCTGCCCTCTGACGATGCGCGACCCCTCTCCCTCTCCTCCCCACAACGTGAATTGCTGGGAAATTAACGGGTCATTTTCAATCCGGGCTTCCACCTGACTGGGCCCATGGACCTGCGGGTCTTTAGGCACTGTGAAGGCATTTAGCTTGCCGTAATGAACCCCGTCGTTCCGGGCCGTTAGCCAACCGACCAGGTTCTTTTTCTCGCCGGCCGGACTGAAGGGCAACATTAACACAAACTCTTCGCTATCGCCGCCGGGCATCTGCAAGATCAGGTATGACGGGTGGACCTCAACTCCTCGCCTGCCAAAGCGGCTGTCTTCGGGTATTGCCCACTGGTCGGCCTGGTTGAAGAACACCTGGGTATCGGTGACGTGGTAACGCAGGTACATTTCCGCCTGGACCGAGAACAGACCGTTGGGGTAGCGGATGTGGGCTTGGAGCTCAGAGGGCATCTCGTCAAAGTCCAAGAACAATTCCGGGAAGGCACGGCGATACATCTGCAGCAGCGGATCGTTGGGGTCCATGACATAGATGGACACCTCGCCACTGAAGGCATCGACCACCGCCTTGACGCTATTGCGGATGTAATTGAAACCGCTGTCCGTGAGTGTTGAGTAAGGGTAACGGTCGGTCGTCGTGAACGCATCCTGCAGCCACCACAGCTTCCCCGAGCCATCCACCACCGGGTAAGGGTCTTCATCCATGGTCAGAAACGGCGCCAGCGCCTTGACCCGGCCGCTGATCTGACGCCGGTACTGGATCTTGGTGCCGGAGGATATCTGGTCGCTAAGCAGTATGTTGATATCGGCGAATTGCCAGGCGTAAGCCA
>CEWR01143937.1_pt1 | contig 10906 bp, 8 predicted proteins | sample 356321 | NCBI WGS metagenome assembly CEWR01 (sample SAMEA2621551, study PRJEB7988) | marine metagenome | biome: marine biome (ENVO:00000447); feature: mesopelagic zone (ENVO:00000213); material: "saline water (ENVO:00002010), including plankton (ENVO:xxxxxxxx)" | depth 790 m
CACGATTCACGATTCACGATTCACGATTCACGATTCACGATTCACTACTGTCCTTCTTTTTTATCTTCTGGACCCTGCATGTTTTTAAACGAATATCTAGTCAAGTCTTTCCCTTTGTATCCATTGTAAATAAACAAGGGCATCAGAATAAATGCCAAAATTAAGACTCCAATTCCGATACAAAGCTCAGCTTTTTCAGATTTGATACTTTGTAAGTACAATCCACTTCCTATAATACCAAGGACGATAAATAATAGTATTTGTATCAGTCTTTTCATATTTCATATTTTTTTTAAAAATTTCGACTTTCAATCTTTTAATCTATGTCGTTACTTCAATTAGTTTTCTACGATACGCAGTTAAGAGTCTTGATTTAGATATAAAGCCCATGTATTTTCCGTTTTTTACAACAGGTAGATTCCAAGCACTACTGTCTTGAAACTTCTTCATGATTTTCTTCATAGTATCTTTTTCGTAATTGATAACTTCAGGAGAATTATGCATCAATTCATTTACAGTTACGGTTTCGTACAAAGACTGATCAAACATAATTCCGCGAATATCATCGAGTAATAAAACACCTAGATATTGATGGTCATGATTGACTACAGGAAAATTATTTCTAGAGGATTTAGCAACAGCGTGTTTTGCAACATATCCCAATGTCATTTCAGGGTTTAATGAAATAAAATTAGTTTCAATAACTTTATCAATGTTCATAAGCATCAAGACATTTTTGTCTTTGTCATGAGTAATTAACTCTCCTTTTTTAGCAAGTTCAGCCGCATAAATATTAAAAGGAATGTATTTTTTTGTTATCAAAAAAGAAATGGCGGCAGTGATCATCAAAGGGATAAATAACTCATGTCCTCCAGTAATTTCTGCAATTAAGAATATTGCTGTCAAAGGGGCATGTAGCACACCAGCCATCAATCCTGCCATTCCTACCAAAGTAAAATTACTTAGAGATAATTGATGATCAGAGAAATTTAATGTGTTAAAAAACAAAGCAAAAGCAAAACCAGAAACACTGCCTGTAAACAATGTAGGTGCAAAGACACCACCAACTCCACCAGCTCCAAAAGTAATAGAGGTAGCGACTACTTTAAAAAGAACAAGACCAATTAAGAAGAGGATGATCCACCAATTATTATCTGTGACCAGATGAAAAATATTTTGATTAAATACATCGTTTACGTTGTCATTCAAAAGATTGTTTATTGTTGAAAACCCTTCCCCAAATAAAGGAGGAATAAAATAAACAATAACTCCCAGTCCTAAACCTCCGATAAGAAGTCTTATGTATGGGTTGGCGAATTTTGAGAAAAAATCACTAATTGCAAAGTAGACTTTACTGAAATAAACAGAAATCAATCCACAGCTAACTCCTAGTACAATATAATATGCGGTATCAACGAGCGTAAATTTGTCATCTAATTCGAATCTTAATATAGAGTCATCTCCTAAAAAGAAATATGAAGTTAAGATAGCAGATATTGAAGATAATAACAGAGGAATCATGGATACCAAGGTTAAGTCTAAACTAAAAATTTCTATGGCAAAAATAATTGCGGCAATAGGAGCCTTGAAAATTGCAGACATGGCCGCTGCCGCTGCTGCGCCAATTAATAATGTTCTGGAAGATTGGTTTAAGTGAAACAACCGAGATACGTTAGATCCAATAGCAGCACTGGTAGCAACTGTTGGACCCTCTAATCCAACCGAACCACCAAAACCAACGGTTATGGGCGCAGTAAGAATAGAACTATACATTTTGTAACGTTCCATGATTCCTTTTTTCTTAGATATGGAATGTAGTGTGGAAGGAATACCATGAGAAACTCTATGTTTTATGACATATTTAATTATTAACAAGGTAAGAAATAAACCTATCAATGGGAAAATAAAATAAAAAGCTTCTTGGTATTTGTGTATCACGCCCTCTTCAAAAGTTTTCTGAATAAGGTGTGTTAAGTTTTTAAGTATAACCGCAGCTAGACCAGAAAGCAAACCAATAATAATACTTACAATGTAAATAAATTGCTGACTTGTAAGGTGTTTGTATTTCCAAATTAGAAACTTGGTAATCAGATTTTTTTTGTGTGGCATGCTCGTTTCAATCAAAAACCCCACTTGTTAAAGTGGGATATAAGTTTTACTCTTGTTTGTTGTTTTCTTTTTCTAAAACGTTTAGTTTTAGACTTAATTCTGTTAGTTGAGCATCCGCTAATTTAGATGGCGCATCAATCATAACATCTCTACCTGAGTTATTTTTCGGGAATGCAATAAAATCTCTAATCGTTTCTTTTCCTGCTAAGATTGCAACCAATCTATCTAGTCCAAAAGCCAATCCACCGTGGGGGGGTGCTCCGTATTCGAATGCATCCATTAAGAATCCAAATTGTGCTTCTGCGTCTGCTTCGGAGAAACCTAAATGTTTCAACATGGTCGCTTGTATCGCTTTGTCATGGATACGAATAGATCCGCCTCCAATTTCATTTCCGTTCAAGACCAAGTCATAAGCATTTGCTTTTACTTCTCCTGGGTTAGATTCTAATAACTCTAATTGTCCAGGTTTAGGAGATGTAAACGGGTGGTGCATTGCATGGTAGTGTCCAGTTTCTTCATCTAACTCCAATAGAGGAAAATCGATTACCCATAAAGGAGCGAATTCTTCTGGTTTTCTTAAATCTAAACGTTCTGCTAATTCCATACGCAAAGCACTTAATTGCGCTCTTACTTTATTTGTAGCTCCTGAAAGTACACAAATTAGGTCTCCAGGTTTTGCTCCTGTTTTTTCTGCCCAAGCGGCTAAATCTTCTTGGTTGTAGAATTTATCTACTGAAGATTTGAAAGTACCATCCTCATTGTATTTTGCGTACACCATTCCTAAGGCTCCAACTTGTGGACGTCTTACCCAGTTTACTAATTTATCTATTTCTTTTCTCGTGTAAGAGGCTCCTCCAGGAACAGCAATCCCTACAACCAATTCTGCTTCATCAAAGATTTTAAACTCTCTGTGCTTCGCAACATCGTTCAATTCGCCGAACTCCATTCCAAAACGAATGTCTGGTTTGTCGTTACCATATGTTTTCATGGCATCGTCATAAGTCATTCTAGGGAAATCACCGACTTCAATATTGTTTACTTTCTTCAGTAAGTGACGTGTCAATCCTTCAAAAATATTTAAAATATCTTCTTGCTCAACAAACGCCATTTCACAGTCAATTTGTGTGAATTCTGGTTGTCTATCAGCGCGTAAATCTTCATCTCTAAAACATTTTACAATTTGAAAGTATTTATCCATTCCACCAACCATCAATAGTTGTTTGAAAGTTTGAGGAGATTGTGGTAATGCGTAAAATTGTCCTTCATTCATTCTTGAAGGCACTACAAAATCTCTAGCTCCTTCAGGAGTAGATTTGATTAAATAGGGAGTTTCTACCTCAATAAAATCTTCATTTGATAAGAAGTTACGAACCTCTTGTGTTACTTTAGATCTAAAAATCAAGTTGTTTTTAACAGGGTTTCTTCTGATATCTAAATAACGATATTTCATACGCAATTCTTCACCACCATCCGTTTCGTCTTCAATCGTAAAAGGAGGGATTTTTGCTGTGTTTAAAATTGTCAACTCAGAAACCAAAAGTTCAATTTCTCCAGTTGCAATTTTAGCATTTTTAGATTGACGTTCAATTACGGTACCTTTTACTTGAACTACAAATTCGCGCCCTAAACTTTTTGCTTGCTCGATGATAGCTTTGTCTGTGCGATCTTCATCAAATATCAATTGAGTAATTCCGTAACGATCGCGTAAATCAACCCAAATCATAAACCCTTTGTCACGTATTTTTTGTACCCAACCTGATAAGATTACTTCTTGTCCAACATTTGAAATATTTAATTCCCCGTTAGTATGACTTCTATACATCTGCTATTTATATTTAAAAGACAGGAATTTGTCTGTCTTAATGTGTTTAAAATTTGTTTCCCATTTGGGTGGTGCAAATTTAACTATTTACTAGAAATAAGCGTTGGAATATTAATAGTTTTTATAAGTTTGTTAGATTTATCAAGTATATTTTGTACAATGCATTCGTTATGGAGAAGAAAATAAAAACAGGAGTATTATCTTATGGGATGTCGGGGACTTTATTTCACTGCCCTTTTTTGAGTTTACACGATGGCTTTGAGCTGTCTGGTATCGTTGAAAGAACCAAGAAAAAAGCAAGCTTAGCGTATTCTCAAATTAAGAGTTATAATTCTGTTGATGAGATGCTAAATGATGCAGAACTCGAATTAATTGTAGTTAACACTCCAAGTCCTACGCATTTTGAATTTGCAATGAAAGCATTAAACGCGGGGAAACATGTTTTGGTTGAAAAACCGTTTACAACTACTTCAAGCGAAGCAAAAGAACTTTTTATAGAAGCAAAGAAGAAGAATTGTCATGTGTTTCCTTTTCAAAACAGGAGATTTGATAGTGACTTTTTATCTATGAAAAAGATTGTTAATTCAGGTGTTTTAGGAGATTTGATTGAGGCTCATTTCAGATTTGATCGGTACAAGATTGATATTTCTGACAATGTGGTAAAGGAGTCTCTTGCTCCAGGAAGTGGTGTGTTGTATAATTTAGGTCCCCATATAATTGATGCTGCAATCGATTTGTTTGGTCTGCCAAATAAGTACTTGAAAATTAAAATGAGAAATCGTCCGAATACAAAAATAGATGATTTTGGTTCGTTCCATTTGCAGTATGAAAACGGATTGCAGGTTTTTTTAACGGTAAGCTTGTTAGTAGCTGATATTCAAAAGTCATTTGTATTGCATGGTAAGAAAGGTTCTTTTGTAAAAGACAGAACGGATATACAAGAAGAACAATTGAAAAAAGGCATGTTGCCAAACGAAACAGGATTTGGAGTTGAGTTGCCAAATTCTGAAGGAATATTGACAACCATTACAAATAGAATTGTAACTAAAGAAAAAATTATTGCTGAACCCTCTAATTATATGCGATTATTTGATGCAGTTTATCATACTATCAGAAACAGCAAACCTTATCTAGTTTCAGAAGAACAAATCGTAAAGCAAATAGAAATTTTAGAAGATTAGAATACTAAGAAGTTTCTGCCTTGATTTTGAAACAAAATTATTTTTTGACTTTACTGTAAATTTAGAAGACAGTGCTTTTTGAGTATACTTGTGTTAAATAAATTATAAAGGGAATTTTAGTCTGCTTAAAGCTGAAACAGCTCCAATAAATTAGTTGTAGCTTTGATTTAGGTAATAACTAAGAAAATTCGAAATAAACACACATGACTTATAAACATTTAGTAACCGAAATAAAACAAAACGTTGAACGTTTCAAAACTAAAAAAGCAATTTTTTTTAAAATTGATGAGGGCAACATATGGGAGGGGATTTCATGGATGGATTTTGGAGAACGAATTGAAAAACTGTCGAAAGCCTTGATTGGTTTTGGTGTAAAAGAGCAAGAGAATATTGGAATATTTGCTGAAAACATGCCAGAATGGATTATTTCTGATATTGCAATCATGGGTATTAGGGCAGTAACAATTCCAATTTATGCAACCAATTCAAAAAAGGAAACGGAGTATCTTGTAAACGATGCCGAGATAGCAGTATTATTTGTCGGAGGTCAACAAGAATATAATAAAGCTTTAGAAATTTTAGCAACCAATACGTATTTGAAATTAATAGTTGCTTTAAACAATGACATCGTAATTCAAGAGTCGGAAGGCTCCGTTTACATGTCTAATTTTGTTCAATTAGATCCGGATACAGGAATTGATAACGAGCTTCAAAAAAGACATCATGAATGTAGCTTGTCTGATTTAGCAAGTATTATATATACATCTGGTACTACAGGTGAGCCAAAAGGAGTTATGCTAGATCATAATAATTTTACCGCTTCATTAAAAGCGCATGATGATGAGTTAAATGTTTCTGAAGAAGATTCTTCATTAAGCTTTTTACCATTGAGTCATATTTACGAACGTAGCTGGGTGTTTTTCTGCTTACATAAAGGAATTGAAGTTTATTTCAACCAAGACCCGAAGCAAATTGCAGAGGTTTTAAAAGAGGTAAAACCGACATTGATGTGCACGGTTCCTAGAATTTTTGAAAAAATATTTTCCGCAATTCAGGATAAAAGAAAAGAAGCTTCACCAACTAAAATGAAATTAGCAAGTTGGGCTTTGGGTATTGGAAACACCTATAATAACAAGTACAAACGATTTGATAAAAAGGTGCCTTTTGTAGTCAAAATGAAATTTAGGGTTGCCGATAAATTAGTATTGAGCAAGCTTAGAGAGGTTTTTGGAGGGCGTGTTAAGTTTATGCCTTGCGGTGGTGCTCCATTGTCGGCAGACATGGTTTCGTTTTTTCATTCGTTCGGGTTAAATATAAAATGTGGCTATGGCTTGACGGAAACTACCGCAACGGTTTCGCTATTTGGAGATAAGAATTTTGAGTTTGATTCCGCAGGGAAAGCAATTACTGGGACTGAAATTAAAATAGGCGAAAATGATGAGATTTTAGTAAAAGGACCGGGAGTAATGAAAGGGTATTATAAAAAACCTAAAGCTACGGCTGAAGTTTTTAAAGACGGTTGGTTTTGTACTGGAGATGCAGGTAAACTAGATTCAGAAGGTAATTTGACCATTACAGATAGAATTAAGGATTTAATGAAAACATCAGGAGGGAAATATATTGCACCTCAGAAATTAGAAATGGCATTGGTTGGCGATTCTTTTATTGAGCAAATTGCTGTTATTGGAGATCAACAGAAATATGTGACCGCGTTAGCTGTTCCTAGCTTTGAAAATATTAAAAAGTATGCAATTGAGCATAAAATTAGTTTTACAGACATTGAAGATCTGATCAATCATAATCAAATAAAAGAGCTGTTTGAAAAACGATTTGAAGAGTTGCAAAAGGAGTTTTCAAAGTTTGAGAAAATCAAGAAATTTACTTTGTTGCCAAAGGAGTTTAGTATTGATGCAGGTGAAATTACAGCGACATTAAAACTAAAACGAAAGGTCATTCAGAAAAAATATAAAGAGCTTATTGAAAAAATGTATGCTGAGTAAAAAGCGCTTCGTAACTTTGTGCAAAATTTAAGAACATTGGATTCAAAACTATATTTAGTACCTACACCTATTGGTAACCTCGAAGACATGACTTTTCGTGCCATTCGAATATTGAAAGAAGTTGATTTAATTTTGGCTGAAGACACACGTACCTCGGGGAAATTATTAAAACATTTTGAAATTGGAACTCAAATGATGAGTCACCATATGCATAATGAGCATCAAATGACAGATAGAGTTGTCGCTCGTATTCAAAGTGGTGAAGCTGTTGCTTTGATTTCTGATGCAGGAACTCCAGCTATTTCAGATCCAGGTTTTTTGTTGTCTAGAGCTTGTGTAAAAGCAGGAGTAGAGATTGAATGTTTACCTGGAGCAACTGCTTTTGTTCCCGCTTTGGTAAATAGTGGATTGCCAAATGATAAGTTTGTTTTTGAAGGTTTTTTACCTGTTAAAAAAGGAAGACAAACACGCTTGCTTTTCTTAGCAGAAGAAACGAGAACCATGATTTTTTATGAATCTCCACACAAATTATTAAGAACACTCACACATTTTTCTGAATATTTTGGGGCAGAGCGTCAAGTTTCTGTGTCTAGGGAATTGACAAAATTATTTGAAGAAACAAAACGAGGAACTCTAGAAGAGGTGATTAAATATTTTACAGAAAATATTCTGAAAGGTGAGATCGTTGTTGTTGTTGAGGGGAAGAAGTAGCGGTTTTACTGGTCGATTTCCCTAAATGTTTTTTTAAAATAGCCAATTGCACTTGTTTTGTGTGAATAACCGGTTAGTAGTTTTTTAAGAGTAAGCAGATAGTAAGGGAATGAATCTAGTTCAATTATGCTTATGAATGTTGCTTTGGAACTCAGGAATGAAATGGATAGTTTGCGCCGGGTGTACGGCAAATTTCTCAAAAATATGAGAACGTCGTATAGTGCTGAAGTTTTTTACACGTATAAAGCTGGAGGTATCAAAGACATGAAAAAAATACCTGAATATGTAAAGATGATGGTCGGTTTAATGTTTGGACTAAATCTACTTCTTCATTAGAAAAACAGTAAAGAACTGATCGTCTATATCGATTCATGCTTTGCTCTCATAGAATAAAAAATATACAGATCCTTTTACTAAGAAGTATAAGTGATACGAATGAAGACTTAATGATTAGATTCATTGTGGACTAATTCAACAGTAAGACTAAAAAAGGCAAGGGATTGAGCATCGCTTGCCTTTTTTAGTCTGAGATCAAGTCATTATTCCATCCAGTCTAATTCACCTAATGACCATGAAGCATTCCATATTTTTGTCATGCGCATCACTTTACCGGCTTCATTAATTTTTAAGAGCATAAACATACTCCGCATTAGAGGTCTTATTAGTTGGAACTGGGGCCACCTTCTTCAGTATTAGTTGCTGTAAATGTTACAAAAAATAGAGCTGTGCTATTCTATTGATTAAAACTTGATGTATGTAATTTATAACTACAGCCAGAAGCTATAGCTCCGAGTCCAACCATCCAGCCTACATAATCTTCAACTGTCTTTAGTTCTGTCAATGGCTCACCTTGTCCTGTAAATGTAGCGTTTTCAGCTACCAGATGTTTACATTTTTCCCCTCCCCCTAGTGATTCACAATTGTGAAAAAAATCTTGTGCGTTTTCAAATAGTGTCATAATAAATTGTTTTTATATGACTATAACCAGAATATTAGTAAGAACTAGTTGTCTTGTAAAAACATTCGTTCAGGTACCACTTGATGTTTTTTATATCTACAAGTAGCCATCTAAGCCCTAAAAAAAGATGTACAACAAAGTGTATAGGTATTAAAACGAAGGTAGTATTAACTTTAAGTGGGATTAGTTCTTTGCCTCTTAGTTTATGCCGTGACTATAACTCTTTTTTGCTTCTAGATTTATAGAGATGTTTTTCACTTCTGGATATGATGCAGGTCTTGTTTTCTCAGTCTAGTAAGTGGTCGCTTTGTTTCCATATTATTATGGAATTTTAATTTAAATTTAGGGAAAAGTTCTCTTACTGAGTTATTCTCTGATAAGCATCATTTTACAATCAATATACTAAAAGGAGAAATTGTAGTTATTGTGGAGGGAAGAAATAAATCAAATTCTGGTTCCTGTACTTATTATATATATAAGAAGATATAGAAAAGTACCTACCGTAAAGATTGTATAAATTGAGATAAAAACTTTTTGGATTGTATTGAATCCTTCAAATTTTTCATTTACAAAATTTGATATTTTATTAAAATACGAGCTTTGGTTTGTTGAAGATATAGACATATTAAGTGTTTTTAGGTTGCTTACCTGTAAGTTACTTAGATAGTTCAAAGGGATCGATGTATTTCGTTGAAGCGGCTTTCTCTTTCGACGAATGGTTATAATTTTTTTTTGAGGGGTTTTAGAAAGGAGAAATAGAGTTTGTTGAGTCCTATGTTTTTTAAGACAGGGTTTTATATTTTGAAAACTGAAAATTTTGCTTAAAAGAACAAAATCAAAAAAGAATTCCCTGAAGTAATTACTGAATTACTGGCAATTTGGTCAAATGAGAAGAGCTAGTTGCTCGTAAAAATAATTCTAGAGAATCTTTCGAACAATCCTCTGTGAAATTGCTGTGAGGATTTCATAGGAGATAGTATTGGCGTTTTTTGCCAACTCATTAACCATTTTTTGGCTGTTAAAAACAATTACTTCGTCACCTTCGTTACAATCTACTTCTGTAACATCTACCATAATCATATCCATACACACATTTCCTAGAATAAAACATTTGGTGTTGTTTATAAGTACGGAACCTTTTTTGTTTCCGAGCTGTCTTGAGATTCCGTCAGCATGGCCAATTGGGAGGGTTGCTGTTCTGGTTAGTTTCGTCGCTTTGTGAGCCCTATTGTAGCCTAAAGATTCGCCTGGATTGATTTCGTGTATTTGTGAAATAATTGTTTTTAGGGTTCCTACGTTTTTTAATTGAGCAGTTTCTTTGTCGTCGTTTCCAAAACCGTACATTCCAATTCCTAATCGAACCATATCTAAATGTGCTTCTGGGAAATTGATGATTCCTGAAGTATTGGCTAAGTGTAAATCTATTTTATATGGAAAAGCAGCTGTGATTTTTTCTGATATATCGTTGAATTTTTCAATCTGAGACTTTGTGAATTCTATTTCTTCTAAATCTTCACTGGCAGCCAAATGAGAAAAAATAGATTGTATTTTAAGATTGGGATTGTTAAAAATGCCTTTTATGATAAAATCAATAGCTTCCTCTGCAAAACCCAAACGATTCAAGCCTGTATTGAATTTTATGTGGATTGGATATTCTTTGCATCTGTTTTCAGATGCAATAGTAGAAAAAGTTTCTAGGGTGTTTTTAGAATAGATGTTTGGTTCTAAATTGTATTTAATTATCGTGCTGTACGTTTCAACTTGAGCATGTAAAACAAGTATAGGCAAGGTGATTCCTGCATTACGTAGTTTTACTCCTTCTTCGGTATACGCAACAGCTAGGTAATCAATATTATTTTTCTCTAAAACAGTACTAATTGCAATAGCATCGCTTCCATAAGAAAATGCTTTTACAACAGCTAAGAGCTTTGTGTTGGGCTTGAGTTTTTTTTTGAAATATGAAACATTGTATTGCAATGCATTCATGTCTAATTCTAAAAAACTAACGTGTGTGTTTTTTTGTTCAGTTGTCAATTATCTTATCTTTTTATTGCTAAAGTAAAACTAAATAATTATTTTGTTCACTTCTCACTTCTCACTTCTCACTTCTCACTTCTCACTTCTC
>CEWR01079887.1_pt1 | contig 10899 bp, 7 predicted proteins | sample 356321 | NCBI WGS metagenome assembly CEWR01 (sample SAMEA2621551, study PRJEB7988) | marine metagenome | biome: marine biome (ENVO:00000447); feature: mesopelagic zone (ENVO:00000213); material: "saline water (ENVO:00002010), including plankton (ENVO:xxxxxxxx)" | depth 790 m
TTGATGTTTGTTGTTGCACATCCGCGCTTGGCGCAATCTCACTTACAATTCCTTGAAAGTTTTCCTTAGGGTATGCGTCTACATGGATCTCCACCTTTTGGCCGATCATCACTTTCGCGATTTCAACCTCGTTAATGTGAGTCTTAACTACCATTTTTGAGAGATCTGCTATTGTAAGAATAGCTGGTCCTTGGCTAAACGCTGATCTACCAGAAGTAATGATTTCTCCTTCTTCAACACTCAATTTTGTGATTTTGCCCGCAATCGGAGCCACCATGGTTGTCCATTCCAAGCGCTCAGTCTCGGATTTGAGGCGACTTTCTGATTCAAGCAAAGCTGCTTGCGCTCCAACTTCAGAATGGACAGTGAGCTCTTTCTCCTGTTCAGCAGTCTCAAGGATTTCCTGGAGTCGCGTTTGAGTGTTCTTTAACTCTGCTTCCAATTGTTTTTTCCGTGCTTCTTGTGCACTTTTGGTTGACTCCAGATTCAACCCTTCTAATTTTAGTGTGGTTTGACGATTCTCAATTGCTCGGTTTCGAGCCTCAATATTTTGACTCTGGGATTCTACTGTTCTAATTTGAGATTCGACATTTTTTCGTGCGGATTCGTATTGTGAGGTTGATGTGGCATAACTAGCTTTGGCATCTTCTAAAGATTTTTTTGAGATGAACTTTTTTTGGAATAGTTCCTTGCTTCGATTATATTCCGCTTTGGCATTTTCATAGTTGATCTTGGAAGACCTAGAATTTGATTGATATTGTTGAAGTTGGATTTCTGCTTGTTGTAGGGCAATCTTTGATTGGTTGAGAGAAATTCGATCTTGTTCTAACAGATTTCGAGTGGTGGCAATATTTGCTTGTGCTTGACGGATCTGTTGATTTGAAGTAGCTTGGTTGGAGTCTAAGTTTGCTTGCGCAACTGCGACTGAATTCTTGTTTTGGACTATTGTGCTATCCTGCTGTTTTTCCGCCAGGTAGATCCTGAGTCTCGCTTGATCAAGCGAGGCACGTCTTGCATCGCGACTGGCTTCTGCTTGGTGTTTTTGTTCTTTGATCTGTTGAGGATCAATTTTGATCAATTCTTGTCCTTTTTGGACAAAGTCTCCTTCTTTGGTAAGGATTCTCTCGATTTCACCTTCAACGTTTGATCTAACAGCTACAGAAACCAATGGTTCGAGGTTTCCTGTTTCACGGATTTTGACGATAAATCTACCATATCGAACGACCTCCATTTTGTCTTCTTCTTCCTGTTTCTTGTTACATCCGTTGATGGTGAAGGAAATGATGATCGTGCTAATTAGAAAAATTTTGAGTAGTAAACGCGCGTAATTGCGGAGGTTTGTTTGTTTCTGTTGAAGCATAATCAGTTTTTTCATATTAGCTATCGGGAAGTGGCGTACTATTCACAAGATATACAAGGATGTAATGATAATGAAATTATAGGTCGCCTAAGACCTTCTGGAGGGAGGCTTGTGCAATCTGATAGTCATAAAATATGCGAACTTGGCTAGTGAGAGCACTAGCAAATGCGGTTTGGGCATCAAGAAGTTCAATCAATATCGCTAGTTCTTGTATGAATCGTTCGCGAATGACATTGAGGCTTAGTCTTGCGTCTCGAACTTGTGCGCCTGATATCTCAACGGACTTTGCCGCCCGGATAAGATTTAGATAAGCTTGCTGGACTTCCAAAGCAACAGATCTCTTTAGATCCTCAAGATCCTCTCGGATTCGATCAAGCTGAAGTTCAAGCTCATCGATCCGCCGTTTAGTCACACCGCCGTCGAAAATTGGGAAGTCCAATGTGGCAGCAAAACGCCAGTAGCGCAAATGACCAAGATCTTCTGAGTCATCAAAGTAGTCATCTAAGTTAATATCATGGTTATATTGGGCATTTAATTTTGGATAACGAGTAAGCTTGGTTAGCCTGAGGGCGTATTCTGTTTGCTTGACATTCGACTTGCCCACCATGAATTCTGGCCGAACTTTAATAGCGTGATTAATGGCTTCGTCCAGCGAAATATCAACTAGTTCGACTTCGTTTTTCGGTTCCTTATTCTCAACAACACGAATTCGAGTTGCTGGATTTAACCCCATAATACGTGGTAAGTTGGCTAGTGCAATATCGAGTTGGTTCTGATCATTGAGTAGCGCTAATTCACTATTGGCTTCACGAACTTGCGCTGTGGCAATGTCGGCTTCAATCTGAATTCCTGCTTCCACATATGCCTCAACACGCTCTCGATTCTCGCGGGATCTATCTAGGTTTTGTCTGTCAACTTTCACCAATTCCTGTGCTTTCAAAACCTCATAGTAAGCTTGAGTTACTTGAAACACCAAATTTTGGCGAACTTGATCATTTTGGATACCGACTAAATTTTTGTTCTCTCGTGCTTGTAAGAGTCCGATATTGCGTTGGCCATGATCCCAGATTGTATAGCGACCAGTAACCCCAAAGCTATAGTTATTCCTCTCAAACCCAAAATCAATCTGTTTTGAAGCAGAATAACCTCCGTTCAGAAGAAGATCTGGATAATAAAGCGCTTGGGCATTTTTAACTCGTAGAGCTTCAATCTTTTCGCTAATTTGCGCGTTTTTTATATCACTTGAATTTTTCTTGGCAATCGCGATGCATTGCCTGAGTGTAAGAGGTTGGGATAAATCATAAACAGCATCAACTTGAACAACAACGGGCAGAGGAATATTTCTAATTCTTGGATCTTTCTGAATTCTATCCTTATTATCATTACCTCTGGGAAAAATAAATAAATCCGGCTTCAGATCACTTTCTTCTTTGGGTTTTGATATCCCATCATCGTCTTCAACCAAGGCAAATAGGTCATTTTCTTTTGTGCTTTGGCTTTCTTCTCCAATCACGGAAGAGGCAATTTCAGGGATTGAAGAAGTTTCTTCTGGTTCAGCGACAGATGATTCTTTTCCGTCCTGCACTAATTCTGTTGGGAGACTACTTTGCAACTCAACTGAAAAAGTAGTCAATTCTGCAGGCTTGGGAAAAGCGAAATCAGCTTCGTCTGTTTGTAACAGATCAATTACAATCCGTTCCGGTTGAGCTAGTGTGAAAATCTTTGGTTCCACTGAAGCATAACACAGAAGAGCAAGTTTCAACTGGTTACTGGGTAATTCTACAAGTTTGATATCCTTTACCAAAATCGAGTTGGAAACTTCAACCGCTCTTTTTTGCTTGACATTCGAATGAATTATGGTATTAGAAATGTGCAGCGTGACGTAATCGGGATCGACGTCTTCCTTGTAGGCAACCTTCCCGTTGAATTTGAGTACAACACGTGTTTTTCGGTCTTTATGATGGTAATGCGACCTTATATTTACAAGCTGAGGAAGGGCAGAATCCGACTCAGATTTAAGTAATTCATTTTTCTCTTTTTCAAACTCGGAGGATGGAGCCGACAGTGTATTCTCCAATTCTTTTGGTTTTGAAGGAATGGAATCAATTTCTTTAGTCTGCTTTAGATCAATGATAATGCGATTGGGCTCGGACAGCCTGAAAACTTCCGATTCTACTGGTGGACGGAACAAAAAGGTAAGTTGAAGCTTATTTTCAGTTAGTTCTTTGAGTTCTATTTTTTTGGCTAAAATCGGGTCAGAAGCAACAACAGCAATCTTGGATTTCACCTCTGGAACAGCTACTACGTCTAGCATATGCAAGGTAATACGATCAGAATTGACATTTTCCTTGTAATCAACCTTTTGATTGAATTCAAGTACAATACGAGTTTTTTGATCTCCATAATGGTAATGAGACCGTATGTCAATAAGTTTGACTAACTCCGCTAGGGCTGAAACGTATCCTGCTAATGTAAAAAAAATCGCAAGGGCACATACATGAACAATAAAGCAGCATTGCGTCCTTATCTTCGTCATCCACATCTCCCGAAATTTATATCTCTAAACACGCACGTTAATTTGACGTAATTAGAAAATCAAAGTTTATGGGATTTTCATGACTTTCTTCTTGAAACTATTGTTGCATTTTGCTAGAATTTCAATGAAGGGTTTCAGACATCAGCTGACTTTCTGAAAACGCATTCCTATATTTCATTATCTCATTTGCTTTTTCGAATCTTGCTTGTGGCTTCGTTATATTCATACATGGTGGGGAAGCCATGGCGGGGAAGCCAATTTGTATGTTGTTAGGTTGTCTCAGAGAAGGCAGAGAATTCTATGGATTTGGTTTACGGGCAAATCTATAAATGTCTCAAGTTTTTAAGATTTAGATTGAATTTAATGCATATTTAGTCCTCGAATCTTGCCTTTGACAGGCTTTGTTGTAGTAGAGTATTTAATTCCCCCTCTTGAATTTCCACGTAACAGAAAAGGGGAGGGACTCGTTTATGCTTGTAAAGCATCATGTATGTCATGATGGATTGTTAAGTGAGGATTGGATCGGTTTTAAATTTTGCTGAAATTGAAATTTCGTTTTATAGGCGTTTTGGATTTAGTGCTATAAAGTGCTAAGGCAAAATGTGGGTGTTTAGTGGCTGGATTGGAAACCTGAGCTTTACGATATAAAAGATTGGAATAGAAATGCTTTTCAAAATTATTAGTCACAGAAAGTTTAGGGCTCTTCAGGAAGAGCAGAGAAAATTAAAAGATCAGTGTGTTGAGCTGGAAGCAGAAATCAGGAAATACCAGCAACAAGAAGATCATCTTGACCAAGAGTTACAGAAAAGGGATGAGTTATTAGAAGAACGATCAATTAGCCTCAAGCAAATGGGACAGGATTTTCAGGTTCTTGAAGAAGAATACCGTATAGTTCAAGAGGAAAGTGAGGCCAACAGGGCGGAGAGAATTGAACTCACGATCAAAGATCTTGGAATGAGCCATGAGCAAATTGAAAAGCTCTGGAATGATAGAACCCAGTTGATCGACATGTATATTGATAAATTATACTCGCTAGCCAAGCATTTTGCTAGGACAAGTAAGGGGTTACAAAAGAATCGTGGCCTCTTCTTAGTTCTTGCTGATTATCGGAATATGGAAGGTTCCAATTTTTCTGAATTCCATTATGGACAAGAGGAGCATCTCAAACAAGATCTATACAAGGGAATTGACCATCTCCCGCATCTATTCTCGACAAAAATTAATGAAGTTTTGGCTTATATGGGAGAGAAGACGATCATCAAGGACAAATCTGGGAAAATCACCGGTCATGAAGAACGAGACGGATCGCTATTAGTCAATTTACAAGGAGTTGCGTTTCGGTCGTGTATGATGGTTGAAGGTGTACGGACTTTTCGTGTGTATGATAGGGTTGATCAACTACAGAAAGGTAGTTCCCGTCATAATGCCGCGATTTATGCGTCCTCGCTTGCTGAAGTAATGGCGTCTATGGTTGTGAGTGAGGAGAATAGTGAAGTCACGCTTTTCATTGATGGAAAATTTATTAAGCGATACGATCCACATCACGATATTGAAATTACTCAAGAACAGGAATTGGAAGCGGAAATTGAGGAAGGCAAAATAGAAGCTATAGAAGGTGAGATAGCCTTGCAGGATGACGAAGCCGAAGTAACTGAAGGAGTAATCAGCGAAGAAGACATTGACATTATTGAGGAAGTTGATAATGAAGATGACGAGGTTACCAGAGAACTTAAGGGAGATGAGTTAGGCGAAAATAGCACGTCGCGATTGGAAGACAAAGCTGCTGTCGCACAACCTCAAGCCTGATTTTCTGAACATACCTGTTCAATTTCGTCAATTGTTTTCGGTATTCCTTCGGTCAAGACTTCATTCCCCAATTCAGTCACTAAAACGTTGTCCTCGATTCGTACACCGATTCCCAAATATCTGGGATCTATGTTTTTGCTGTCAGCACCTACATATAAGCCTGGTTCAACCGTCATAACCATCCCAGGCTCGAAAGTCCGGTATTCATCTCCATCTGCGGTTCTGCTTACATCATGCACATCTAATCCTAGCATATGTCCCACGTTATGCATGTAAAACTGTTGGTATTTTTTATCTTTGATTAGTTCGTCTGTGTCTCCTTTTAGTAATCTGAGTTTGATCATTCCTTCTGTTAGTCGTCTAATCGCCCTTTTGTTAACTTTATCGATTGTTACCCCAGGCTTTATCATACTGATCAGTTCTACCTGTGTTTCAAGGACAGTTTGGTAGATTTGGCGTTGTACATCGGTGAATTTACCATTAGCGGGAAATGTGCGCGTGACATCGCCATTATAATATTTATATTCACAACCAGAATCAATTAGTACAAGATCGTTGTTTTTAATCTGTTGGTTATTGTCAACATAGTGTAGAATTGTTGCATTCTGACCGCTAGCTAGGATTGTTTTGTAACCTGGGTAGCTCTGTTCTGCTTGATGGTAAATTGATTCTATCAGTGCTGCGATTTCATATTCATACATCTCAGGACGTGTTACTCGCATTGCTGCTAAGTGAGCATCAGCCGTGATTTCAATCGCACGACGAATACGGTGGATTTCCTCCTCGATTTTGATAACACGCATTTCTGCAAAAAACTCAGATGGATCAATGATAGTGTTAGGCCCAATTCCTTTTGTTGAACGCGTTTGCCGATTTTGTTGTATAAAACCGATGATTTGTTGGTCTAAAGGTCCATTATCAAGAGTGTAATATATTCGATCTGTTTTATTAATATAATCTGGTATTTTCTCTCCGAATTCTGATATTGGAAATCCTGCATCAGCGCCAAAGTCTTCGATGATGCCATCGATGCCAACTCGCTTGCCATCCCAAATTTCACGATCACGGTCTCTGGGTTGGACAAACATGATGAATTGGTGTTCTGGATGATTCGGGGCAATTACGCAAATTGAGTTAGGTTCTTCAAAACCAGTTAGGTAATAGAAATTACTGTTTTGGCGGTAGGTATACTCCATGTTGTGTGTACGGGTGGCTGGTACTGCCGCTGAAATGATGGCAACACCGCCATTAAGCCGCTTGGCAAATCGATCTCGGTTTTGTTTGTGCATACAAACCCTCCCTTTTAATATTTGCATCTTAGCAAAGTCAAGGTGTTACCGTCAACATATCTTGCTAAATCCGATTTCAAATGATTAATAAATTGCAGAAACGCTGCTTGCATGGTAGAATGTCCCCTATTTAGGAAATCCGAAGGAAACCATTTAATATTGCATATTGACGCAATGGAAATGGAAGAAGTTAATAACATGAATGTTATGTATTTGTTGCCACAATACGCGTTGTCTCTCCAAAGTTCGACAGATCGATAGTATTGTGTACCTGTTTAAGATACTTATTTTGTGCCATGATTCTTTAGCACAGAGTGCTTTGGCAGATGAGATTTTTTGTTGAAGAGTCCAATCGTTTATTCTATCTCCACTTCCTAACTTTGGTAAGGGTATCTATGTTTTATCATCCAACTAAATGTCCACGATGTAACCACAGTAACGTATTTGGTAAGATCAGATGTGGGAAATGCCTAAAAGCATTTTATACTGAAAATCTTAAGCCTTTGAGAGGGTTTGATGCTCTTGCAAGCTCTCGTTCGCACCAGGGATACAGGGCAGAAAATAAACCGCATTGGATATTTAAGACCACATATATCAAGGTGAATCCGCTCTCTCAGATGGGAACGTTTGGTTTGGATGTTATCATTGCCATAATTAATGAAACACAACGTGTCATTAAAGATTTAATCTATGCTATTCGTGTAATATTCAAACTTCCTCCCGATGAAAGGTGAATTTAGCTTGAATGGTTGGCAGCGTGTTTGAATACCTCAATGAGACGAAAAAGCAGATAGATGCTCATATTTTCAATTTTCTGCCAACGGTTCATAAGAACCCAGAGATTGATTTTTTCTATCGACTCATGCGCGATTACCCGATGCGATCGGGTAAACGATTGCGACCTGCCCTTTGCTTCCTCACTTGTGAGATGTTTGGTGGCAAAACTCAAGATGCAATTCATACTGCGACCGCGCTGGAGCTTTTACAGAGCTGGCTTCTAATACATGATGACATCGAAGATGAATCTATATTACGACGCGGCGAACCATGTCTTCACCATCAACATGGCGTTCCTGTGGCGATTAATGTGGGTGATGCTCTCCACTGTAAAATGTGGGAAATGCTTAGCAAAAACATTAGTTTGCTTGGCTATGAACTGAGCTTTGAAATTCTATCTGAGTTCATTCAGTTGAGTAACCGAGTTGTTGAAGGTCAACACATTGAGTTGAGTTGGATGCGGGAAAAGCGGTGGGATGTTTCTGAAGAAGACTACTGGATGATGTGCGTTCAAAAAACGGCTTGGTATACTTGCATAACACCTTGTCGTCTTGGGGCATTGATCAGCAGTAATGTGCAACCCGATCAATTGGATCAATTCGTGCACATAGGAGCTGATCTTGGTGTTGCCTTTCAGATCCAAGATGATGTTTTGAATTTAATTGGTGAAGAAGGGACTTATGGGAAAGAAATCGCAGGCGACATTAGTGAAGGTAAGCGTACACTGATGTTAATTCACCTTTTTCGTTCTTGTACTGAGAGTGAGTCTGTAATTCTAAAAAACATTATGAGCAAGTCACGAAAAGAAAAAACGGAAATAGAAGTTTACGATGTGTTGAATTTGATGAAGAAATATAATTCGATCCAGTATGCGGAACAGAAATCAAAGCGATTTGCGAAAAAGGCGAGCGATGGATTCGACCAAGTATCAAGTGCCTTACCTGGTGAATCAGCAAAGCAGGTTTTTAAAAATTTAATTGATTTTGTTATTGAAAGGCAATATTAGATTTATTATTATTGGGTGTTTTTACGGAGAAATAATATGTCAGTTACTGTTTCAGGAGGTAAATTAAGAAGAATTACACGACTCGCAGGTTCAGATGGTCGGTTCAGAATGATGGCTATTGATCAACGTGGTTCGATGCAAAAGGCCATTCAGAGTGCGACTGGTGAAGAGGCCACTTATGAACAAGTGGCCAAAATGAAAACGATGATTACACGAATGCTTTCGCCAAACTCAACCGCAGTCCTTACAGACCCGATTTTTGGCTACCCATATTCGATTATGGATGTCCCACGTGATGTGGGATTACTGCTTGCGTTTGAAGAATCAGGCTATGTCGATGATGGTGTTGGAGAAAACGAACGAGCTTCGGTTCAAATCGAAAATTGGAACATTGAAAAGGCTATACGTTCAGGCATAGATGCTATTAAGCTATTGATCTATTATCATCCTGATGCATCTCTGAGCGCATGTAGTCATCAACAAGACTTTACAAAATATGTTGGTGAACAGTGTGAGAAGTACGATCTTCCATTTTTGCTTGAGTTTGTCTGTTATTCGTTGGATGGTGAGTCAACAAACTCTCTTGAGTTTGCTAAACAAAAACCAGATCTTGTCATTCGTAGTGTGGAAGAATACACGAAGCCGGAATATAAAGTCGATATTCTCAAAGTGGAATTCCCCGCCAATCTGAAGTTTGTGAAAGAATATAAAGACCGGGATTTCTATATGGGAGCATCTGCGTACACTTTAAGTGAGGTTGAAGAATTCTGTCGGGATCTCGACGCAAAATCGACCTTACCGTGGGTGATACTCAGTGCGGGCGTAGATATTGAAGAATTTATAGAAAACGTCAAAATCTCGTCTGCTCATGGGGCAAGTGGGTTCTTGTGTGGCCGGGCGATATGGAAAGATGCAGTTCCTCTATATCCCGATGAAGATGCAGTTACTAAGTTCCTGTTAGGAGAAGCCAGCGTTAACTTCGAAAATTCAAATGCTGCAGTATCTAATGCCACCCCATGGTTTAATCACAAGAGTTTTGGTGGTCTGAAAAATATCGAGCTCGACAAAAAGGGCGCAAATTGGTATGAAGTCTATTAGGTAAGCTTTTTAGACCGATAGTTGTCGGGAGGTAGGGATGCCGTTTCTAGATACCAAAAAAGTTTCGCAATCTGGTAAAAACCCCCTTCATTCCCATTAACTTTTTTCCTTGGTTATCAACTATATATTGAAAATTTTCAAGCTCTGCTTTAATGTTACTAAGATCGCGGGACATTTCTACCGTTAGATGTTTCTGATCCTCTTCTAGCGAGAGAACTCGCTTTTCTAGGTTTTCGAGCCTCCCTTGGTGCATTGAGTTTGTTGCTCGCGTTGATATATACTGGGTTTCCTGATCCAAAAAGCGAGACTTTTGAGAATCACGATTCTTCGTCATAGTAGTCCCTGCTTTGGCAGACCTTAACAAAATGAGCAAATAGTTTTTGGGTGGGTGTGTGTCGTTTCCACATCAATTCAGAATGAAATTGCACACCGATGGCAAATCGGTGTGTCAAGCTTTCGATAGCCTCAATTACGCCGTCCTTGGCTCGGGCAGCGACAACAAAATTGCGGCCCACTTCGTTAACTGCTTGGTGGTGAAAGGAATTAACGCGGTCGGTTGTGGTTTCAAAGATATTGTGAAGCATAGTGTCGGGTTGAATTTCGATTGTGTGAGACGCGTACCAACCTGCACCTTTTTGCGAATGACAAACTTTTGAATCGGTTTTCTCAGAGGCAATGTCCTGACAAACGTTACCTCCACTAGCAACTGCTAACATTTGAATGCCTCGGCATATACCCAGAATGGGGATATCCTGATTTAGTGCTTTTTCAAGAAGGCTGAGTTCCATTCTGTCTCTCACAACATCGACGTTGCCAATTTGTGGATGTGGTTCTTCTCCAAACACAAGTGGATCTATGTCACCTCCACCGGATAATAGAATACCATCAATGGAAGAAAGATAATCATCAGCTAATTCGAGACTTTCAGTATGAGGTAGGAACATTGGCACGCCGCCAGAATGCTCAATTGCTTGCGCGTAGTCGCATGAAATAATGTTATACTGGGAGAAATATGGGGAGTTCCCAC
>CEWR01157523.1_pt1 | contig 10899 bp, 11 predicted proteins | sample 356321 | NCBI WGS metagenome assembly CEWR01 (sample SAMEA2621551, study PRJEB7988) | marine metagenome | biome: marine biome (ENVO:00000447); feature: mesopelagic zone (ENVO:00000213); material: "saline water (ENVO:00002010), including plankton (ENVO:xxxxxxxx)" | depth 790 m
CTTAGTATATTTGTAATAATGAAAATTATTAAAATAGTTGGGTTAACTCTTTTGCTTGTAATAGCTGCACCAACTATCATTTCCTTTATTTCTTCTTTTTACAATATTAATTGTGAGCTTGTTTGCTGCGAAAAACAAACAGAAGAAGAAAAAAACGAAAACAAATCAGAAAAAGATATTGATGATTTAGAAGAATATCTATTATCAACAACAGTAACTTTATCTGAAACACATTGTAACGTTTGTGTTTATTCTTTTAGAGGCAAACACTTTATAGACATTGTTTCAGACATTGTTAATCCCCCTCCAGAATTAGCTTAAAAGAGCTCCTTCTAAAATTAAATTTACACCGTACAACCCTTACTAATCTCTTTGTTGGAAACAGCAAAAATATAATACACTACAATGAAAAACTTATTCGATTTTAAACATTTTAAAGGAGATCTTTTTGGTGGACTTACCGCAGGAATAGTCGCCCTACCTTTAGCTTTAGCTTTTGGTGTTAGTTCTGGATTAGGTCCAAGTGCTGGGCTTTACGGGGCAATTTTTGTTAGTTTCTTTGCTGCTCTTTTTGGCGGTACAAATACTCAAATTTCTGGACCAACGGCTCCAATGACAGCAGTAAGTATGGTCGTAATAGCTGGGTTTATAGCTTTAAATGATGGTGATATTGGAAAAGCACTACCAGGTATTTTAATTATCTTCTTACTTGCAGGATTAATGCAAATTGGTTTAGGTTTTTTAAAATTAGGAACCTACATCAAATACATTCCTAGTCCGGTAGTTTCTGGGTTTATGACTGCCATTGGAGTTATTATTTTGATAACACAAATACTCCCTACTGTTGGATACTATCCTAAAGATGATGCTGTTTATGTAAATCAATTTAAACCACATGCTGAAGAGGTTATTTTAGAAAAAATACTTTTAGAAGAAGAGGGCGAAGGTATTTTAGTGTTAGAAAACTTTGAAGAGACTATAAATAGAGCAGAAAGTATTACTGAAGAGCAAATATTAAGAGAATCTAAAACTTTAGCAGGAAAAGAATCTGGTGGTGTTTTAGGAACGCTTAAGATTTTACCAAGAGCTCTAAAGAACATAAACTGGTTAGAGTTGTGCTTAGCACTGTCAACCATCTTTATTATTTATGGATTTAAAAAAATAACTACCGCTATTCCAAGTACGCTTGTTGCATTACTTATTGTTTCAGGCGCTGCGTATGCTCTTGGTTTAGGCTATATGCCAATTCAAGAAATACCAAGCGGATTACCAACGATCAACTTTGGTATATTCTCAGAATTTAGTTTAGGAAGTATTACGCCATATATTTTTACAGCACTTACTTTGGCTTTATTAGGAGCTATTGATTCGCTGCTAACTTCTGTTGTTGCAGATAATATGACCAAAACAAAGCACAACCCAAACAAAGAATTAATTGGACAAGGAATCGGAAATTCTGTAGCTGCTTTATTTGGTGGAATTCCTGGAGCAGGAGCTACAATTAGAACTGTTGTAAACATTAAAGCAGGAGGAAAAACTAGATTATCAGGAATGATGGCTGGTGTTTTCTTGTTGGTTATCTTATTACTTCTTGGTCCTGTTGCATCTCAAATACCTGCAGCAGTTTTAGCCGGAATTTTAGTAACGGTTGGTATCGGTGTTATGGATTGGAAAGGGCTTAAAGCTATTCCTAACCTTCCAAGAACTGAAGTTTTAATTATGATTGTTGTACTGGTTCTTTCTTCTGTATGGAATCTTGTTTATGCTGTTGGAATAGGTTTAGTTCTTGCATCATTAACTTTTATGAAAGAAATTTCAGACCTAACGTTAAAGAGATCTAATATCTCTACGCTAAACAACTTTAAAGAGTTAGCGGACGAAATGGGTGTTCCAGAAAAATTAAGGGAAGAAGTTGTTGTTAAAGAAATAAGCGGGCCTTTATTTTTTGGGTCTACAAGTGATTTTCAAGTCATGTCTAAACAAATACCAGATACAGCATCTATAGTTATCATGAAAATGAAAGAGGTAACCTATATGGATCAGTCTGGTGTTTTTGCCATGGAAGATGTTCTGATAGATTTGTGCTCAAACAACAAAAAGGTATTATTGGTTGACCTTCCTGAACAGCCAGAATATATGATGCAAAAACTAGGGATAATTCCAGACCTTATTACAAAGGATCAGATTTTTAAAACAAAAAAAGATTGTTTAATCTGGATAAAAAACAATATTAATAATAGTATTAAATAATATAAAATGAAAACACATACTAAAGAATTTCAAGGAAATTTAACGCCAGAAACGGCTCTTACAGTATTAAGAGAAGGTAATGATCGTTTTGTAAAAAACCTTAAAACTCAAAGAAATCATCTTGACCTTGTTGAAGAAACAAGTTCAGGTCAGTACCCTTTTGCGGTAGTACTAAGCTGTATTGATTCACGAGTTCCTGCCGAACTTGTTTTTGATCAGGGTATTGGAGATATTTTTAGCGTAAGAGTTGCGGGAAACATTGTTAATGAAGATATACTAGGGTCTATAGAATATGGATGTGCAGTATCTGGTTCTAAAATATTAATTGTTTTGGGGCATACTAAGTGTGGTGCTGTTACTGCTGCTTGTGAAAATGTAAAACTAGGAAACATAACAGCTCTTTTAAGCAAAATAAAACCTGCGATAGAAACAGTAAAATCTTCCACTAAAAAAGTAGAGGTTGAGGCGGTTGCTATTGAAAATGTTCGCCAATCAATTAAAGAGGTAAGGGCAAAAAGTAGCATTTTAGCTGATTTAGAAAAAGAAGCGAAAATTAAAATTGTTGGTGCTATTTACAATGTAGAAACAGGAAGCGTTTCTTTTATTTAAGAACACTTATAATCAAAAAAGCCCTCTAGCAAATATTGTTAGAGGGCTTTTTAATTCTGATCAAACAACACCTGTAGGTCTTCCTCTAAATTCCATTTAGACAAATACTTGTAAGCTCCTGCTAACATCATTTCCCTTTCCATGTGTTTTGAACCATCTATTGATAACCCTACAATTATTAGTTCAGGATAGTGTTTTTTAATTGATCTTATTTCCTCCACAGGATCAAATCCAAAGAAACCTTCATCAATTATTAAACAAGTTATTCCTAAAGTTTTAAGAGTCAAAATAAGTTCCTCTTCAGTTTTACATATTCTTATTAATTCAACATTATCTTGCTTTCGAGCAAAACTTAATAAGGCCTCTTGATAGATCTGATTTCTATCTGCAATTATTACTCTTAATGGATTGCCAGTATGTTTCATTTTTATACTTTAATCGAATCATTTCTAATTAAAAAAAGGGCGTGAAACTTAACTTATTTACATAATGGTACTCGCAAAAGACCTGTTAAGAATAAGTAAGCTCACGCCCAATTATTCAGGCACAGCGCTTAATCTATCATAAACTTTGCGAGTTTTATATGTAAATATAACTATTAATGCTATTTGATGACTAAAGAACCTATTTCATCATTGCTTTAGTTCGATTTATGTCAAATATAAATAACATTTCCCTTACTTAAACTAAGTATAAATACGTGTTAAAATAAAAAAAGGTTGAAAATCAACCCCTTTTTTTATATTCTACTTGAATTATGACTTAAAAATGTAAATCAAACTGTAACCTATAAATTAAATCATTATCTATGCTACCAACAGTTTCACTATAAGTAATATCAGACTGTACTTTTAGTTTATGTCCTTTAAAGTATTTAGAGACACCTAATGTATATTGTGTTTGTGCTTCTTTTCCAGTTACAACCTTATTCCATTCTGTTAAAGTATATCTTCCTGCAACTTCCCAATTCTTTTTAAACAAGTATCCCATTTGTAAATTCATACCAGAGCCTACAGCAACAACATCTCCCGTTTTAGTTCCGTCAACATTAAGTGCACTATCTTGAGCAGCGGTTCTTAGTGCGTATTCACCCATTAAAGAGAGTCCTTTGTACTTGAACATCATATCAGCAAAAATAGTTGTTACATCAGTCTCAAAATAACCCGCATCATTTTCCATGTAGCGTCCTTGGTTACTTTTTGTTTTAACTGCTCTATCATGCATATCATAAGTACCACCTAAAGCTAATTTTGGTTTTTCTTCTCTTTTTACATCTCCTCCAACATAATCCCCTTTACTTGCAAATTTACCGAAAGGTAAAATCTCCAATCTACTCGTATATTGATAGCCTCCTAAATTTACATCAGTAACATTTCTGCCCTCACCTTGAGCAATAGAAAACATTTCTCTTACTGTAAAATTCTTCCCAATTGTAAAGTGATGACGCAATTGCGCACCCATATCCCTATCAATATTAAAATTAGAATTTAACTTAGAACGATCAACCAACTGCAGATTTGCTGATGAAATAACACGTTCTCTATTCCCTGGAAGTTTTGTTTGTCCTGCCCATAATGTAAAGTTTTTATAAAAATTCCACTTGACAACAGCATCTAAAATAAGTCTTGGAGCACCTTTTGTATGTGATGATCCTCCAGAAATATCCCTGTTGGTTAACCCTAACTCAACCTTATACTTTACTTTAGGACTAAAAGCAAACCCTCCAAATTTTAACCTTGCTCTTCTAACCAAAAACTGAGAGCTTCCCGCACCTAATCCAGAAGAGTCATTAACGTTCCATTCACCAATATATAAAGATTGCATTCTCAGGGCAACCTTCATACTGTATGAGTTATCTTTAGCAATTACATTGTAAAGCCCTTTTCCAAAAGTATTGTTAGTAGTATCTTGAGCAACCGCAGCAATAGTAAGTATTGCCATTGTTAATAATAAATTAAACTTCTTCATCTCTTCTAGTTAATGTTAACTTATTGCTGTTTAAAATTAATTTTTGGCAAAAATATATAGTTATAGTAAACAAGGTGTTATGAGACGTTTACGGCTATGTTAAGTTAATGTTAAGATGTTGATTTTACACCTTTGATTCTTTCGGTTTTTTTTTACCTTTAACACTATGTTCACCATTATTCAAAAAAACATATCGTCTATTTCCGATTTTGAAGATTTAACAAACCTTCCTCTATTTAAAGGAATAATGGATTCTATGAATGACGGAGCGTTAATTGTTGACTTAAACGATAAAATAGTTTACGTCAATAACAAAATGTGTGAAATAACTGGTTATGATAGCATAGAGCTTATTGGAAAAAAAGCAACATCTGCTCTTTTAAATAAAGACGCTGCTTCAAAAATAAAGAGGAAAATAAAAAAACGAAACAAATTACTTTCTGATAGTTATGAAATTGTTCTTAATAAAAAAGATGGAAAAGAATGTTGGGTTAGAATTAGTGGTTCCCCGATTCTGGATGCGGAAAATAATGTAGTTGGTTCTATTGGATTACATACAGATATAACATTACAAAAAGAAAATGAAGCCGCATTGAAAAAGGCTCTAAAAGAAAAAGAACTACTCCTTCAAGAAACACATCATCGAGTTAAAAATAATATGCAAATTATTTCCAGCCTAATGAGTTTGCAAGTAGGAAAAATAAAAAATGCAGAAGAAGCAAAAGAAGCTTTTATTACTTGTCAAAAAAGAATTAAAGCTATCGCAGTTCTGCATGAAATTATTTATAAGTGTGATGATTCTGGAAAAATAAACTTTAGCTCTTATTGCAATAAAATTATTGAAGAACTGCAAAAAGCTTTAGGGCTAAAAGAGCAAAACATTACTCTCTCACATACTTCCTCTATTGGGAAAATGGAAATGGAAATGGAAAATGCCCTAACTTGTGGAATGCTTCTTGACGAATTAGTTGTTAATTGTGTAGAGCACGCCTTTCCCAAAAGCGGAGGAGCTATTAATGTTTTTGTTGAAAATCAAGGTGAAAACACTATTCTTAAAGTAAAGGATAACGGAAAAGGTCTTCCTGCTGACTTTTCATTAAGACAAGAGAATTCTTTGGGTTTATTGTTAATTAAAGCTTTTGTAGAACAGCTAGATGGAGCTCTTGAAATTGTAAACAAAAATGGAACTTCTTTTGTAATTAAGTTTCCTTCCTAATTTTTGTAAATCATGTTTGTCAACTCAACAAACTCTTGAACACTTAATTGTTCTGGTCGTTTTGTTAGAACTTCATTGTCCTTTATCGAATCATTTAATAAACTCTTTAGTGACTTTCTCATCATTTTCCTACGCTGATTAAATGCCATTTTAACAACCCCTTTAAATCGTTTTTCATCACAATCTAGCGTCATTTTCGTGTTTCTAACAAACCGAATAACGGCTGATTGTACTTTTGGAGGTGGATCAAATACATCTGGGCCAACTGTAAATAAATATTCTACATCATAAAAAGCTTGAAGCAAAACACTTGTAATTCCATATATTTTAGAACCTGGAGCAGCAGCAAAACGCTCTGCAACTTCTTTCTGAAACATACCAACTACCTCAGGCACTTGATCTTTATGATCCAACACTTTAAATAATATTTGTGTAGAAATATTGTATGGAAAATTACCGATTACGGCAAAGGGTTCTTTCCCCGCAATATCGTTTAAGTCCATTTTTAAGAAATCGCCATAAATAATATTCCCTTTTAGTTGGGGGTATTTTTCAACCAAATAACCAATAGATTCTTTATCAACATCTATTGGAAATGTTTCGTAATTATCATTCTCAATTAAATATTGAGTAAGCACACCCATTCCGGGGCCTACCTCAACTACTTTTTTATAATTTGATGTTTGAGAAAGACTTTCAACAATCTTTCTAGCGATACTTAAATCTGTTAAAAAATGCTGTCCTAGGTGCTTTTTTGCTTTTACTTTTTGCAATATAAATGGTTATTTAAAGTTGTATATTCGCAAAGATAACTAAACAGATTTAATGCGATTTTTTTATTTTCTAATCATTTGTTTTTGGAGTCATTTTTGTTGCGCTCAAAACTATTCTAAGCTAGTAAATTCAGTACCTGTTTTTGTTAATGAGATAGATGTTTCTTTATTAAAAGAAAATCAACTTTATATTGCAATGCCTTTTGCAAAGAAACTTGTTTTAAACCCTGAACAAAAAAAACAACTCTCAGAGAAAGCAATTATAAAGCTAGAACTCGTTTACACTAAATACCGAACATCAAGTTCTTTCAATCAGAAAGCACTCAACAATAACAGGCTAAAAGAGCTAAACAGATTAGCTCCTGCTCTTTTTAAAAATCGATTGTGGGAGTTTCAACTAACAAGTCAAACAAAAGCCAATTCTAGAGAAACTGGAAATAATATGTTTCACGGGTTTATTGTCACTTTCCGACCTAGTGCCACAAAGTCATCACTAAAGGCTGAATCCAACTACTTAAAAGAGTTAGTAGCTGCAATGGTAAAAAACGACAGCATTGAAAAAGATACTTTGCCTAAAGCGCACCATATTAAAACACACTACGACATAAACAGAGGCTATATTCATGATACAATTTGGTACATAGATACAGTGCCTCCTCCGAGTCCTCCAGACTTCTTTTACAACCAATCTCTTTACAAAGACTCTACAGTTTTAAACACTTTTAGTAGAAACAAAAGTTGGAATAATTTTATTGTAGTAACTGATGTTACAGGCAGTATGTCGCCTTATAGTGCTCAAGTTTTTGTTTGGCTAAAAGCACAAGCGGAAAATAAACGCGCTAAATACTTTGTTTTTTTTAATGATGGGGACGAAAAGCCTTCTAGAAAAAAATTACCCTTAGAAACAAAAGGCGTTTATCTTACAAAAAACTTCTCTTTAAAAAGCGTTGTAAACACAGCCTCAAAATGTATGGATAATGGCTCTGGTGGAGGGGAAAATATGGAGAATGATATTGAAGCAATTATTGAAGGATTAAAACAATACCCCTCTGCAAATGAAATTGTTTTAGTTGCAGACAATATGGAGAGCATGCGAGATTATAAATATCTTAATAAAATAAAAACACCTGTTCATGTAATTTTATGTGGTGCTGAAAACAGAATAAATATTCAGTATTTAGATTTGGCTAGACATACGAAAGGCTCTGTTCATACCAAAAATTCAGACATTATAAACTTGCAAGACATTAAAGAAAAGGAGCGTTTTTTTATTGAAGAAAAGGAATACCTATTTGAAAATGGAAAGTTTCATTTCATCTACTAATTAACAATCTTTCATCTTTTGATGAAACAATTAATTACAGAATTTTATAGATAACTATATACTGGACTTCTTCAACAGTTTGTTCTTCTTTTTTAAAGTTTTGATTTTGAGATGGTGTTTTTCCTGTTTTGATTTCACCAATAAGATCAATGTTTTTATAAACATATTGTTTAATCTCGCTCTGACTCACTTTACTCTCTGTAAAGTTTATTAAATGAGCAACCCCATTATCAAAATAAAGAACTGGTGATTCTGATTTTCCATCTGCTGAAGGCTCTGATTTAACAGTGATCTGTCCATGCATCTTCATTCCTTTGTTGGCTGGCTTTAACATTGCCGAACTGCTCCCAGAAGAAGTCACCTTTTTTTGAGGTGTACAAGCTATCAGAAGAATTGAACTAACTATTAAAATGAAATTTTTCATTATCGTAAATTTTACTTGTTTTTAAGTCCTCAAAGGTATCAATATCATTTAACGTTTGAAGCAAACCTGTTTTGATCTTATTCTCTTTTAATTCAGAAAGGGTGTTTTTAAGTAGCCCTTCCGTACTCCATTCTTTATTCTGAAATACAGAAAACTGAGGCTTACTCATTCCCACCAAATAATAACCTCCATCTTCAGCAGGACCAAAAACAACTTCATTCTTTTCTAAAACATCAAACCCTTCGTGAATAATTTTAGGAGAAATATCTGGTAAATCTGAGCCTATTAAAATTATTTTTTCATAACCATCTAAAAAACCTTTTTCAAATGCTTTTTGCATTCTCTCTCCCAAGTCAACACCTTCTTGAACAAACTTTAGCTCATCCACAAACAAACTATTTATCACAACATCCGAAAAATAAACATGTTTGTTTGCGGCTACTTTTTTAGAACAAGCCTCAGTAATATCAACCAACTCTTTATAAACATCAAAAGCCATATTATCACCAACAGTTTTAGCCAAACGAGTTTTTACTTTTCCAAGTATGATATTTTTAACGAAAACGATTAACAATGTTTTATTCATATACCTTTTCTCCTTTTGTTAACCATTTACCCCAAGACTCATTAAATCCATGAGTTTTTTTGGTTTCCTTTCCTTTATTGTTATAAACAGGATAGCCCTTATTTACCCAATCAAATATTCCTCCCTCAAGATTTATCACCTTTTTAAATCCTGCTTTTTTCAGTTTTTCACCTATTTTCTCACTTCTATACCCAACAGCACAGTAAACAATAACCGTAGTTTCTTTATCTATGCCTTTTAACCCTTTAATTTTAAAGTGATTATACCCAACATGTTTTGCGTTTATGATGTGACTCACGTTAAACTCGTTCTCTTCACGAGCATCCAAAATCAATAAAGGTTTTTTTGTATTCTCAACTTTCTTTAATTCTTCTACAGAGATTAATGGAATTGTTTTGGAAACAATATTTTCCTTCAGCTCATCAAAAGAACTATAGTTTTGGGAAGTAACACTTAACGTGAAGCCTAAAAATAGGATTATGATAAATTGTTTTTTCATTTTATAAACATACCCCAATTTTGGGACCAAATAATTATTTGTACACATTATGTGCTAAGCCAAACTTCCCTGACAACTAGACCCTGCACCTGCAGTACACCCATAACAGTGTTGTCCCAAAATAATGTTCCTATTCTTTAATGCCTTAGAATCAAAATTTGCAATGTGTTGTGATTTTGATGCAACTCCTAATTCTAACATTTGATTAAAGTCACAGTCAAAAAGTTTGCCATCCCAACCAACAGAAACTGTATTTCTACACATAACCCCTTCTGCAGCGAACGGATTAAAGGAGTTTATTAATTTATCCATATACTCCTCATACTTCTCTTCTTTTATTAAGAAATCTAAAAACCTACTAATTGGTAGATTTGTAATTGTATACAAACTATTAAAATCAATGTTAAAAAGATCCTTTAACTCTCTTTTATAATCTAACTCTAAAGCCATTTGCTCTGGAGGTAAAGAAGCTCCTACAGGGTTATAAACTAAATCTAATTCTAATCCAGAGCCTTCTTTTCCATAACCAACTTCATTTAATCTTTGTAATGCCTGAATAGATCTTTCAAAAACACCATCTCCTCTCTGCTTATCTACATTATCTTTAGAATAACAAGGCATTGAAGAAACTACTGTTACATTATTGTCTGCATAAAACTGCGGAATGTCTAAATACTTCTTGTAGGTTAAAATAGTTAAGTTACTTCTTACAATTACCTTTTTACCAAGTTGAGACATTTCCGAAACAAACCATCTAAAATTGGGGTTCATTTCTGGAGCGCCACCAGTTAAATCTACCGTATGTATTGTTGGATTTTTTGCTGCTTCTAAACACTGCAACAACACCTCTTTTATCATTATTTCTTTTCTATCAGGCCCAGCATCAACATGACAATGCTCACAAACCTGATTGCATAATTTTCCTAAATTAATTTGGAGGATTTCAATTGCCGTTGGCTTTAATGGGAAAAGATTAATTCCTTTTAACTTTTTAGAAAACTTGACTTTATCCGTGAATTCAAGGGTTTTCACCTGAAAAGCAGCTTGCGATAATTGATTGTCTTCTTTTTGTAATGTCTTCATATCAACAGTTTTCTTATGTCATTGCTAAATTCAACAATTAATTTCTTTTAAGTTGTCTAAGATTTTACAAACAGTTTGTTTCATATCTAGATTGATTCTAAATAAGGATCGCCTTAAAAAAACCACTCCTAAATCTTGTAACATCTTATACAATATTTACATTTGCA
>CEWR01127756.1_pt1 | contig 10897 bp, 6 predicted proteins | sample 356321 | NCBI WGS metagenome assembly CEWR01 (sample SAMEA2621551, study PRJEB7988) | marine metagenome | biome: marine biome (ENVO:00000447); feature: mesopelagic zone (ENVO:00000213); material: "saline water (ENVO:00002010), including plankton (ENVO:xxxxxxxx)" | depth 790 m
GACCGGGATGCGCCGATGGCTGTTTGGAATGTCGAAATTGAAGGACCGTTCAATGCTGTGGGATCAGAGGCTGGTCTGGGTGCCCCGAGTCGGGAACGTATCTTTACGTGTTTACCAGAGACCGAGACAGTTGAATTAGCGTGCGCGGAACAGATTCTCGGAACGATTGCCCGGCGTGCATTCCGTCGGCCGATTACGAATGAGGATGCTTCCGCGCTGATGGCGTTTTACGACGTTGGACGTGCGAAAGGGAGCTTTGAATCAGGCATTGAGTTTGCACTGCGCGCTATTTTGGTTGACCCGGAATTTCTATTTCGCGTTGAATCGGATCCCCTGACGGCGACACCGGGTAAGCCGTATCAGATCTCTGATCTTGAACTCGCATCTCGTTTATCATTTTTCCTCTGGAGCAGCATTCCGGATGACGAATTACTAGGGCTGGCAGAGCGGAAAGAGTTGAGAGAGGACGGTGTGCTTGCTGAGCAAGTGGACCGCATGCTGGCTGACCCAAAGTCGGCCGCACTCGTGGATAATTTTGCGGGCCAATGGTTATTTTTGCGCAACATGCGGAGCGTAAAGCCTGACCCCATTGCGTTTCCTGAATTCGATGGCAACCTTCGAGAGGCGTTCCAGCGGGAGACGCAGTTGTGGTTTGATAGTCAGATTCGTGAGGACCGCAGTGTCCTTGAGGTCTTAACGTCCGATTACACCTACGTCAATGAACGATTGGCTGAACACTACGGGATTCCCGATGTTCTTGGAAATCACTTCCGGCGTGTGACACTTTTCGACGAGACACGGCGGGGTATTCTGGGCCATGGAAGTGTGTTGACCGCGACTTCCTACGCAAATCGTACGTCGCCGGTAAAGCGTGGCGTATGGGTGTTGGAGAACTTACTTGGAGCACCGCCACCGCCACCGCCGGCAGATGTCCCGGGACTTGAGGATTCAGAGTCGGTGGCTGATCCTTCTGATCCTGCAAGTCGACCGCGTTCGGTACGTGAGCGCATGGAACGCCATCGAACAGATCCTGTATGCGCGAGTTGCCATGTCAGAATGGACCCACTTGGATTTGCGCTAGAGTCGTTTGACGCGGTCGGCGGGTACAGAGAATTGCCGGTTGAGCAAACGTCGGGAACGCTGCCAAGCGGATTAGAGTTGACCGGCCCAGTAAGTGTGCGTGACATGCTGCTAACTAACCGCGAAGACTTTGTTGTAACGGTGACTGAAAAACTTATGACCTATGCGCTCGGTCGCGGTGTCGAGTACTACGACCGCCCATCGATCCGGCGTGTTGTGCGTTCGGCCGAGACGGATGACTATCGGTGGTCGTCACTGATTCTTGGTATTGTTGAGAGTTCACCGTTTCAGATGAGAAAGGCTCGAGAGCGATGATCATCACGAAGACCCACTTACCGAGACGAACATTTCTCCGCGGTGTCGGTGCGACACTCGCACTCCCTCTTCTCGATGGGATGGTGCCAGCGTTTTCGCCGTTGCGGTTGTCGGCAGCGGCGCCGGTTAAACGTCTTGGCATTGTCTACGTGCCGAACGGGATTGTGATGGAACAGTGGACACCAGAAGCGACTGGTAACGGTTTTGCGATGAAACCGGTCATGGCGTCATTCGAGCCATTTCGTGACCAGTTAACGGTAGTTAGTGGCTTGGCGAATAAGCAAGGAGATGCGTTGCCAGGTGAAGGGGCTGGGGACCATGCGAGGGCGGCAGGTGCCTTCTTGACGGGTGTCCATCCGAAAAAAACGGCAGGCGCTGACATTCGATCAGGTATCTCGATGGATCAGATTGCTGCGCGAGAGCTTGCGCAAGAAACGCAGCTGGCTTCACTTGAGTTGTCACTCGACTCAAAAGAACCATTGGGGGCGTGTGACCCGGGATACAGTTGCGTGTATGCAAATACATTGAATTGGCTTGGCGATACGACGCCTCTTCCAATGGAGAGTAATCCGCGAGTTGTTTTTGAGCGATTGTTTGGCGGTAGTGGAACGACGGATTCCGAAGCACGACAAGCTCGTATGAACGAAGATGGCACGATTCTTGACGCTGTAGCGTCGAAGCTTGCACGCCTGCGTTCCACGCTTGGAGGTCGGGACAGAGCCAAGCTTGACGAATACACCGAAGCGATTCGTGACGTTGAGCGACGTATTCGCCTCGCCGAACAGCAGGGATTGACGGACTTATCTGTGGCAATGGAGCAGCCCCCTGGTGTTCCAGCAACATTTAGCGAGCACGCAAAATTAATGTTTGATTTGCAGGTGCTTGCTTATCAAGCTGACCTGACGCGCGTCATCACTTTTATGGTGGCTCATGAGACGAGTAACCGAGCCTATCCAGAGATTAATGTTTCAGATGCCCACCACCCACTTTCGCATCATGGGGGCGACCAAGAGAAGATTACGAAATTGATAAATGTCAACATTTATCATGCCGAACTGTTTGCCTATTATCTCGACCGCTTGGCAAGAACGGAGGATGGTGACGGTTCATTGCTCGACCAGTCAATGATTATGTATGGCGGTGGAATGAGTAACGGCAATGTCCATGATCATCACAAACTTCCGATTGCGGTTGTCGGTGGTGGGGCTGGATCGCTTGCGGGAGGACGCCACCTTCGGTACGACGACGATCCACCTATTACAAATCTCTACCTGAACTTATTAGCTAAGCTCGGTATTCGTCCCGAAACTATTGGTGATAGCACGGGTGCATTAACCGAACTTACGGGTGTCTAGGCGTCGGCTTCGCATGGGACACGATTCATGGTGTAGCACACGCCGGGGCGTCAATAATGGGCGTGTTCTAGTCTCGTTCATTGCGAGTGCGGTGCTAATGACGCTGGGCGATGTTCAAGCCCGCTCGGTGATGCCAGCTGAAGATGCAGTGGTTGCAACAGCGGCAGAACGCCAAGATTGGGCCACGATTCAATCACTCATTCAGGATGGCGCGGACATTAATGCGGGTCAGCCAGATGGTGCAACAGCCCTTCACTGGGCAGTACATTGGAACGACCAGGAGACTGTTGCGGCGTTGATTGAAGTGGGTGCTGAGGTTAATCCGGTTAATGACCTCGGCGTGCCGCCGCTTTGGATCGCGGTTGATAACGGTAATACAGAGACCGCGATTCGGCTAATTGATGCCGGTGCCAATGTAAATGCGCGTCTGCATACCGGCGAGACAATAATCATGACAGCCGCGCGGAACGGGCTGCGGGCAGTGGTCTCTCGTCTTTTGCGTGAAGGAGCGGACGTTCGGTTGGCGGAGCATGAAGCAGCGCAGACAGCCTTGATGTGGGCTGCTGCGGGTGGGCATGCTGATGTAGTGCGTTTATTAGCTGAGTCGGGTGCTGATATTCAGTCAAGAACGACACGGGGCTTTACTGCATTGATGTTTGCTGCACAAACCGGTGACGTGGCCACAGCTCGACTACTGCTCGAAGCTGGTGCCGATCTGGAAGGGCGCGCACTTGATGGCAGCACACCACTGCTCGTTGCAAGTCGAAGCATCGACGCCCTTGCCGGTATTGATTGGCGGATTATCCCGTCCGAGAGCGGACATCAAGACACAGCGCTGTTCTTTATTAATCAGGGTGCCGATGTTACAGCGACTGACAACCGAGGGCGTACTGCGTTGCATGCGGCAGTAGAAACACGTCGAATCGCTCTTGCGAAAGCGTTGATTGAGGTGGACGCAAAAGTTGACGCGCAGTTTCGCACACCACCACCGCCCCTTCGGGGTGACTACATCTCGCGGAATTCGTTCAAGGGAGCTTCACCGTTGTGGTTGGCTGCGCGTGATGCCAATTTGGAAATGATGCGTCTCTTGCTGGACGCGAGTGCGGATCCATTTCTGCCGAATGCGTATAACGTTACGCCGCTCATGATTGCCTCTGGGCTTGGTGAAAATGATGCACGTCGACCTCAGGACCATCTTGTGGTTGATGCCGTGCGCCTGCTGTTAGATCTGGGAGCAGATGTTACGGCAGCAAATCGAGCGGGGCAGACGGCACTTCATGGAGCTGCTTCGATGTGGGAAGATGGCGTGATCCAACTACTCATCGACCATGGGGCTGATGCGAATGCTGAAGACCAGCGAGGCCGTACACCGCTTTATCTGGTTGAGTACGGTAATGCCAACGCGCCATCAGAAAGCACGGCGGAGCTTCTTCGGCAATTAGGCGCCACGGAACCGGTCGTCCAGCGTTAGGCTGGCATTTCTGATTGCCGGAAGACTTAGTTGCGAACGATTACGGTAGTGCGAGTGCGACCCATTCTCCAGGATGAGTCAGTGACCCGATCGGTATAACGATGTATTGCTTGGCGTCGTGCATGTAGGTGATTGGAGACCCGTTGGTCCCTGCCGGAAAAGTCGTTTCCCAGATGACATCGCCTGAATCTTTATTGTAGGCGCGGAATGCTTTTCCGGCATTCTCGCCTGCGCCAGGAGGTGTGCGAACCATAATCGGGTCTCCTTCGCTTACGAAAAGAAGTGATTTAGTTAGCAGGGTCATTGCACGTCCAGGTTGGCCGAGCGGTGGCAGATTCATGTGTTCAATTGCTGGATGATTACGTGGGCCATTTCCGTTTGGCACCATCCACGCGTGCTCCCCTGTGTTCATATCGATCGCGGTAATTCGACCATAGGGAGGTTTAGTAAGCGGCAGGCCACGTGGTCCATCCGGGAATGCGCGTGTGCCTCTCGTGAAGCGAACATTCATCCGGTCGGGGTTGCCCGGCGTTAAATCCGCACCGAAGGCACCAGTCACGGAGGGGATATAGAGCATCCCTGTTTCCGGGTCGAAGCCAGCGCCACCCCATTCTGCGCCACCAACAGAACCTGGCAATTGGAGTGTGCCTTTGGTGTCGGTCGCATCCTCACCACGTATCGATGGAGGAGTGAAGATTTCTCCGAGAATGTAGGGCTCGACAATTTCCAGAGCTTCGGCTTTAAGTTCGTCCGTGAAATCGATTAGGTCATCTTCGGTAATGCCATGTCGATCAAATGGTAAGGGTTTCGTCGGAAACGGCTGGGTCGGTGAGATCCATTCACCTGGTGTATTTGAGCCTGGAACGGGTCGTTCAATGATGGGCCACACAGGTTCTCCAGTTACACGATCGAACGTGTAAGCGATTGCCTGTTTCGTTAACTGGACGACTGCTTTAATTTCTCGTCCGTCGACGGTGATGTCCATCAAAATAGGGGCGACATTGTTATCGTAATCCCACAGGTCGTGATGCACGGTTTGGAAGTGCCAGACGCGCTCGCCAGTTGCTGCATCAATACAGACGAGGCTATTGGCGTACAGGTTGTTACCGGGACGATGTCCCCCGTACATATCGTTCGTCGGAGCACCTGTTGGCAAATAGACATATCCAAGTTCTAGGTCAGCACTGAACATCGTCCAAACATTTGCCATACCCGAATATTTCCATGAGTCGTCGAGCCATGTTTCGACGCCGGGCTCGCCGGCTTTAGGTATGGGACTCCAGGTCCAGCGCAATTCACCTGTGCGTACATCGTACGCACGGACATCACCAGGGTGTTGTTCTTTCGTATAGGGGTGATCGGCCATTGCACTACCAAGGATTACAACGTCTTTGACGACAACCGGCGGAGATGTGCCAGAGTAGCCGGTTTCAGCATCGTAGCTAAGGTCGACTTTCCCGCTGCTTCCAAAACTGTCGATGACTTTTCCAGTCGATGCGTTGGTAGCGATTAAGTATGGCGGTCGAATAGAGAAGATCCGTTTGTCATCCCCGGAGGTCCAATATGCGACGCCTCGATTCGAGGCGCCACGTGGGGTCTCCTCACCAAGGAACGAAGTATCTTGTACCCACAGCGTTTGTCCGGTGCCAGGGTCAAAGGCCTCGACGAGGCCGATCCCATTTGACGCATACAGGACGCCGTCGACCATAATCGGTGTTGAGCGAAGCTGGTTAGAATACTGAAGGTTCGGCCATTGCCGGGTGACCGAGGCATCGACGCTACTGCGCCGCCACACAATTTCTAGCTCATGAACGGTGTCGGGATTAATCTGGTCGAGTGACGAGTACCGAGTATAACCAGCGTCACCACCATGGACGTGCCACTCACCGGTCGTGCCCTGCTGAGTGGCACCTGATGTTGTAAGCGTAATTACCGTGAGCAAAGTCCAGAATGTTGTTGGGGGTCTCTGGATTAAATCAGGCATTGTCTGTTTCTCCAGGTGCAACAGTTCCCGAACTGGTTATTTGAGTTCGGAGTATGACGTCGGTACAAGCAATCGAGCGTCGATCGTATCGACAAGTTTTCTGTTGTTGTCGCGTTCGACTTGAACGATGAGTTCTTGGAAGTCCTCATAGGTGCCAAGTTCTCGCCACATTTCATCACGTGCTTCACGTGACGGATAGGCCAGCATATAGACAAACGTGTCGTCGGTGTCATCTCCTGTAATAGCGTTAAAGTAACCGACGTTTTTCATCCCGGCGCGTTCAAACATGGCACTGGTATGGTCACGAAAACGGTTTGCCAGTGTTTCTCGTTCGCCAGGCATCGTTTTATAGACTCGTAGTTCGAATACCTGCGACGCTGTGCGCTGTTGTTCTGCGATGGCCCAGCTACTACCAACCATTCCAAAAAGAACGCCGACAAGAGCGATGATTTTCCATTTAAGCATGGTGTGTGCCTCCGGTTGAAAAAAAACGCCGTCCGCTACCCGAACAGTGAGTCAGGTGAGCGGACGGCGTCAGAAGTGTCACGAATCGTTGCCGCTAGTGTGCGAGAGGATTCGGCCGAATCTGGAATTTGACAAGGTTCCCTGGTTCGACTGGACCACCTTCTACGTGCCACGCGGCGTCAGCCCCATAGGTGGCGTAGAGACCGCGGCCTTTCCAGCCACCATTCGGGTCATCGATCCGACCGTCCAATCCGCGGCTATGAAACCCTTGCGGGTAAGGTACACGAAGAATCGTCCACTCGCCCGTTTCTGGATCGAGCGCAAGCAGGGAATCTGAATTCGAGCCGTTTGCGATCGGTATATTTTCACCGAGTCCAAGAGTGTTGAATTGGTCTACCCAGTTGTAATAGTGGAAATCAGAACCGATTTCTGTATTGCGGTAGTTTGGACCAGGTGCCTTGAAGAAAGACCAGCCCTCATCACATTGGCGCCCGTCACGCATTTTTGGTCCACTGAAAACGGAACATTTACTCCGGTCGAAACTAGCGAAGTGGCTACTGCCAGCAAGGGCTGTCCAAAAAACACCGTTCCGGTCGACATCAAGTCCACGCGTTCGATAGCCCTTCTCCACAGGAACCGTGTACATCTCACTAAGACAGGTTTCCGGCGGGTTATCCCCTCGGTCGAGTCTGAGCATACGTCCTGGGAAGTCGTCAGAAATGATCCAAGCCGCGTGGTCGAGAGGGCTGGCAATGACACCGTAGGCACCAATATTCACGCGAGTGTCGAGGTTGGCATCGTAGTTTGGTGCTTCACTGCTACCTCTTGCGGGCGGTTCATTCCACGGTTTCGTGATCTTGCCGTCACCATTCGTGTCGAGAACTGTCGGACACCAGCCCTGGGAGTAGCGCTCATCTCCAGTTTCATCGTAGACCTTCGTATCGAGCCATCCGATGACTTGTCTGTCGCCACTGAAATACAGCGTATCGTTCTCGTCCTCAGCGAATTGAAGGTGATGGGTTCCAAAGCAGGTATCAATTAAGACGAATTTTTCTGCTTCTGGATCAAAGTAGCCCGTATGCCGACCCGCACGATTCAGTGGAAAGTATTTTGAGTATTTGTTTTCGGATCCCTCTTGACACCAGTCAGGATTGTCGGGATGTCTGACTCGAGTGGTCAACCAAACACGACCGGTTGCATCCAGCATCGGGTTGTGCGGATTAGCTGGATCATTCCAGACGGCTTCGTCGTCAAAGTCTCGCCACGGCTTGAAGTTCTCGGTCGTAAACATAGACGGAACTTCCGAGCGGTCTTGACGGAGAGGGATTTTGATCATGGTTGAATGGTGCTCGGCTGTATCGGTGACCAAAAGATAATCGTTCCCGATATCAACCCCATAAATCGGTCCGTTGGCATTAACTTGGGGATTACGTTTATCGGTTGAGATTTCGTCGTGGACAAAGGCAACGTTGTCACCCCAGTTCCACATTGTAATTACCACGTTTCGTTCTACCCCTTTGGGGCGCGGAGGAGCTTCTGGCACTTCGCCAGTGGCTATCCGATCGGTCCAGTCAGAGACCATGTCAAGACCACGTTCTCGCCCGAATCGGGTCATAAAACTGTTCATCAAAGAGCCGCGTTGACCACGTTGTACCCGGTCATCCCACGCGGCACGCGCTGAGTCAAAGTTTTCAATGTCAGGGATTTCTCTGGTGCGTTCGCTGCCGACCTGATGGCATCGCTGACAGCCTTTCAGGTTGTTAATCCATTCGGCCTGGCTTCCCATTTGTGGATCGATGCCATTACCTTCAGGGCCTGTACCAGGAAACTCATGCTCGCCTGGAAGATCAATAATCGACAGCCAGTAATTCGCTGGGTAGACGGCCGCTGCTTCTTGTGGTGTCTTGGCAACCACGGCGGTCAGGTCGACTTCTTGGTCTGGGCTGCCTGTGACAGGTGCTGAGTCGACCAGCCCATAACCACGAACCCACAGGTCATACGTTGCGGTTGGAAGTTCCGGCAGCACGTATTGGCCGTCGTCATCGGTGACGACGATTTTTCGATAGATCGTCTCAAGGTCGTCTGTTTCAGCGATTACCCAGACCCCAGCTTCTGGGCCGTTGGTGCTGGTAACGGTGCCGCGAATAACGCCACTATTGTTGGCAGCAGCGTCGACTTCAATCACCGTCGGTACCAACCAGAGAACCAGCGCCGCAATGCCCGACGCTAGCGAGAGTCTTGTCATTGTTTGGGTCATCATAAGTTTTGTCATCGTTCTACCGTTTCTCCGCCGAGTTCACGAAGGAGGACGACCGTTTCTGGCCACGCCTTTTCCGTATTTGCCACAAAAACACCCTCAGCAATCATCAATGGCGTCCAACCCAGGGTGTTCCGCGCGTTGATGTCCGCACCTTGGTCCAGCAGATACTGCACAATGAGGTTTGATCCCATCATAGCCGCACCGTGAAGAGCGGTACAGCCATTCCAGCGCATATCACCGCGGTCTCGCTGAGCATCAAGTTCAAGTAAGTTCAGTGGATGCCGCAGAAGTAGCTCGACACCGACGCCTTCGATGATTGTGTCGCCGAATGCAGTCACAGCGGTTAGGTCGTTTCCAAGTTCAATTGTTAGTTTCACGGCTTCAAGTCGTACCGTGTCCGGTGTGCCGTTCAATGGTCCAGGACTTTCGCCATCCCAAAATCCAACGCCAGCCGCTGCCATAAGAGGGGTTACACCTTGGTCGGTTGGTGTGAGAGGGTCAGCGCCGTGTTTTAACAGTAACTGCATGTATTCAACGTCGGCGTGTTTGGCTGCCAGGTAAAACGGTGTGGCACCAACGAAACTAATAAAGTTCCGTCCGACGGAGATGTTTGGCGGTGGTTTTACAATACCGAGGTCGACCTCAAATGGAATCTCATTCCAGGTGATTTGACGGTTTGGTTCAGCGCCGCGTTCAAGCATCGACCGAGCAAGGTCTAGACTGCTTAGGTTTCCAGTCGGAATGGGTGGACGCCCGGAACCAGGACGACGAACCCATGCGAGCGCATGGAGTCCCGAACCTCGTTGATCAGGAATATTCGGGTCGGCGCCGGCTTCAAGGAGTACTTGAGCAAGTTGGAAATGGGCATTCACTATGGCAAGCGCTAACGGCGCTGTGTGACCACTCGAGGCAGGTTCATACGAACCCGTGCCAGCAGTGTCATTATTAATCCCCGCATTCACGTCGGCTCCTCCACCGATTAATGTACGGGTGGCATCGATTTGGCCTTCACGAACCGCAAACAATAACGGTGTCATGCCGCCAGCTGACCGCGCTTCGACATCGGCTCCCGCGGCAATCAAACGAGAAATAGCATCAGGGTTGTTTTCAGCGGCGGCCCACATCAAGGCTGTTTGCCCGCGCCATTCCTCTGTGGCATCAACTACTGCCCCAGCCCCGAGGAGTTGGTCAATGACATCGATCCGGCCTGTACGTGCGGCGACCATGAGAACCGTTTCACCTTCTGGTGTTGCCGTGTTTGGGTCGGCACCCGCTGACAGTAACTGTTGAACAATTGAGGCGTTGCCGTTTTCAGCGGCGAGTGCGAGTGGCGTAATGCCATAACGATTTGCAGTACTCGCCGAAGCTCCCGCAGTAAGTAGCGCCTCAACAACATCGTTGGCTTCCACTCGCGTGGCCCAGTGGAGCGCGGTTGTTCCATCCGGACCACTGGCGTGTGGGTCAACGTTGTCAGCGAGTAATGCGGTCACGGTAGCGAGGTCAGCGGATTTCGCTGCGTTTATAAGGTCGTCTGGAGTGGCCGCGAAGGCGCTTCCTGAGCCAATCCATCCGACAAGTGAGGCAACGACCGAGCCGTAAATATAGGCATTTTTCAAATACATAGTCGTGATTCCTTACCGAATCTGGACCTCGCTATAATTTGTGTCCAGTCTGATAACCGATGCTATCGCGTCAGGCCCCCGTTGACAACAACAGATAAGGGGCGTAAAAAGGTAGTTTGATCGGTTAGAATCGGCTGGAGGCCAGTCTGTGGGGGCTTCTTTGATTCCGGTTGGTTTCTGAAACCAGGGTTTTTTGCTACCGCGGGGTTATGTTGATGACGAACTGTCGACAGGTGTGTGAATTGGCACGGTCTACTTGGCTGCCATTAATCATGGCTGTCACCGGGTCTCTTTTTGCATTGTCTCGCGACGTTCATGCAGCTGAACCACCGGCACCATTGACGG
>CEWR01027188.1_pt1 | contig 10895 bp, 9 predicted proteins | sample 356321 | NCBI WGS metagenome assembly CEWR01 (sample SAMEA2621551, study PRJEB7988) | marine metagenome | biome: marine biome (ENVO:00000447); feature: mesopelagic zone (ENVO:00000213); material: "saline water (ENVO:00002010), including plankton (ENVO:xxxxxxxx)" | depth 790 m
GGCAGTATTTTACGTTCGCCTTTTATGACCGGCATAGTGGTGGTTATTTCTCTCTATGCTGGAGTCGCAGGCATTATTTATGGCAAAGTCTCGGGCCACTTTACCAGCGACAATAACTTTATTGACGGTATGGAAACTAGCATGGCCACCATGGGCTCTTACTTGGTATTAATGTTTTTTGCCGCGCAATTTGTCAGCTATTTTAACTGGAGTCAATTGGGGCTTATTAGCGCCATTAAAGGTTCTGAAATTCTGCAGATGCTGCAATTAAATAGCGCTCTACTATTAGTATGCTTTGTTTTTTTTTCCGCAATTGTTAACCTATTAATCGGCAGCGCTTCAGCTAAGTGGGCCCTAATGGCACCGATATTTGTACCCATGTTTATGCTCAGCGGCATATCACCCGAGGCTGCACAGGTGGCCTATCGTATCGGCGATAGTTCTACCAACATCATCACGCCATTAATGCCATATTTCGGCGTAGTCGTCGCTTTTGTAAAAAAGTATGATGAAGACGCGGGCATGGGTACTATCTTGGCGATGATGCTACCCTACTCTATGGCCTTTCTACTGTTCTGGTCTTTACTTTTAGCAGGCTGGATTTTGTTAGGGCTACCTTTGGGACCAGGAGCGGAAGTACTTATGCCCCGTTGATGCCACCGTAATGATGACATCATAGTTAGCAGGTGGCCGGTTCCCGCAGATTACTTATTCCACACATAAACTAAATACCTAAGTCCATTCAGGCAATGCAACCTATGAAACTATGTGTTTGTAGAACATGCTAGACAGCTTAAAAGTAGAAGACTCCGTTTCACATTAAATTTATAACAGCGAATAAAATTATGGCTACAGCTCTCGCCCGACACATTTTGGTAAGAACACGTGAAGAAGCCGAACGACTTAGGCAGCAAATTAAATTAGGAGCCGACTTCGCTAAACTGGCCAAAAAACATTCGAGCTGTGCCTCTAAAAAACGCGGCGGCGATTTAGGTGAGGTCCGCCCTGGGCAAATGGTAAAAGCAGTTGACACGGTAATATTTAAGAAACCGGTCAATACAGTGCAGGGCCCGATAAAAACTCAATTTGGTTTTCACTTGATTGAGGTCTTGTTTAGGAATTAAAAAGACAGACAATACAAATTTAGAAATATACCTAAAATTTTGCAACTTATTGTCCATAACACGACGACATTAGCTATCTTGATTATCGACGCTGTTACATCGTTAGTACAGTCTCGCTATACCTTAGGTAATACTGCTGCATTGGTGTTGGTGAACCTCAGGTAAGGTGCTCAGGTTACCCTGTTTAAAAGGACTTAAGTACTCAGGTCATGCCTGAAATAAGTAACCTGCCAGAACCTGTAACTTGCAGTCGCCACTGGAACTAACCGCCAAGCCACATTTGATCACAATGACAGCGTACATAACCACAATCAAGCACAGCAAAGACATAAACACCGATTAAACTGAAGGGGAACCTTAACGTCATTCATGCTTCTAATGACTATGCCCTCACCCACACATCGGAGCCCAAATCATGCCGAACACTCTATTAAACACAACAGCAAAGCCCATCGCTAAACCTATAGTTATTTCTATAGCTGTAGCATTAGCCGCCACAGCGGGTTATTTTTATTATCAGCAGTTCATTGTCGATAATAAGGCTCTGGCCGAGGTAGCTACGAAGCCTACTATTCTGAAACCAGTTAAACCGCCTACCGTCGCCTCCACTATTTCCATCGATGATATTTTTGATGACACCAGTAACACCGGTGACACTTCATCTAACAGTCAACAATTAATAACTGAAATGCCTGAACCTCTGCCGCCACTCGATAACAGCGATGGCAATATACAGGCCAAACTCGAGACACTGTTAGCCGATGAAGTTTTTCGAGAGAAAAGTTCGCTGATGTTCAACAATGAGCTGATGCGTAAAATGGTACTCGGCATTAACAACCTCGGCCGCGGAGAAATTTCTTATAAATACCCGCCCGCAACTATCAATATCGAGTCTTTCGAGCGTTTTGTAACGGCCGCTCCCCCCCAACAAGATGCACCACGTTACCTTATGGGCGAAGCCACGTTTAGTCGCTACAACCAAGCTATAGCGGTATTTTCCGCGATAGACAAAGCCGCCTTGGCCAAATTTTATCGCTGGAGCCAACCTCTATGGCAGCAAGCCTATAATGAATTGGGTAACGCCGAGGTTGAATTTAACAAGGTCACCATAACCGCGCTTGATCGATTACTCAGCGCCCCTGATATCGAGGGAGACATAGTATTAACAAGGCCCAGCGTGATGTTTAAATATGCCGATCCAAACCTTGAAAAACGCTCAGACAGCGACAAATTGATGCTGCGACTGGGGCCTGATAACCGCCGGATATTAAAAGCGGCGCTGCGCGACTTTAAAAAAGAATTAAACAATAATTAAAGCCATTATCACCATCGCACTCTCTAACGCTGCACAGCCTCAAAAGGCCTTAACCCACAAATTTAAGGCCTCGATATATGCGAGTTTTTCATACTCCAGCACGTTGTGCAGGCACTCGATCATCAGCGATGATTGCTAACACCGTTCAGAGAATCGTAATATAGGTAAAATCACTCAATGTAAAAACGCAATGCGGCGATATATCGCTTAGCCTAACTATTAATTCTCTTATTTTTTTACCGGCCAGCATCGAGATATTGTTCAGTAGCGGCAGAGTAGCCAGCTGCTGACAAGGCCCCCAAAATCAACTCGGAAAATCATATATTCAGTGCCAAATATTATAAATACAGTATTTAACAAAGCAAAAATTCTAACCTAAAGCCATTCAAATTACGGCTTAACCGCCACTTTAAAGCCCATGATCAGACGCAATAAGGTTTACAACAATTATTTACCACAATAATCGGTGTTTATACCCCATCGGCTTATAGCCTTTTGCTATATGGTTACACTGCAGAAATTCTCTTAAATCAACAATTTTAGAGTAGCAAAGTCATCTACACGCCCCGAAAAGCCTCATGACCAGAGCTTTTATACTTATTAATTCTCAAAATCTAAAAATTGAGATCAAATTATTATTAGAACTTTTCGCTATTTGGCAGTATTATTTATCTGTCTTGAAAACTCGTTACTTTTTAGGGATACGTCCAATACCTCTAGACGTGAGCTAATCCCATTAAACGAGTGATCCATTCGATGATTTGTTACCGCTTTTCATCGATCACAACTTTAGAGCTACACCTCAGTTCTTATGTTCAAGACGCTTTTTGGGCCGTATGGGAAACCTAGCGGCCCTTTTTTATGCCTACACGAAACGGTTCTTGTTCTTCGATTCCCTCGTTGCCGCTGGGTGACCTCAAACAATCCCGCAACGCTATTCCCTCTGGGTATTGGCAGCCACAGTGCCACCAAGACTATCATCGATTTTTTTCAGCTGGCCAACATCACTGTAAACCTCAAAATAATGTTGGCTAAGGTCAATTAACAGTGCACGGCCAATAATGCGCTTATCGATTCGACTCACCACAGAACCTACCTCGGCTAAAGGAATAAAAGTATAGCGTTCCTGATACGCCTCAATTTTCACCATAAACTGTGGTGAAAATGCTTCGGGGTTGCTGATGTTAATCGATACCACGCACTGGCAATCATTCTGCACAGTGATCAAGCCGCTAATGTAGGCTCGATACTTTTCATCGTTAACTTTAAATCGATACTCCCGCTGTAGCTCCCCCGCCCGTGCTAACTCTAAACTGTCGACATCAAGTAGTTTTAGTAAGGAATTGCCCTCGCTCGCTTCAATTTCTTGGCGCTGCTGTTTTTTATATATTATTACTTCGTGCTGGTACTGTTGGCGTTGCTCCAAGCTAGGAACCTCGCCATCAAGACTGAGCAGTGTCCACTGCGATGACGACGATGAGCCCGAATCTGGGTCAAAATGAATCCTTCGACTACCGTTTTCGCTGGTAATGGCCTTAGTAAAACGGAAGTTCTGCGCAGCCTGATAATCCAAACTATTAATATTATTGAGCGCCGTTTTCACGATCTTTAGTGATTGACTGCCCTCTTCGGCTGAGACCGCAGCATTAAAAGCAACAGCCGCAGATATCGACAAAGCGAAAAATTTATTCGACATACTAAGTTCCAGAATTTAAAGATATTAACAGCGGCGCGGTTAAAGCCGGCCTTGATTAAAAACGTTGGGATTGCGCGTGTGGCTGTCCGAAGCGCGATAGGTATCAATTGTCATGCCGAGCACATTGAGCGAGCTTCGCTCTCGGTCCAGAGCATCACTCTGACGCCGCAACTGACGAAGATTCTCAGCAAGCTGAGCTTGTAAGAAACCGGAATCCGCGGTGATCTCAGCGCTAGCGGCTTTTACTTGTTGACGCTGCAGCTCTTCGTTTTGATATAACAGCTGCCGAGCCTGTAAGGCCATAGCCCGCTCAGAACCCTGCACGCCAACCCTCAAGGTACTATCTAGCGATTGACTCAACTCCGTGCCAGTAACAGCACCTATATTGCTGTAACGGTGGCTGTCATCGCAATTGATCAAACGCTGCCGTCGCTGCAGCGGTGTACAGCGAATACCCGAATCGGATATTTGCGGCTCGATAAGCGTTTGCCTCAGTATCTCGGTAATAGACCTTGCGACTTTACTCTCGGTAATTAGCGGTATGGTTTCTAGCGGTTGCTGCTTCGGCTTGCTCGCGACTTGAGCGCTGACGGGTTTGGACTCAACTAAACTAGGTGCGACAATTTGTTCCTGCAACACTTCGGGGACAACAGCTTTGGACACCATCCGCAGCTTTAGTACACGCAGCGGCCGATCGACATCTTTAGGCTCAGCCGGAGCGGGAGCAAGAACGATAAATAACAAGTGCAGGCCAGCACTGAACACGAGCATTGCCGCCAGTATCGAGCGCGACATTGACGGCGATGCTGATGATTCGAGCGTTACCTGCTCAATAGAATAAGAATATGAAAAAGAGAGCCGGTCCATAGCAATCCCAAAATACTGACTGCTACTCAGACACTATAACGGCACTAAGTTCCCAACATCTTGCGCAGGGCATTATCTTTATCAACAAAGTGATGCTTTAAGGCTGCCATAATATGCAGCGCAACTAATGCGCTGAACAGTTAGGCCAGCATTCGGTGAAGCCATTTTTCCGTCTCATAAACTTCAGTATTAAAGGCTTCGGTTTCGCCCGCTGCATGGACATTTTTAGGCATTATAGACCGACTAAAGCGTTGCCGGTTAAAACTCATAATAGTAAAGAATCATCACCGATAATGTATGCAAACAATATAGCGGCTGAACGTTTTTAACCAACAGAGTGTGCTGCGCATCCGATTAAAATGTGTAACGCTATATTAATTAAAGTTTCTGCGCGGCAATTAAAATATTGCGCGGCGTTAGGCTCGGTGGGCAAAACTCAGACAGCTCTACTTTATAGTCCGCCTCCTCCAGTTTTAGCGCGCGGTCGAGTACCAGCCATAACTCCAGCGGTCGGCGAAATGCCATCCGCACCAAATCAAAAGCCGTTACCCACTGCAGGCGCTCGAGGCCTCGCGCCTCCCATAACGCCCAATCAACGGATCCCGGCAAGGCAATACTCTTGAGCTCGGCGATATGCTGGCAAACTTCAATGAAGCTGGTTTTTGCCCAGCGATTAGCGAGTGCAGGCACCGGTAGGTACTGATCTTGGCCACTCAATTCACGTTGTAACAAGTCAAAGCCCAGCCGCCACGCCTGTAGTGTTTTTCTAAGCCGCCGATCGTGCTCTGGCGCTGTCACCGTTTGCTGCACGCAGGTGCGCAGATCGCTCGCTTGAAGTTTTAAATCTAAGTATTTAGCCAAATTAGACTGAGGCTGATAGCACTCACTCGCTTTATTCCAGCTGTGCTCCCCGAGAAATAAATGATAACAACAGGGCGCAATGGAAAGCCGCTGGGTGCCCATGTTAATTGCCTGCTCAATCAGCTGCAGATGTAAGCCGCCACAAGCATGAAGCGCTAACGCATGCTGGTCGGCCGCAACCACCTGCCTGCCACTGGCGGCTAAGGCATCGGCCTGACGATGCTGTAACGGAATAGAAAAACGCTCACTCAGCCGCCGAGCCTTATTCACTAGGTCGGCGTTAATGTCGATACTGTCGCCACCCTGCGTCCACTGCCAGCTAGCACAACGGCCTAAGTGTCCTTTGCCGCCACACCACTCCAGTAGTGGCAGACTAAGCTGGTCGGTCTGACCGATAGCGCCGACAAAGGCCTGTACCTGTTGCCACTTTCGGCCGGGAATACCACATTCGAAACTGTGCGGATAAGGCTGCAAACCAGGCGATGTTATTGGCTTGGGTAAATGGCAAAGCGTCAGCAACTCGGTCGCAACCGGCAGGTAGGGTTTCAGCCATGTAGCTAAATCGACACTGGACGCCTGTAAGCTTTCGGCCGAGGACATCGACAACTGTTCCAGTGCGAGCGATAACTGGAGATGGTCGTGCTGCCAAGGCAGAGAGATGTTCTGAAAAGCCAGTGGCCGCCACAATTTTTCGTGCTGCGACAGCAATTGGCTGAGCGCGCGAAAACGCTGACGACAACTCATGCCTGCCGAAACAGAGGGAGAGACCAACATAGCGGTTTATTTTTCCAGATTAAACAATCATTTTACCGATAAACGTCAGCTGACACCTGCAGAAATAATGCCGAGCAGGAGCAATACTTAATTTAAGGGCAGCTCCGTTTTTTTCACCACTTCCCTAAGTACAAAACTAGAGTGCACACCAGTAACCCCCTCTAATTTCGTCAACTGGCCCAGCAGAAATTGCTCATAATGCTGCATATCACGGACCACGACTTTCAGCAAAAAATCAGCCGCTTGCCCAGTGACCACAAGGCACTCTAGCACTTCGGGCAATTCGCTTATGGCGCGCTCAAAATTCTCGAAGCGGTCCGGTGTATGTCGGTCCATTGAGATGCCGATCATCGCGGTCAAATTTAAACCCAGCGCGGCAGGATTGAGCAGGGTCACATGCTTATCGATTAAACCCGACTCTTCCAACCGCTTAACTCGGCGTGAACAGGGTGTAGGTGACAAGCCGACTTTATCGGCCAGATCCAAATTGGATATACGTCCGTTTTGCTGCATTTCACGCAGTACATGCTTGTCGATTCGGTCAAGCTTGATCAGTTCTGACATATTAAAGCACCAAAGAAGTGAATATCACTCAATAAAATCATATTTATAGTTAATTATTGCACAAAGTATCGACATATGCAGACACTTTGCAATCATTCCCTACAGCAAAAAGCCTATAGTTAGACCATGGAAAGCGGGACGCAACAACCCACAAAGTGACAGCGTAGCGAACGCCCCACAAAGGCCAATAGACCCCGCAGTTTCCAGCCCACTACTAACAATAGCGCTACTACAGGATTCAATCGTGAGCCAAGCTACCAACTCTAACTCTTTTAACCACCGTAAGTATCGCGCCTTTACCCCAATACAAAAGCCCGACCGCCGCTGGCCCAACCGTGTTATTGAGGTAGCGCCGGACTGGTGCAGTGTCGACTTACGCGATGGCAACCAAGCGCTGATAGAGCCGATGAACCCCAGCCAAAAGCTGGAGATGTTCAAGTTATTGGTGGACGTGGGTTTTAAAGAAATCGAGGTAGGTTTCCCCGCCGCCAGCCAACCCGACTTTGATTTTGTTAGACAATTAATTGAGCAAGATTTAATACCCGAAGACGTTACCATTCAGGTATTAACTCAGGCCCGTGAACCCTTAATTGCCCGTAGCTTTGAAGCCTTACAAGGCGCTAAAAAAGCCATCGTGCATTTGTACAACTCCACCTCTACCGTGCAGCGCCAGCAGGTATTTAACAAAAGCCGCGAGCAGATTAAAGCCATGGCGGTTCAGGGGGCTCATTGGGTACTTAATGGCGCCCAACAACAACCCGAGACCGATTGGCGTTTTCAGTATTCACCGGAAAGTTTTACTGGCACCGAGATGGAATACGCCCTCGAAGTTTGCGATGCTGTGATCGACACTTGGCAACCGACACCCGCATGCCAAGTTATTATCAACCTGCCCGCCACAGTGGAAGTCTCCAGTCCCAATGTCTATGCCGACCAAATCGAATGGATAAGCGACAATATCAGTCGCCGCGACAGCGTCCGCATTAGCTTACACACCCACAACGACCGCGGCTGTGGTGTGGCGGCGGCGGAACTCGGTGTAATGGCCGGTGCCGATCGTATCGAGGGCACTTTACTCGGCAATGGCGAACGCACTGGCAATATGGATGTGGTCACTATGGCCATGAACCTCTACAGCCAAGGCGTAGACCCCAAACTCAACTTTGCCGATATGGACCGCGTAATAAAGGTAGTAGAAAGTTGTACTCAAATACCCGTGCATCCGCGCCATGCTTACGCCGGTGAGTTGGTTTTTGCGGCCTTCTCTGGCAGCCATCAAGACGCCATCAATAAATGTATGGCCATTGATGCCGAGCAGCGCTGCGATGACCCGCACACCCACTGGCAAGTGGCCTACTTACCCATCGACCCGCGCGATTTAGGCCGCAGCTACCAACAGGTCATCCGCATCAACAGCCAGTCGGGTAAAGGCGGTATCGCCTATGTATTGGAGCAGGACTTCGGCCTGCAGATTCCGCGCTGGCTGCAAGTCGACTTCAGCCCCCATGTGCAGCAGCGAGCAGAACACAGTGAAGGCGAAGTGGCACCGGCCGATATTCTTGATACTTTTACGCAGGTTTACCTGCAACCAGACAATAGCGGCAGCATTAACCGTTACACATTAAAACGCAGTGACCAGAGCGACAATATCAGCGCCGAGATCACCACGGCTAAGGGTTCGATCAATATCAATGGCCAAGGCAAAGGCGCCCTCGACGCCTTCATCAAAGGCTTAGCGCCGGTACTTGGCAGTGAAATTGTCTTACTCGACTACAGCGAACACGCCCTACCCGGAAAGCTCGGGGAACAAAACCAGCAGGCCGAAGCCATGGCGTATGTGCAAGTAAGCATTAAAGGCTCGCGCTACTGTGGCGCCGGCAGATGCGATGATATTGTTAATGCTTCGCTGCAGGCATTGTTGAATGCCGTGGGGAGAAGTGGCGTCACTCTATCGAACAGCCAAGCTAAACGCATAGAAGCTTAGCCACCGGACTTATAAGCGCCCCAGATGACACTGGGTTTAAGCACTCAAGTGCTTTGAACCCGGCTTGTATAAAAACCGATGAATGGGCAAATTTGTTGCAATAATAAGGGGTAGGCGCTAACTCGCGTTTATTCAAAAAGCTTCTAGCCATTGGCCAGGTACACACACTCGCAAAAGCGCATTGGGGCCACCCGACTCATCGCGTTGGTGTGTATACCCTCAGGCTGGAATGCTATCTGGGCAGCAGCTTTTATTGCCTGTCTGCAGCTGCAGCAGCATCGGCCTTGCTGGCTATAATTTGTAATGCAGCAATGACCTTGGAACAGGTCTTATCGGCAGTAGCATCCTCTGGCGTCATGGCGCCACAATCGGCTATATGGGTTTTTAATAAATCTCGATCGGCAATAAAGTCTTCGACATCGGGCCCACCACAGCCAGAAATAAAAACCGCACTAAACAACACTAACCAGCCTATTCTATGCATGATACTTCCTAGCTTTACCGTAACGCTCAAAGAGCATTCTCTGGCATTAAAAAAGTCGCTGACCTGATCAGCAATATTTATACAATGGCATGTTCTATTGCCTATATAAAAATCGGATTGTAATTTAGCAAGATGACACCGCACTGATAATTTTTCAAGCGGTTATAAAAGACTTGAGTAAAATCAAGAACGCATGAGTAATCTACGACAGTAATACACACCCAACAGGGCGGCCATATTTAACCAAGTTGACGGTATCGTTTTAGCCTTCTTTTAGGTAGGCGATGATTATGGCCTTTATCGCCAATCAGTCACGCTTGGCTCGAAATTTTTTAAAACTGAACCATATGATTTTATTTAATCCGCATAACTATTTTACTGCAAGTACAAATAAGGCCTTAGCAGTTAGTTAACTGCCATAGCAGCCTTGTGTCATTTAAAAAACTAATTCTCAGCGCCAATACTCTGCCAATAGCCTTACATCAAATAATGTTAGCCTTCAGCGTTATCCGTTGTTAATTCAATGGTTATTAACCGATTAATCTCCTCTTACTTATATTTTTATATCAATAAACATTCCGCTCTCACAGCAGTAAACCCAAGCCCCTATGGTTCTTTAACTTGTAAAAAAACGGCAAACTATTGATTAAAATGGGTGATTAAGTGTGTGATATCGTTACAAATAATTTTAAAGAACCCCATCAGTGTCGAGCATGAGTACTGAGTCACTTATTCAGACCCAACGATGTGAATAAATATTTAACTATGTGTAATATTGCAGCAATAGTTAATAATCTGCCTCCAGTTTACAAACTGACACATCGAAACTGGTTGATTCATCAACAATAAGTTCCTATTACGTTAGGCAAAAAATTGCCACTGGGGCACTAAAACAAATTAATAGCGACAGGGAGTCGTGGTTTATGAATGGTTTTGATCGAGCCCATTGGCAAACGGATGTTTTCCTGCCCCGAAGCGCTGTCCATTGCCTCTTACGTTGCCTCGGGTGTCGCTTCTCAAACTGCTATGGCCAAATAAGACTACTGCAGCAAGCGTTACAACTCGCTATCGAATCCATCTATAGAGTTCCCGTACGACAAAATTTAATTAAACCGTACCAAAAAAATTAACCCATAAGTGCAACTATGAATCACTATTCATGACTGCACTTATGCTGGAAACATCTTTTAACTAAAGCTTTTTTTACAATAAACTTTTGGAGAAAA
>CEWR01027718.1_pt1 | contig 10895 bp, 8 predicted proteins | sample 356321 | NCBI WGS metagenome assembly CEWR01 (sample SAMEA2621551, study PRJEB7988) | marine metagenome | biome: marine biome (ENVO:00000447); feature: mesopelagic zone (ENVO:00000213); material: "saline water (ENVO:00002010), including plankton (ENVO:xxxxxxxx)" | depth 790 m
AGTTTTTATTCCAATTTTTTTATATGGTTCACAATTTAATTCTTCGTCATATAATTCTACTTGATGTGAAGCTTTAATAATTTCTTTTGGACCATTTCTTGTTCCTCCACCATAGCTAACTGTTTTTTCTAACCCAAAAGGAACAACAATTGCTTTTTCTTTAAAACTAAACTTATTATCAATTCCAAGAAATCCCTGTTTGTTTGAAAGATAGTTCAATTTAATATCCAAATATTTTTGAAAATTTTTTTTTAGTTCTATTTTTCCAATCCCCTTTGTGATAAGCATCGCTAGCAATTAAAGGTAAAACACTCGTTGCCTCAGCAAAAACCATTTGCTCTTTTGCAACATCAACCTTTCCCCAGGAACTTGCTTCTTTCAAAGTTGAGCTACTGCAAGCACCATCCCTTGAATCCGCCACAGTTATTTGAATTGCATATTTATGCATATCAACTTCTTTACCCAAAAGTTCAGCACATATTACAGTATCTTGAATAAAATTTTTGGGAACACCTCCACCAATCATGAATAAGCCTGAGTCTTTAGATCTAATTTTTATCTCTGTCAATTCACGAAATTCTCTAATTGAGTCTATGGTTAAGTGTTTTTTTGGGTTTCTTTCTTGATGCATAACAAGACCAAAGCCAGCACTAGAGTCCGTAAAAGCTGGACAAAATATAGGAACTTCATTGTCATAAGCAGTTTCAATAAGCGAGTTCTTTTTTTTTGCATTACTTTTCAAGTATTTTCCTATTTCATGAATAAATTCTCTCGATGTATAACTTCTAGCCTCTAAACTATCAGCTATTTCTTCTATAGTTTTATCACACATCTGAAGTTCATCTTCATCAATGTAAGTATCATAAATTCTATCTATATAATTTTTCCTCAACTCTTTGTCGTCTTGAAATTGAGACCCCTGGTAATGTTTAAACCCAAGTGCTTCAAAAAAATCCATATCAATAATAGATGCACCCGTTGCAACAATTGCATCAACCATATTATATTTAATCATATCCCTATAAATATGCATGCATCCAGCAGCTGAGGTTGAGCCTGCTAATGTTAAAAAAATTGTACAATCTTTGTCTCTGATCATATCATTGAAGATATTTGCTGCATTTGCTGTTTCCCTAGAAACAAAAGACATTTTTTCCATTGAAGAGATAATTTTACGTGCATCAAAAGACGTAATATCAATATGTTCAACTTCTTTTTTTAAAAAATCTTTTTTACTGTTATGACCTAGATTTTTTTTATCTGACATTATGCAACAAGAAACTCTTTATTTGCTTCTTTCTCGTACATAGTCATTATTGGATCATCTTCAACTTCAAAGATGTTATTTGAGTAAAATCCATTAAAATATGTTCTAAATGTTAATCCGTAAGCTCCAAGTTGACCTAATTCTATATAATCATTTTCTTTAATATTATTTGGCAGAATAAAAGGACCTTTCATATAATCCATGCCATCACATGTTGGTCCATAAAAATCAAAAGAAGTTAATTTCTTTGAAATTACTTTTCCGTTTGTAATTAATCTAGATGGAAAAACAATATTTGGAACTCCACCATCAAAAAGTGTACCATAAGTTCCATCATTTATATAAAGTTGATGTTTCTTTCTTAAATTTACTCTTACAATTGTCGAACCACTCTCTGCAACAATTGCTCTACCAGGTTCACAAATAATTTTAGGTAGCTTATCTAATTTTAAATTTTTTAATCCTTTTTTAATTTCTTCAAAATAATTATCTAAAGATTGGGGAATTAGATCTGGATAAATTGTTGGAAATCCACCTCCTATATTTATAATATCTGGTACAATTTTAGTTTTTTTAATTATATTTCCAATTTCTGAAATACCTTTTGTATATGAAATTGGATGCATACATTGTGATCCAACATGAAAACTTAATCCTGTTTTTTTTGCGTATTGTTTTGTTAATCTTAATAAACCTGTTGCTTCAGAATTGATTGCACCAAATTTTTTTGACAAATCTATTTCTGCATGTTCATTTGAAACAGAAACTCTTACATATAATTCAAGATCTTTTGCACGATTTGTACTTTCAATTATTTTAATTAATTCATCTTTTGTGTCTAAAGAAAATGCTTTCACTCCATGAACAAAATATGCTTCTTTTATATTTTCTCTACTTTTCACTGTATGCATAAAATAGCAATTAGCATTTGGTTTAATTTTTTTGATAGTTTTAATTTCCTTGATTGACGCAACATCAAAGTTTTCTATGCCTGACTCAATTAATGTTTTTAATACAATTGGATGAGGATTTGTTTTTACTGCATATAAAACCTTACCAGGGAATTTTTTTTGAAAAAACTTGGATGCTAATTGTATTGAATTTTTTCTAATACAATATGTTGGTTCAACAGGTTTCAGTTGATTTACTAATTGATCAACTGACTTAAATTTTTGCATAATAGCTCCATAAAAAAAAATTTAACAAAAAAAACTTGCATATCTGATATGCAAATTTCATATAAATTCAGCATTTATGAGATATATACATTAATGTAAAGTAAATAATGCTATTGAAATAATCTTATTAGCCTCCATATGAAAAGTATGTCACAGACACATAATATTAAAAATATAAGTGAATTTACTGATAAATCGCTACTCATAGTTGATGATGATAATCCTTTCAGGGAAAGATTGGCTAGAGCTATGGAAAAAAAAGGTTTTCAGGTTTCTCAAGCTGAAAGTGTAAAAAAAGGCATAGAGTCAGTAAAACAAAAAAAACCTGCTTTTGCCGTAGTTGATTTAAGATTAAATGATGGAAATGGATTAGAGGTTGTAAAAGAAATTCAAAGTTCTAATTCAAAAAGTAGAGTTATCATGTTAACTGGATATGGAAACATTCCAACAGCAGTAGCCGCTATAAAAGAGGGAGCAATAGATTATCTGGCTAAGCCAGCAGATGCAGAAGATGTTGAAAGAGCCTTATTAGCTGAACCAGACAGAAAAGCAGAACCTCCTGAAAATCCCATGTCAGCTGATAGAGTTAAATGGGAACATATTCATAGAGTTTTTGAATTATGCAATAGGAATGTATCTGAAACTGCAAGAAGACTGAAAATGCATAGAAGAACACTTCAAAGAATTTTGTCTAAAAGGTCTCCTAAATAAATCTTCTTAAATTAATTATTTTCTTTGTAAGTAAAGTTAAAATTATCATTTTAAATAATTCTGCGAGTAAAAAGGGTGTCGCACCTAATTGAAAAATTGGTTTATCCCATCCAATTAAAGTACCCAACCACAAAATACCTAATATATAAATTGCAGAAACAGAAAATATTAATTTAAAAAATATATTAAAAATATTTGTTTTTAAATTTAAATAACCAGCCAAGAAAGTTGCAACTAAAAAACCTATTAGATAACCCATAGTTGGACCTGTAAAATATGATAATCCCACTCCTTTTTCTGGAGAATTAGAAAATACAGGTAAACCAATTATTCCTTCAAATAGATAAAGTAAAACAGTAGCTAAAGCAATTCTGTATCCAAAAGCAATTCCCAAAAAAATAACTACAAATGTTTGCATTGTCATTGGTACTGGATAGAAGGGGATTTTTATTTTTGCAGAAATCGTAAGCAAAATAGAACCTGCAAAAACTAATAAAAAATATTTTAAGACTTTTTGTATTTGATTTGTTTTAGTTGCTTCCATTTTATTACTTTACTATTATTATATAAATTAATCTAGTTTTTAGTTAATATAAGAAAAACATCCTCTAAATCACCGTCGTCTGTAGAAATATCTGATATCACAATATGCTGTTTATTTATAAATGTAATTATTTCATTAATAGCTAATTCACTTTTTTCATATGAAATAATAAGTTGATTCGAACTATTTGATAATATTTTTAAAGAATTTAATGAGTTGTTATTAATATTGACTTCTTTATTAACAGCAAAAGTCACTTTTTTAGTTTGTATTTTTTTTAATAAATTTTTTGTGGTATCTAAAGCTACAAGTTTGCCTTTATTAAGTATTCCAATTCGATCACACATTTCTTCAGCTTCAGCTAAATAATGAGTTGTAAGTATAATCGTGACTCCTTGTTTATTTAATAATTTTACATTATCCCAAAGCTGTCCTCTCAACTCAACATCTACTCCTGCCGTAGGTTCATCTAAAATTATTATTGGTGGTTGATGAACTAAAGCTTTTGCAACCAACAGTCTTCTTTTCATCCCTCCTGAAAGGCTTCTTGTATAACTTTCTGATTGATTTTCTAAAGAAACAAGTTTTAAAATAGTATCTGTAATTCTGTCCTTTTTTTTTATTCCATACATTCCCGCTTGAAGTTCAAGAAGTTTTCTTGGACTAAAAAATGGATCAACATTTACTTCTTGAGGAACTATTCCAATTGAAGCCCTTACTTGTCTTGGATTTTTATCTAAATTAAATCCCCAAACATTAACTTCTCCTGATGATTTAATTGTTGTTCCTGCTAGAATATTTATGAAAGTACTTTTTCCAGCACCATTTGGTCCTAAGAGACCAAAAATTTCACCTTCATTCACTTCTAAGTTTAAATCTTTTAGAGCATGTATAGATTTTGAACTATTTTTTGAATAAGTTTTATTTAAATTTTTTACATATAAAACATTTTTTTTGTTCATAGACCGCTAAATATTTATAACATTAGTATAAATTAAGATAACATTATTTTTATGACTAAAATTAAAAAAACCGATCATTTTTATTTAATTGATGGATCGGGTTATATTTTTAGAGCCTATTATGCATTGCCTCCTCTAACCAGGAAAAGCGATGGCATGCCCACTGGAGCGGTGAATGGTTTTTGTAATATGTTGTTTAAATTATTAGAAGATTCTAAATCAAATGAAAATAAAGAAAAACCGACGCATTTTGCAGTAATTTTTGACTCTGCAAGAAAAAATTTTAGAAATGAAATTTATTCTGAATACAAAGGCAATAGGGCTGATGCACCTGATGATCTTATTCCTCAATTTGAATATATAAGAAAATCTGTTCAAGCTTTTAATTTGCCTTCAATAGAATTAATTAATTATGAGGCTGACGATTTAATAGCAACTTATTCAGAGCAAGCAATAAAAGCTGGAGCAAAAGTAACGATTGTATCTTCTGATAAAGATTTCATGCAACTATACAAAAAAAATATTCGTATTTATGATCCAATGAAAAACAAATATATTTCTGAAGAAGATATCGATAAAAAATTTGGTGTTACTCCAGATAAAGTAGTAGATGTTCAAGCGCTAGCAGGGGATAGCAGCGACAATGTACCTGGTGTACCGGGAATTGGTATAAAAACAGCAGCAGAGTTAATTAATCAATTTGGAAATTTTGAAAATGTTTTAAAAAAAGCAGATCAAATAAAACAGAATAAACGAAGAGAAAGTTTGATTGAAAATAAGGATAAAGCAACTATCAGTAAAAAATTAGTTACTCTTAAAAAGGATGTTCCAGTAAAAAATGAAATTACTGAATTTGATTTAAAAAACATTGACAAAGATAAGCTTTATACTTTTTTAAGAGAAATGGAATTTAATAGATTGCTAAGTTCTGTAATATCAACCTATGGAGAGATTAATTTTTCCAAGGAAAAGCAAAATGGAAAAGAGATAAATCAAAATAAGAAGATAAATAGCGATCATTATCAATTAATTGAAAAAGATACAGATTTGGATAAATATCTTATGGAAGCTGAGGAAGCCGGAGAAATTGCAATAGATACAGAAACAACTTCATTAGACTCTCATCAAGCAAAATTAGTTGGTATTTCACTATCTACAAAAATTGGACAAGCATGTTATATCCCAATAGGGCACAGTAATGGTAAAAATTTAATAGAAAAAAATATAATTAATAAAATTAAACCTGTTTTACAGGATAAAAGTATAAAAAAAATCGGACAAAATATTAAATTTGATTACATCATATTATATCACCGAGGCATAGATATGAATTCAATGGAAGATACAATGCTCATGTCTTATGCATTAGATGCAGGAAAAAACAGACACAACATGGATGCTTTATCTGAAATCCATTTAGGTCACAAAACAATTTCTTATAAGGAGCTAGTTGGAACTGGAAAAAAACAAATTAATTTTAGCGAAGTTGATATTAAATTAGCTAAAAAATATGCAGCAGAAGATGCTGATATTACATATAGATTATATAAAATTTTCTTAAAAAACCTAAAATCAGAAAAGTTATTAAATATTTATGAAATTTTTGAAAAACCCTTAATTAAAATTTTAGCATTAATGGAGATCAATGGTGTTAAAGTAGATAAAAAGTTTCTTAAACTTCTTTCAGACAAATTCGAAAAAAAAATCAATAATTTAGAAAAAGAAATTTTTAAACTGTCAAAAAAAGAGTTTAATATTGGATCAACCAAGCAACTAGGTGAAGTGATGTATAATGAAATGAAAATCTCATCGATGAAAAAAACAAAAAAAGGAAGTTTTGCTACTAGTGCTCAAGTTTTAGAAGATCTTGCTTTTAAAGGCCACAAATTACCAAAATTAGTTTTAGATTGGAGACAAGTTGCTAAACTTAAAAATACCTACTCTGATTCTTTACAAGAACATATTAATCCAACTTCAAAAAGGGTTCATACATCTTTTCTATTGGCCGCAACTTCTACAGGACGATTGGCATCAAGTGACCCAAATTTACAAAATATACCGATTAAATCTGAAGATGGTAAAGACATAAGAAAATCTTTTATTGCTGAAGATAAATATACTTTAATTTCAGCTGACTATAATCAAATTGAAATGAGAATTTTAGCAGATTTAGCCGATGTTAAAGAATTAAAAAAAGCATTTAAAAATAATGAAGATATTCATTCTTTAACTGCAAGCCAAGTCTTTAATACAAACGTTAATAATGTTGATTCAAACATGAGAAGAAAAGCAAAAACAATAAATTTTGGAATTATATATGGAATATCTCAATACGGTTTAGCAAAGCAAATTGGAGTTTCAAATATTGAAGCAAAAGATTTTTTAAACTCTTATTTTTTAAAATTTCCTGAAATCAAAGATTATATGGAATCCACAATAAAATTTTGTAGAAGAAGTGGTTATGTTAATAATATTTTTGGAAGAAGAACTCATATCACCGGAATCAATGATAAAAATTTTAATGTGAGAAATTTTCAGGAAAGAGCAGCAATCAATGCACCAATACAAGGTTCGGCATCAGAAATTATGAGAATGGCAATGATAAGAATCTATGAGAAATTTAAAGAAATGAAAAACCTAGAATGTAAAATTCTTTTACAAATTCATGATGAACTAATATTTGAGGTAAAAAATGGAGAAGCAAAAAAATATTCTAAAATTATACAAGATGAAATGTCTAGCGTAAAAGATAGCGATCTTCATTCATTTTCTATACCACTATTGGTTGATGTGAATGTAGGCGATAATTGGGGTGAATTGCATTAATTCTAATCTATTGCCCAAATTAGAACAATTTAGTATTTTTAAAGTGATTTTATGAAAGAAACAATTGCGCTAGTTGATGATGATAGAAATATATTAACAAGTCTTAGTATCGCATTAGAAAAAGAAGGCTTTAAAGTTCAGACTTATTTAGATGGTGAGAGTGCATTAATTGGGCTTGCCAGAACACCTCCTGACCTAGCAGTAATAGATGTTAAGATGCCAAAAATGGATGGAGAAGAACTTTTAAAAAAATTAAGAAAAAAAACATCTCTTCCGATTATTTTTTTAACATCAAAAGATGATGAAATTGATGAACTATTAGGTTTAAAGTTAGGAGCAGATGATTTTATTAAAAAATCAGGCGGATTTTCAATTAAAGTACTCATTGAAAGAATTAGGATCCAGTTAAGGAAAAAAAATATTAACAGTATTGAGGATACAAAAAATATTATTGCTCATGGAAAATTAAAACTAGATCCATCACAATTAGAATGCGAATGGGATGAAAAACAATTGCCTGATAAATTAACAACAACTGAATTTTTAATTGTTCAAGAGCTTGCAAAGAGACCGGGTATAATAAAAGAACGGTCTCAATTAATGGATATTGCCTATAGAGAAGATACTGATATTGAGGATAGAACTATAGATAGTCATGTTAAAAGAATTCGAAAAAAATTTAAAAAAGTAGATAGTAATTTCTCAGCAATTGAAACTAGATATGGCAGTGGTTATCGTTGGAATGTTAGTTAATGTTAAGTAATTTTATTAAAAATTTATCTATACTTAAAAAATTTCTTTTTATAAATCTAATAATTTTTTTGATTATAAGCATTTTTACAATCTTATATCTTAGAAGTGTCCAGCCTAGTCTAATAAAAAGTAAAATAACAAATCATATTCAAATTATTGATAATACGACAGATCACCTGAATAGATTGAAAATAAACTTTAGTGAAGTTGAAATTAGAAAATTTTTGTTTTCAACAAGATTTCTTTTTCAAAATTTAGATAGAGTAATAATATTTGATAGTAAATTTAATTTAATTGGCGACACAGATACTTTAGATTTAGATCCAAGGTCTTTTTCACAAAAATTAGAAATTATTGAAATGGACATTTTGAACGATAAAAAAAAGAGTGTAGAAAAAAAAAAAGAAATTGCAGTTAAAGGAAAATTGTCTTCTTTGACAGACATACTAATTAATTATGGTGCATCATCGGAATTTGGAAAACCATTTACATTTACTCAAGAAAGTTATGATCATTTTTTATTAACAACCATTAAAAATGTAAATAATGGAGAAAACAACATAGGATATTTAGCAATCTCAGAGGATGCTAGTGATATTAAAGCTGCAATTCATGAAAGAAAAAGCTTTATAATACGTACCGCAATTAGCGTTGCAATTGTAATTTTAATTTTTTCATTTGTATTAAATAGATATTTTTTAAAGCCAATTAAAAATCTTGTGAACTATACAAATATCATAAAAAAAAAAAGTAATGAAAAAACTAATATAGAAGTAATAAAAAAAAGAAATGATGAAATTGGTGTTCTGTCAAAATCACTTCATGAAATGACAAATGAATTACATAAAAGGATAAATGCAGCTGAAAATTTTTCTACTGATTTAGTACATGAAATTAGAAATCCACTAGCTTCACTTAAAAGTGCTTCCGAAATAATTTCTGAAACTGATGACAAAAATCAGAGAGAAAAATTAATTAATATTATTTCTCATGATGTAGAAAGAATTGAAAGATTAATTACTGATTACTCTCAAATGTTAAAAGATGAAGTTGCAATATCATCTGAAAAAATGGAAAAATTAGACTTAAAAATTATAGCCAAATCTGTAGTTGATGATTTTAATAGTATTTATAATTCAAAGAGAGGAATATCTGTTCAGCTAAAAACAAATGGTTCAAAAGATTATATAATTCTAGGAATTGAAAATAGGATTGAACAAATAATTGCGAATTTATTAGATAATTCAATTTCTTTTAGCAAGAACAATCAAGAGATTCAAGTTGAGCTAAATAAAATTGAAAATGGAAAAATAAATTTAAATGTAATTGACCAGGGAGAAGGCTTTAGGGAAAATGATACTAAAAAAATATTTAAAAGATTTTATAGCAATAGGCCAGAAAAATTTGGTGAACATTCTGGCTTAGGATTAAATATAGTAAAAAATTTAGTTGAGCTTCATAATGGACTAATTCACGCAACGAACAATAAAGATAAAGGTGCAAAAATTGAAATTGAATTTCCAAAAGTATAAATGATAAGTTGATTAAATTTCATAAAGTTGCTAAAAAACGCCATTCATGAGTGATTTTAAAGTTAAAGATATCAATCAAGCAGATTTTGGAAGAAAAGAAATTTCATTAGCTGAAACAGAGATGCCTGGATTAATTGCATTGAGAAAAGAGCACAAAGGTAAACAACCCCTTAAAGGGGCTAGAATAGTTGGCTGTCTTCATATGACAATCCAAACAGCAGTATTAATTGAAACTTTAGTAGAATTAGGAGCAGACGTACGATGGTCCTCGTGCAATATATTTTCTACCCAAGATCATGCAGCTGCTGCAATTGCAAAAGTAGGCATACCAGTTTTTGCCTGGAAAGGTGAAACGGAGGAGGAATATTGGTGGTGCGTAAAACAATCTATTGAAGGAAAAAAAGATTGGAAACCAAATATGATTCTAGATGATGGTGGTGATCTTACTGCGCTAATGCATAAGGATTATAAAGAATTATTAAAATCAGTTAAAGGTTTATCAGAGGAAACAACAACAGGGGTATTAGCTCTTAAAAAAATGGAAGCGGAAAGCAAGTTAATGGTACCAGCAATTAACGTAAACGATTCAGTAACAAAATCAAAATTTGATAATTTGTACGGATGCAGAGAAAGTTTAGTTGATGGAATTAAAAGAGCAACGGATGTTATGATGTCAGGTAAAGTTGCAATTGTTGCAGGATTTGGTGATGTTGGAAAAGGAAGTGCTGCATCCTTAAGGCAGAGCGGGGCAAGAGTAATGATAACAGAAACAGACCCAATTTGTGCACTTCAAGCTGCTATGGAAGGCTATGAAGTTGTATTAATGGATGAAATGATTAAAGAAGCAGATATTGTAGTAACGGCAACAGGTAATAAGGATATAGTTACAGCAGATCATGTGAGAGAAATGAAAGATAGAGCAATACTTTGTAATATTGGACATTTTGATAATGAAATTCAAGTTGAAGCATTAAAAAATTATAAATGGGATGAAATTAAACCTCAGGTTCATGAAATAACATTACCAAGTAAAAAAAGAATTATATTATTAGCAGAAGGAAGATTAGTAAATTTAGGTTGCGCAACAGGTCATCCAAGTTTTGTTATGAGCGCTTCCTTTAC
>CEWR01159539.1_pt1 | contig 10887 bp, 7 predicted proteins | sample 356321 | NCBI WGS metagenome assembly CEWR01 (sample SAMEA2621551, study PRJEB7988) | marine metagenome | biome: marine biome (ENVO:00000447); feature: mesopelagic zone (ENVO:00000213); material: "saline water (ENVO:00002010), including plankton (ENVO:xxxxxxxx)" | depth 790 m
CTGGAGCTTCCTCTCTAGCTGGAGCATCATTTGCTGGTAACGGAATTCCGTTTGCAACTGGCGCAGCAGGCAATGTTGTTTCGTCAATTTGCTCCATCATTTTAGATTGAGCTCCTCCCTCGTCAGTTGTAGCCACACCTGATCCAGTTGTAAATGATGCCGAAGCAATACTTAAAACAACTAATGCAATTCCCATTGTCCAAGTTGCTTTCTCTAAGAAATCTGTTGTTTTTCTAACACCCATTACTTGGTTGTTAGTTGAAAATGCTGAATCTAAACCACCTTTTGGGTTTTGAATTAATACGATTAGTACTAAAAGTACACACACGATAATTACTAAGACTGAAATTAAATATACCATTACTTTATCTTTTGTTTCAAAATTTTAATTTGGGCTGCAAAATAACTCCTTTTTTTTGGACTTTTCAAGATTAATTTCTCGTAAGTGTTAATTGCCTCCTGAAAATTACCCTGATCGACATGTATTACAGCTAAAGTTTCACTCACAATTCCATCATCAGTAACACTTAAACGTGCCATATTTGTTGGGGAATAAAATGCTGTCTTCTCAGGCTTTATCCTCGGATCCTCCTGAATAAACTTGTCAATTAAATCTTGACTTTTTTCTTGTTTATTTTTTTTCGGAGCATCTTCTTCCTCTTCATTATAATGTTTTAACCAAGATGAAAAAGAATGTGAAACAGCCTCATCAAACAAGTCAATTTCACGTTCCACCACTTTCTTTTCAGTTACAGGAGTCTTTTCTATAGTTTTATCAGAATCTATTAAGATCGAACTATTAATCGCTTGAGATAAATATTCTTTCTCCAAAATAGCTAACTCATCTTCGCCTTCTACAGGAACAAATTTTTCTAGAATTGATTCCTTTGTTTTTCCTTCAACTTTAACTTCAACTGCTGCAGTTTCCTTCTCAACAACCTTTTCTACAAGAGAGTCTTCAACTAAAACTTTTTCAGGAACTGTAGCCTCTTCTAATTGATGAATATATTCAAACAATTTATTTCTATCCGAACAAATTGATGCCGCTTTTTTTAGTTGATCATCAAATAAAATACTATTGTTCGCATTTAACTGGATGGCATACATCAATTGCCCAGTCTGACAATAAGGAAATTCTTGGATAATTGGCAACATTTCAGCCTCAGAAACAGTTTTTAATTGTTTCGGATTATCTAAATATTGTATGAAGTTATTTACCTGCATTTACCAATTACTAACAGCTTTATTAAAAATATCTTGCGTTAACTGATCATTAATATCTTTAATCAATTCATCTTCTATACTCGCTAAATTCTGAGAACTATCATAATCTAAGTAACGAGAAAAACTAGTTTCAAAGTTAGCCTCCTTATCTTTTGTATTGATAAACTTAACCTTTACCGTAATCGTTAATCTATTTAATGCTGCTGTTTCGTTTCCTTGTATTGCTACAGAAGTTACAGCATAACCATTTATAGACCCTTCAAACTGTAAATCTCCATTTCTAGTCGCTAAATCTAAATTGGTTTGCGAAAGAAATTTGTCTTTTAATGCCTCCGTAAATGTTTGACTTAAATTAGCGTTTGCCAATGGAGCATAGCTTTGAAAAGTTTTTACAGAAACCGTCTTCACACCCTCTGCAATAGATGCTCCAGTAAATGAATAGTTCATTTTACACCCTACAGCAGCAAGACAAATTAATATGTAAAAATATTTTTTCAACTGTTAATATCGTATTCTTTAATTTTTCTATAAAGTGTTCTTTCAGAAATGCCTAATTCATCAGCTGCTTTCTTTCTTTTCCCACTATACTTTTGCAAAGCTTTAATAATCATTTCCTTCTCTTTGTCCGCCAAAGATAACGACTCTTCTACAACTTCTTCATTTTTTACCCCTATTTGCACTGGAGCACTTACACCCTCATCTCTTGAAAGAATCTGAGGCTTATAAATTTGAGGTTCTTCATTTTGTTTCGGTTCTTTATCTTCATATAACCTCTGAACGCTTTGCATTATTGCAGGGTTATTGGTTACATCAGAAATATCACCATTTCTATTCTGTATTAAACCAACTACAATACTTTTAAGCTCTGTAACGTCCCCTTTTAAATCAAACAATACTTTATATAAAATATCTCTTTCACTTAAATCTGAATTCTCAGCGCCCTTGTATACCGTTGGTAAATTCTGACCGTTATCTGATGGTAAATATTTCATCAAAACAGCTCCATTAACTTCTCTCGAAGTTTCAATTACAGAAACTTGTTCCGCAACATTCTTCAATTGTCTAATATTCCCTTTCCACCTGTAATTCTCTAATAGTTCAACTGCTTCAGGAGTCAGTTTTACTGCGGGCATTCTATATTTGTTAGCAAAGTCTGCAGCAAACTTTCTAAACAACAAGTGTATATCTTCTTTACGCTCTCTTAATGCTGGCAATTGAATAGGCACAGTATTTAATCGATAAAACAAATCCTCTCTAAACTTACCCTTTCTTATTGCATCTGGAATATTAACGTTTGTCGCAGTTACTATTCTAATATCTGTTTTTAACACTTTAGAAGAACCTACTTTAATAAACTCTCCAGTCTCGAGAACTCTCAACAATCTCACTTGTGTTTGTACCGGCAACTCAGCAACTTCATCTAAAAAAATTGTACCGCCATCAGCCACTTCAAAATAACCTTTACGCGAATCATGCGCTCCTGTAAATGCTCCTTTTTCATGTCCAAACAATTCAGAATCAATTGTTCCTTCAGGAATCGCTCCACAGTTTACGGCAATATATTTATTGTGTTTTCTGGCACTTAATTGATGGATAATTTGAGGCATAACCTCTTTACCAACACCACTTTCTCCAGTAATAAGAACCGACAAATCTGTAACAGCAACCTGTGTAGCAACTTCAATAGCTCTATCTAAAGCAGGCGCATTCCCTATAATTCCAAACCGCTGTTTTATTTGTTGTTTATCCATTCTTGTTCTTTAAATTAACAGCTAATTAGCTATAAAAACTATTTTACTGCTTTTCCTAATAAAGTTCCTCCTGTACAGTCATGCACATGAACATTTACATAATCTCCCACTTTATAAGCCTCTTTAGGAAAAACGACTACCGTATTTTGAGATGTTCTCCCAGCTAATTCTTGATCATTTCTTTTTGATGGTTTTTCTACCAACACTTCAAACGTTTTTCCAACGTAAGATTTATTAATCTCAAAAGAATGATCACGCTGTAAATCAACTATTTCTGTTAATCTTCTACCTTTATCAGCATCAGTCACATCATCCTCAAATCTTTTAGCTGCTGCAGTATTAGGTCTTTCAGAATATTTAAACATATAAGAAAAGTCATACTTCACATACTCCATCATAGATAATGTTTCCTTATGCTCCTCTTCAGTTTCTGAACAAAATCCTGCAATAATATCAGCAGAAATAGCACAATCAGGCATCACTTCTTTAATCTTATCGACCCTTTCCATGTACCATTCACGTGTATAACCACGATTCATTTTTTCTAAAACCCGAGTATTTCCACTCTGGAAAGGCAAATGAATGTACTTACAAATATTATCATACTTCGCCATCATTTCTAGAAACTCATCCGTTATATCTTTCGGATGTGATGTAGAAAAACGTACTCTCAATTTTGGACTAATCAAAGCAACTTGCTCCATCAGTTGAGCAAAATTCATACTGTTTGCTTTCTCTTCTTCTGATAAATTTTTAAAATCTTTCTTCAAGCCTTGTTTTCCGTACCATAAGTAAGAATCAACATTTTGCCCTAATAAAGTAACTTCTTTATATCCTTTTTCAAACAACTCTTTTGCTTCATTCAATATAGTCTCAGGACTTCTACTTCTCTCTCTCCCTCTAGTATATGGTACTACACAAAATGTACACATATTATCACACCCTCTTGTAATAGAAATAAATGCAGAAACACCATTACTCAATAATCTAACAGGACTAATATCAGCATACGTCTCTTCTTTAGAAAGAATAACGTTTACCGCTTTTTTTCCATCATCAACCTGTTGTACCAAGTTCGGCAAATCGCGGTAAGCATCTGGTCCTACAACAATATCTACAAGCTTCTCTTCCTCTAAAAACTTAGATTTCAAACGCTCAGCCATACAGCCTAAAACACCAATAATCATTTCTGGCTTCGCTTTTTTAGCTTTCTGAAAAGACCTTAATCGTTGTCTTACTGTTTGCTCGGCTTTCTCTCTAATTGAACAAGTGTTTACAAAAACTAGATCGGCTTCTTCTAAGTTTTTAGTTGTATCAAAACCGTCTTTAGTTAAAATTGAAGCAACAATCTCACTATCCGAAAAATTCATTTGACAACCATAGCTCTCAATATAAACCTTTCTACTTCCTTTCCCTTCTGATGCAATTACAGTAACACTTCCTTGTGCTGCTTCATCTATTACTTTATTTCCTGTTTCCATTTTTCAATTTTTGTAATCTGAACATTGTCCAACGCAAAATTACTTATTTTTTAGTTTTAATGACAAAATGACATAAAAACAAACTCAGCTTTTCTATTTGGGCGTTTTAACAGGCTATCCGCTTAATCTTTTATGTATTTCCGCATTTCGTGCCTTTTGCTCTCGCAAAACATCCTCAACGAGCAAATAAAAAAAGGATATCACTTCCATCCTTAACGCAAAATTTCGAGATAAAAATAGTTTTCAAAATAAATTTATGCCTTTCAAAAAACTATAATTTTCTATAAAAAATCAACAGACTCTTACTTTAATTAGGATAATCCCCTTTTTATTTCATTTCTTTGCAAAAAGTATTAATTCTTAAACCCTTAAATGAATGGCGAAGAATCTCGTAATAGTAGAGTCCCCTGCAAAAGCAAAAACAATAGAAAAATTTCTTGGAAAAGATTTCACTGTAAAGTCCAGTTTTGGGCACATTAGAGATTTACCTGGTAAAAACATCTCAGTTGATATTGAGAACAATTTTGCACCAGACTATGTAATTCCTGATGATAAAAAGAAAATAGTTGCTGAATTAAGAAAACTGTCCAAAACTGCTGAAACGGTTTGGTTAGCGAGTGATGAGGATCGCGAGGGTGAAGCCATTTCTTGGCACTTATTAGAAGCCCTAAATCTTAAAGAAGAAAAAACAAAAAGAATTGTATTTCACGAGATTACTAAATCTGCTATTACTAAAGCAGTAGAAAATCCGAGAAAAATAAATAAAGATTTAGTTGATGCTCAACAAGCACGTAGAGTATTAGATAGATTAGTTGGTTATGAACTTTCTCCAGTTTTATGGAAAAAAATTAAACCATCTTTATCTGCAGGAAGAGTTCAATCTGTTGCTGTTCGTTTAATAGTAGAACGAGAAAATGAAATTTTAGATTTCGTATACTCGTCCTCTTATAAAGTAGTTGCAAACTTTGTTGTTAGTAATAATGCAATTTTAAAAGCTGAATTACCACAACGATTTAAAACAAAAGAAGAAGCTCAAATTTTCTTAGAAAAATGTAAAGAAGCCGATTTTACAATCGACAATTTAGAGACTAAACCAGCTAAGAAATCTCCTGCTGCACCATTTACTACTTCAACTTTACAACAAGAAGCAAGTAGAAAGTTAGGATTTTCCGTTTCACAAACAATGACAGTTGCTCAACGTTTGTATGAAGCAGGAAAAATTACATATATGAGAACCGATTCTGTTAACTTATCACAAGATGCAATCGGAGCTGCAAAAAAAGAAATTACATCATCTTACGGAGAAGAATATTCTCAAATAAGAACCTATAAAACTAAATCCAAAGGAGCACAAGAAGCTCACGAGGCCATTCGTCCAACTTACATGAACGACCACACATTTGTGGGAGATCCTGGTCAAACAAGATTGTATGACTTAATTTGGAAAAGAACTGTTGCTTCACAAATGAGTGATGCAAAACTGGAAAAAACAACAGTTAAAATTAACATCTCAACAACAGAAGAAAACTTTGTTGCCAAAGGAGAGGTTTTACTTTTTGATGGTTTCTTAAAAGTTTACCTAGAAGGAACTGATGATGACGACAATTCAGAAAAGGAAGGAATCTTACCTCCTTTATCAGTTGGTGAAAACCTAAGCATGCAAGAAGTTTCTGCTACAGAACGTTTCACGCATTATCCTGCAAGATACACTGAAGCAAGTTTGGTTAAGAAAATGGAAGCCCTAGGAATTGGGAGACCATCTACTTACGCCCCAACAATTTCTACAGTTCAAAACAGAGGGTATGTTGTTAAAGAAGATAGAGATGGTAATCAAAGAGATTTTACCACTTTAACTTTAACTAACGGAAGCGTTGATGATGTTATAGCTAAAGAAAATTTCGGATTCGAGAAAAAGAAAATGTTTCCAACAGATATCGGAACGGTTGTTACCGACTTCTTAGTTGAACACTTCGATAGAGTTTTAGATTATAGCTTTACCGCTAAAATTGAAGAACAGTTTGATGAAGTTGCTGAAGGAAAAAAGCAATGGGATAAAATGATAGGCGAGTTCTATGATCCATTTCATGCAAGAATAGAAGATACATTAGAAAATGCTGAAAGAGCAAGTGGCGAAAGATTACTTGGAAACGATCCAGAATCTGGAAGACCATTAATCGTTCGTATTGGAAAATTTGGACCTATGGCTCAAATTGGAAAAACTGATGATGAAGAAGGTGCAAAATTTGCAAGTCTATTAACTGGACAAACCATTGCAAAAATTTCTTTGGAAGATGCATTAGAACTTTTTAAATTTCCAAAAACGATTGGAACTCATGAAGGTGAAGAGATAGTTGTTGCTCAAGGAAGATTTGGTCCTTATGTTAAATTTGGAGATATGTTTGTTTCTATTCCAAGAGATGAAGATATGGCTGGAGTTGATTTAAAGAGAGCAATCGAATTGATCAAAGAAAAACAACAAGCGGATGCTCCGATTGATGAATACGAAAACTTGCCAGTACAAAAAGGTGTTGGTCGATTTGGTCCTTTCATTAAATGGAATGGAATGTTTATCAATGTCAACAAAAAGTATGATTTTGACAACTTAACACACGATGATATTGTGGAGTTAATTGAAGTTAAAAAACAGAAAGAGATTGACAAATACATTCACCAATGGGATGACGAAGGCATCTCTGTTCAGAAAGCGCGTTGGGGTAGATTTAACGTTATCAAAGGGAAACTCAAAATTGAACTTCCTAAAACATTTGATGTAGAGAGCTTAACGCTCGAAGCAGTTCAAAAAATGATTGAAGAAAAAACGCCTAAGAAAAAAGCGAAAGCCAAGGCAAAACCTAAGGCGAAGGCAAAAGCCACGAAAAAGAAATAATTTTAGAAGTCAGTAGATAGTGTTCAGTAATCAGTGAACATTAGTTTGTCAAAATCTGGCTTTCTAATTTTTACTTATTACTGATTACTTTTTACTAATAAAATGGATTTCTCTGAATATTTCGAATCAATCAACATCAACCAAGGTGATTTAGATTTTAATTATAACGACAAACACTTTGTCAATAAAATCGAGCTGTACAGTGATCAGAATATTTCTGATTTCAATCTAGCTATAATTGGAGTCGGAGAAGAACGAAACTCTAACAATAAGGGTTGTGCCACAGCGCCAAATCATGTTAGAAAGCATTTATATCGTTTAATTGGTTTCGAACCATCAACAAAAATAATTGATCTCGGCAATTTAAAGATTGGAGCGACTATAGAAGATACATATTTTGCTTTAAGTTCAATACTCGAATACCTAATTAAAAAAGATGTTATCCCTATTATTATAGGAGGCAGTCAAGATTTAACCTACGCTAACTTTTTAGCGTATAAAAACCTAGAACAAACTGTTAATCTAGTTTCAGTTGATTCTAATTTAGATCTAGGAGAAGCTGATGAGGAATTAACTTCCAAGAACTTCTTAACAGAAATAATACTACAACAACCTAACTACCTTTTTAATTATAGCAATATTGGTTACCAAAGCCATTTTGCTGACAAAGAACATATCGAATTGATATCAAAGTTATATTTTGATGCTTATCGACTTGGTCAAGTACAAAACGACATTGAAGAAGTAGAACCGATTGTCAGGAATGCAGATATCTTAAGTTTCGACATTTCAGCGATCAGACAATCAGAAGCTCCAGCAAACAAAAATGCCTCTCCTAACGGATTCTATAGTGAGCAAGCATGCCAAATTACACGTTATGCTGGAATGAGCGACAAGCTAACTTCAATTGGATTTTACGAAATCAACCCAGAACTAGACCCAAATGGACAGACTGCCCATAGTGTTGCACAAATGATTTGGTATTTTATAGATGGTTTTAACCACAGAAAGAAAGACTTTCCTATCGGAAGTAGAAAGACCTATCTTAAATATATCGTTAACATGCAAGATGGAGAAAATGAAGTTGTATTCTATAAAAGCGACAAAAGTGAACGTTGGTGGATGGATGTTCCTTATCCTTCGCACAATAAAATCAAATTCGAACGGCATGTACTAGTTCCCTGCTCCTACAACGACTATAAAACTGCTTGCGATAATGAAGTGCCAAACAGATGGTGGCAAACTTTTCAGAAATTATCCTGAACATAGAGTTATTAACATCTTATTAACAAGAAAAAGTTAGCAATCCTCTTGGATAAAAAATAAATTTAATTATCTTAGCCGACTATTGATTGCTATAAAGCATCAAAACTTAATGTAAAAACCAATAACTGTATGAAGAAACTAATACTTTCTACTGCTCTTTTGTTTGCCGGATTTTGTGGATTTTCTCAACAAGATGCCCAATTCACGCAAAACATGTTTAATAAGCTAAGTGTAAACCCTGGATCAGCAGGACACAATGGTGGCTTTTGTGCAACCCTATTAACAAGAACACAATGGATTGGGTTTGATGGGAGACCACAAACACATCAATTTAGTGGCGATGCTAGATTTGGAAGACATGGTGTTGGTTTAACAATTTTTCAAGATCAATTAGGTATTGAGAGATCTTTTGCAGTTAAAGGAGCATATGCATTTCACCTGCCTTTAGGCCCTGGTGAATTAGGTATTGGTTTAGATATAGGAATGGTTAGTAAATCATTTTCAAACAACTTTGTTGCAATTGATGATGCTACACAAGATCCATCTATCCCTAATGCAAATACTTCAGCAAAATCTTTTGATGCAAGTTTTGGTTTATTTTATGAGATAAAGAAAACGATGTATGTTGGTATATCTACTCTACACATACCACAATCTTCATTTCAAGATGCTGCAAATGGCGAAACTACTGGAAATTTCGGAGAATTGAGTTTCAAACAAGCACGTCATTATTACATTATGGCTGGTTATGAGTATGATATGAGTGGAGGAAGTGAGAAATGGGTTTTAAAACCATCTATACTTGCTAAAACAGATGCTTCTTCAACTCAACTAGATGTGAATGCAATGGTTGTATACAATAAATTAGTTTGGGGTGGCGTTTCATATAGGCTGCAAGATGCAATTGCAGTAATAGCTGGAGTTAATGTTCCACAAGCTCCAGGTTTAAAAATAGGAGTAGCATATGATGTTACCACTTCATCATTAGGAGATCACACAAGTGGAAGTTTAGAATTTATGGTTAGGTATTGCAAAAACATTAGCAAAACACCTAAAAGAGAAGTATATCATTCAGTAAGATTTTTATAAGAAAAAAAGTTTAGCTTAAGAAACTAAACGTTTTCTTCAAAATAATTTTGAAGAAGAATAAAAGAAGGAGGTAATTATGAAACGAATATTAATATTATTAGCAGTAGTCGTACTTTACTCATGTAGTCAAGAAAACGGAGAGTTAATTGGTGTTCAGAATAGAGATGCTTGGTATCAACCAGATCCATTCGGAATGTTATTTATACCTATGGGAAGCTACAATATGGGCCCATCTGATCAAGATGTACCATACGCACTTACAGCTCAATCTAAAACCGTTTCTGTTCAGGCATTTTACATGGACCAAACAGAAATATCAAACAACGAATATAGACAGTTTGTTTACCACGTAAGAGATTCTATCGCTAGAAGAATTATGGGTGAAGAAGTAGATGAAGAATACTACTTAACTAGTGTAAACGAGTTTGATGAAGAATTAGATCCTCCTACTATAAACTGGTATGCAAAATTAAAATGGAATGAAGCTGAATCACGAGAAGCTTTAGAACCAATGTTCTTATCACCTGGTGAGCGGTTTATGAGAAGAAGAGAAATTGATGCTCGTAAATTAAACTATACTTACTATTGGATAGATTTCAAAAGAGCAGCTCGTAGAGAAAGTAGAGATGCTTTAACTGCAGAACCGGGAGAAAGACATAAATTCAATACGGATAGATCTTCATTTATCATGCAAGATATTGTAAATGTTTACCCTGACACTTTAGCTTGGATACATGATTTTACCTATTCATTTAATGAGCCAATGACACAAAATTATTTTTGGCATCCAGCTTATGATGACTATCCTGTTGTTGGTGTTTCTTGGAAACAAGCTACAGCATTTTGTGTGTGGAGAACTCAATATTTTGACAATTATCTAGTTGAAGGTGGAGGTGTTACAGTTAATGATTTTAGATTACCAACTGAATCAGAATGGGAATGGGCTGCAAGAGGTGGATTAGATCTTAGTCCTTATCCTTGGGGTGGACCTTACATTAGAAACAGTAGAGGTTGTTTCTTAGGAAACTTCAAGCCAATGCGTGGTAACTATGTTGATGATGGAGGATTTCACACAGTAAAAGTTAACTCATACAACCCTAATGATTTTGGTTTATTTTGTATGGCTGGAAATGTTGCTGAATGGACAAGTAATGCTTTTGATGAATCTGCATATAACTTTGCACATGAT
>CEWR01025193.1_pt1 | contig 10880 bp, 10 predicted proteins | sample 356321 | NCBI WGS metagenome assembly CEWR01 (sample SAMEA2621551, study PRJEB7988) | marine metagenome | biome: marine biome (ENVO:00000447); feature: mesopelagic zone (ENVO:00000213); material: "saline water (ENVO:00002010), including plankton (ENVO:xxxxxxxx)" | depth 790 m
CACAGCCAGAGGCGGCTGAGGCGGGCGCGTTAGTACTAGATGGTGGTGGTAATGCTGTAGATGCGGCGATTGCTGCAGCGCTAGTGCAAACGGTCGTTGACCCTCTAATGTGTGGCATCGCGGGTTTTGGGGTGATGCACGTGCGACTGCCGGATGGTAGTCATACGTGTATCGATTTCCACGGACGCGCACCGCTTGCAGCGACCGAGGATATGTGGGCTGACAAACTCGTGGCGGAAACAGAAGACGGTTTCGGCTTCATTCTGGAGAACTACGTCAACGACATCGGCTACGGCTCGATCACAGCACCGGGTTCTTTGCTGGCATTCGCCGAGGCGCTTACGCAGTTTGGTACGGTAAAGCTTGAAGACTTGCTCGACGAGCCGATCCGTTATGCGGATGAGGGGTTTCTCGTTCGTCCTCACGTTGCCCATTACTGGAACCTGACGGAACCCGAAGGACGCGTACCCCATATCCAGCGCCTATCACGGCTTCCGGCGACAGCCGCGATTTACTTAGCGAACGGAAAACCGAGGGTAGCCGGCGACGTTCATCGGAACGCGGACATGGCGAAGACGTTAGGTAGGATTCAGGCTGATGGTGTGGCGTCGTTCTACCACGGCGACATTGCAGACGAGATCGCCGCAGATATGGGGAAACACGGCGCAATGTTGACGAAAACGGATCTCACCGAGTACCGCACCGTGACCAACGAGCCGCTTCGAGGGGCCTACCGCGGCCACGAGGTTGTTACCAACCAGCTCCCTGGCGGTGGAGCGATGGTGTTAGAGATGTTGAGTATTCTCGAACAATTTGATGTTGCTGGTATGGGTCATAACAGTGCTGATTATCTTTCGCTATTAGCTGAGGTTATGAAAATAGCGACTGTCGACAAAGACCTGTATATGGGTGACCCGCGATTTGTAGATGTTCCGCTCACGCGTCTGTTTTCTACCGAATACGCGAGTCAGTGCGGACAGCGGATCCGCAGTGGCGAAAAGGTTCACGTACCGCGGGTCAATCGGATCGACAGCAAAGACACAACTCATGTTTGTACCGTCGACGAGCTCGGTTGCTGCGTCACTATGACGCATTCGCTTGGCAACCCGTCCGGCGTCGTCACCCGGGGGTTGGGCTTTATGTACAACGGCTGCATGAATGTTTTCGATCCACGCCCAGGTAATGCGGATTCGATTCAGCCGGGCAAGTCTCGATTCACGGCGATGTCGCCGACCATCGTCAACCGATCCGATGGATCTCCTTACCTCGTGATCGGTGCACCTGGTGGCACATACATTACGATGGGAGTGCTGCAGGGTATCCTCAACGTCATTGACTTTGGAATGACCGCGCTTGAGGCGGTCTCTGCACCCCGGATCTGCGTCACGTCTGACACCGTCGATCTCACTAATCGCATACCGCGATTTATCGAAAGTGACTTGGTCGAACGCGGGTATAAGACGCGGCGTAGTCATCTGTCGTACCACTTCGCCGGCGTGCACGCGATTCGGCTGACGGATGAAGGTTGGGACGGAGGTGCGGACCCCGGTCGAGATGGTATGGCGCTCGAGGTCTGACCGGGTTTTCACGATGCAAGCGGCCATAGTTACTGGAGAACGACGCCTCGAACTCGTCGACTTTATAGACCCTGAGCCAAGTGATGGCAAAGCCGTCGTCGACGTCGCTTTCTGCGGTATTTGTGGCACCGACCTACATGCGTATCAGTCTGGGGAACCCTACAACCCGGCAATTTGTGGTCACGAGTGGACCGGGACGGTATCTGCTGCGAACAAGACAGTGCCCTTTAGCGAGGGTGACCGGGTCGCCATTGGGATCGCGACCGCGTGTGGCGACTGTCCAACGTGCCAACGTGGCGACGCATCACATTGCGAAATGGCGTTAGCGGGATTGCTCGGGGTTGGCCCTCTGGCGGCCGCACATGGTGGGTTTGCGCCGGCGATCGCTGTTGATGCAACGCGCTTGTACCACGTCGACGACAAGTTGAGCGCGACCGAGGCAGCAATGTTAGAGCCGTTGACTGTGGCCGTACATTCGGTACGTCGCACGGACGTGCACTTAGGCGACGCAGTTGTTGTGATCGGCGGAGGGCCGATCGGTCTGCTCGTGATGCAATGTGCTCGGGCGGCTGGAGCGGGAACGGTTGTACTGGTAGAGCCGCAAGCGGCTCGGCGCGAATTAGGTGGCCAGCTTGGAGCCGACTGTCTTATTGACCCGTCGGTGTGTGTTTTGCAAGAAGCGATCAATGCTCACATCGGGTTTACGGGTGCGGACGTCGTTTATGAATGCGCTGGTGTTCCGGAAACGATCGGCACGGCGGTCTCGCTAGCACGACGTGGGGGAGCGGTTTCGTTGGTCGGCCTGTCTAGCCGTTTTTCCGAGATCAGTGGTGCCGCATGGCTTCTCAAAGAGATCAAGCTGACCACGAGTATCGGATACCTACCTGAAGAATTTGCGATCTCGCAAGCACTCGTGGTGGATGGCCGCATACAACTCAAATCGTTGCACACGTCGACAGTGTCTCTCGCGCAAATGGGTGACGCGTTCGACCGCCTTGCGGCTAATCCAGAAGAGGTTAAGATTCTAGTAGACCCTCACCTGTGAACACGCGGTTCCGCCACTCTCCTCAGTTAGATAAGGTCCCGATTTACTGACCGGCGAGATCTGCGACGATCGGTGCAAACGCATCGATATTGTCTTCGCCGATCGTCACGTACGATATTCCAAACGTCTCGCGTCGTCGCTGTAGTTCTTCTTTGATCGTCTCCACACCGCCAAAAAGGCCGTGCGGGTGCGTACGCATCTCCTCTTCCGATAGGCCGAACGCGTCGGCCATATTGTTGACGACCGATTTGGCATGATCGACGACGAACGTGAAGTACGCCCCGATTTCGATTTCGATATCGTCGAACCGGTGGCCTGCACCGTCGCGTATCCAATCAATCTTTTTAGCGGTTTCGTTGGCTGTCGATAACCGAATACCGTCCGGCCCAATCATGCCCGAGCGGTTGTTGAAGTTGAGGCTCGCGATGTCCGCTTCGCGTCCCGCGAGGCCAAGTATTTTAGGCGCGCCACCCCCGATCATAATAGGTGGAGTCGGCGTCTGGACCGGTTTAGGAAGACCCTCGAAGTCCCGCCACAACACGTCGTCATTCGCGACGTCGACGTTGCCTTCCGCGGTGTATTGTTTCAACGCGACAATCACCCGTTCGAGGCGATTGATGCGCCGTCCGGCTGAATCAAAAGGTATACCGGTCGCGCGATACTCCTCCTCCAACCAACCGGCTCCAAGTCCCAGCTCGAGACGCCCGTCTGACAATAAGTCAAGGGTCATCGCCTCTTTCACCAGCATTACCGGAAGCCGGTAGTCGACGCAGAATACGCGACAACCGATCTTCAGCGAGTCGGTCGCTGCCGCCGCGAACGCCATTGCTGGCATCGCGGCCAAGTTTTGCGAAGGATGATTCGTCTTCGCGAGCGCCGGGCCCGGGCCTATGATGTGATCGGCGAGATGTAACGCGGTGTAGCCGAGGCTTTCTACTTTCCTCGCCTTGTCGCGCCAAGCTTGTCCGCTGTCGGCGTTGAAACTCTGGACGGCAAAGCGAAACGGTTTGCTCATTTGGGTTCTCCTACGATGTTCCACTCACGATTGGTCGAGCTTGACCTGTCGGTCAGGTTGTCGACCAAGGCGAGTGCGGGGGCCGCGATCATTCCATCCCGTACACGCAATTACTTGTCTCCGATAGGGATTCTTTAGTCGCGATTCGACGCCAACGCCGCGTCGGCGCAATATCGAATTCCGCGGCGCAGCAACTCGTAAAACTGCTCGTGCTGCCATGATCCGCGCTCGATCTGAGGGTAAAACGGTATCATCGGCTGCATATCGTAATGACCTCGACAATGACCGAGGTTCAAATACAACACTTCGCCGGATCCAACGCGATTGATGTAATACAGCGGCCGTGGCTCTTCATCCGTCCATTGTCCTTCAACGAAACCCTCAGCCGGCCCGGTGTAGTGCGCGTGCAACAATAGGTGTAAATCGCCATGGATGCGCGACAGGTACAGTTCGTCGTCCGTCTCGAATGACTCAATACCCGAAACCAGTTCGTGTTCTGGATCGGTGATTTCCACCTGGAACGGTTGAATGGGTGGGTGCGCCATGAACTGCGTGCCGAGGGTTTGCATTAGTACCGGCGCGATCTCGGGGCAGTCAACGCCACCGCTGTCGGGCAGGAACTTCAAGATCGAATTTGTACCATGAAGTGCGAACCAGCGCTTGCCACCCCCCACGAAATCGCGCAACGCTTCCTGCTCGGCGTGCTCCGGCACTAGATTGCATGTATAGGTGATTAGGAAATCCGCGGCGTCGATTGCCTCCAGGTCGTGATAATTGGCCGCGACTCGTGTCCGAATTCGGTCGTCTTCAGCAAGGAGTTTCAGGATCTCAAGACGCGCAAAGTCAATGTCATGAAACTGTCCAGCTGCAACCAGATAAACGTTGACGGTTTCGTTGTCGTTGACCATCGCTAAAATTGAATGCGCTTGGTCATGCCTCCATCGATCACCACGTTTGTCCCAGTGGTATATCCACTGAGTGGACTGGTCAACAGTGCGACTTGTGCGGCCACCTCTTCGGCGGTGCCCATACGACCGAGGGGAATGTCACCTAACGTTGCTTCGTAAAAAGGCGCCATGTTCTGCTTAACCATATCCCACGCGCCGCCTTCGACAAAAATTGGTCCTGGGCTCACGGCGTTCACCCGAATGCCTTGGCTAGAAAGGTCCTGTGCAAGCGCACCCGCGTATTGCAGAAGCGCCGCCTTCATGGCGTTGTACGGGCCTGCATTCATGAACTTCTCGAGAGCAGCGGTGGATGAGATCAAAACGATATTGCCATGATCAGACGTACTGAGAGCTGGCAATGCCGCTTCGACACAGCGCACGGCGCCCATCATGTCGTACTCGAAGTTCGCTTTCCATCCCGCTTCCCCTGGCGCATTGCCTCCGGACACGTTCGAGATCAGGATATCAAGCCCGCCCAGCTCACCAATGGCTTCGGTGACCCACGCTTTCAATGCATCGGCATCACCAACATCAAGACCTTTGCCGGTTGCGTTAACGCCTTTAGCTTTGATCGCCTCGACCGCCGCGATGACGTCGGCGTCCGTGCGAGCACACAGCGCGATGTCGCAGCCTTCGTCCGATAGCGTTTCTGCTATGGCACGGCCGATGCCTTTTGTACCACCCGTCACGAGTGCTTTTTGACCTTTGAGTCGTAAATCCACGAGTTTTCCCCTAGTTCATTGGCCCGAACTGAGGGCGCGGGGCCACTTTTATTTTATCGATCTTTACCTCGACGAAACCATCTTTCACGCGGGCGTCGAATTTCCGAACAGACTTCGTTGCCGGTGGTCCAACGCATGCGCCGCTGCGTAAGTCGAACCTGGCCCCGTGTTCCGCGCACGTGATCTCACTCCCGTCGAGTCTGCCCTTCGACAGTTCAGCTTTGGCGTGTGTACAACTGTTCTCGACGACGAGGTAATCGCCATCGACGTTCACCACCAGTAAATCCCAGCCCCGCGCCTCGACCGTCGTGTGATCGCCGGGTGCTAGCGATGCCTCGATGGCTCGCACGTACCCCATTAAGTGATCTTAATCGATTGCCGGAACAGATAATCATCAATGGTCTTGTGAAAGTGGCGTATACGAACTTCCTGATCCGAGATCCACAACCCTCTGTAACCAACCGAATTCATTCCACGTTGTACCATTGGCAGGTTTCTGGAATCCTGATCCAGCACCTCACCGAGCGACTCATCGCCGTGTTTGAACTGCCTGTGTAAAGGCCGCGGCGGGGCGGCTTCGCCTTTCGGAACCATCGTGTAGTTCTGCAGGTCATAGAACATCTTGTTCGGATCGCTGGGATGTGGCCTCTGCCGAAACAACATCAGACTCGTGGCATGAATATTCAACGTGATGTTCGGAAAAATTAGGTAGTGATAATCGTCCGTCAACTGGTCGTCATTCAGATCCGAGAGGTCGTATCCGAGTGACTCTGCATTTGCGCGCCAGTTTTTCTGTATTGCGCGCCGGACGTCGAGTCCGTTGCCTTCGAAGGATGATGGGTCCAGATGATTCATCTTCATGAACCCTTTCATTCCGTCGGAGATTTCTGTGCCGTCCTCAATATGAGTGCTCACGCATCCAAACGGAATCAGGTAGCGGTTATGTCGCTCGTAACAGTCGATTTGTACGTCCATGTCCTCGAGCCAACTCATTAGCTGGGGATGTATGCTGTTCACGTGATAAGTCTCGTTGAAGGCATCCACGGATGCCTTCCAGTTGACGTCCCATTCCACGGTCACGTCGTTGACCAGTGTCATCTCCGGAAAGTGGTAAGGATCGAGGTGCTCGGGAATGATCCCGAGATATTCGCTGAGTGGTTCGGTATCTGGATCAAGGCTAAACCAAACCCAACCACCCCATGTCGCACAAGGGAGCCTCTTAATTGCGAGTTGTTCGCAAGGCACGCCTTGTGGGAAGGTCTCCACATCGGGCACGTTGGCGATCTCGCCTTTTAGGTTGTATTCCCAAAGGTGATAGCTGCACTTGAACGTGCGCGTATTGCCACCCTTGCCGTACGCGACCTGGTTCCCTCGGTGTGAGCAGACGTTGTAGAAGGCGTTTACACCGCCATCTTCATCGCGTGTTAACACGATGCTTTCGTTGCCGATTTCGGTCACAACGTAATCGCCGGTGTTACGCAAATCGCCTTCCCAACAGCCCATTTGCCACACCTTCGTCCACAGGTGATCCCATTCGAGCTGGCGAAAGGCTTCTCCCGTGTAACGTTCTTTGGGAATGATGTCGGTCCCAAGGTCCGGGTCCGGTTCTTTTTGCACCGGCGTTTTGCTCGCCTGAGGGTCCGCGAACCGTTCGATCTTACGGTAGACCGTCATCCGCATCCTCCCTTATGAACTATGAGCTGTGTTGGTTTTAATGTATTGCCCGGTTTCGTGTCAATTTCGCGCGATGTTAGGATATTTTTTACGAGGCCCGGGAAGAAGGCTACGCAACGGGGTTGCGTTAGCAGCGCGCGCTGATGGGCCGGCCGAATGCTGAGGTGATTTTCGGCCGCAATGAAGGCGGCGGCCATCGTTTTCACGGGTTCGTCGAACGATTGCTGCAAACCGAGGATGCGGACTTACCGAGTCTGTTAACGAAATAGAAAGCATTGGGCTTTTCGACACAATTAGTAGCGAATTTTCAACAAATACCGAGAACAAAACATGAGTACACAAAGCGTCATCGAACATCACGTCCAAGCCCTCGCCGAGGGTAATCTCGATGAGATCATGGCCGACTACTCGGTTGATTGCGTGTTCATTGCAAACGATAACTGCATTGTGGGCACTGACGGTATCCGAGCAATTTTTCAGGGGGCGGTGGCGAATGGCGGGTTTGCTGTCTCGATGCAGCACGCGGTATACCATGATGATGCAGCGTACATCACCTGGTCGGTACCCGGCATGATATTGCTAGGTACCGATACCTTCATCGTGAAAGACGAGGCGATTGTGCTACAGACAAACGCGGTGGCATTAGCATCGGCCTGAGAAAGTTCGGGAACATAAATAAGCCGAAAGAGTGAGGTAGACGATGGGAAGTTCAGTACTCGACTTGCCGCTCGAAGAGACGATTCCATTGTCGCCAGAGGCACTGGCGTGCCCCCACGACTACAACACGCGTCTGCGAACCGAAGCGCCCGTATACAAGTGTCCGCATACCGGCATCGTATTCGTGTCGGATTTCGAAACCTCGCGAAAGGTGTTACGCGATCACAAAACCTTTTCCAATCGTTTTTCCGTTGCAATGCGGCCGGATAAGGTCGACGGCAAGGTGCACGAAGTGCAAAAACGGGGCTGGCCCGCCGTCGACACGATGTTGACGCAGGACCCGCCACAGCATCGACGATATAGGGGTCTCGTCAATCAGGCTTTCACCGCGAGGCGAGTGGAAACGCTGGTGCCGCGAATGGAGCAGATATGCCACAAACTGATCGACGGATTCATTCAAGCAGGCCGTTGCGATTTCGTCGACTCGTTTTCGATCCAGTTACCAGTGATTGTGATTGGCGAGCAGCTTGGCGTTCCGGATGAACACTTCCCCCTTATCAGGAAGTGGTCCGAAGCGGCCGCGTTACAGCTCTCAGGTCAGGCTGATACGCAACAGCAAGTCGAGATAGCGCACGTCATCCTCGAATTTCAGAACTACTTTGCGAACAAGCTCGACGAGCGGCGGAAGGACCGTCGTGACGACATAATTTCCGATGTCGTGCACGCACGTCTTGAAGGCGAACGGCCGCTGGATACGGCAGAGTGCCTGTCGATCCTGCAGCAGTTGATGGTTGCTGGTAATCAAACGACCACGCATGCAATAGGTGAAGGCATGTTGCTGCTAATTCAAAATCCGGAACAGCTTGCGAAGGTTCGGCGGGATCCTGAATTGGTGGACGACCTCGTCGAGGAGGTGCTACGGCTATCGACACCGACAGCCAACATGTGGCGTGTTGCAACCGGCGATTCGAAGCTCAGCGGCGTTGAAATCCCCGCGGGAACGATGCTACAGGTGCGTTATTCGTCGGCAAATCGCGACGACGCCCAGTTCGATAACGGGCAAGCTTTCGACGTGACCCGAGACAAGATCAACACGCAGATTGCTTTCGGCTATGGCGTACACATGTGTATTGGCGCGTCGCTTGCACGTAAGGAAATGCAGGTCGCCTTTCGGGTATTGCTCGAACGTTTTACGGACTTTGCGCTGGATGTCGACCCGAGCGAACTGCACTATCCACCCAACGTTCTGCTGCGTGGTTTGGCGGCACTTCCGATCTCGTTTATTGCACGAACTTGAGGGTTTTGCGTCATCGATTTTTTGATCGGGGCTTGACGGGAATCGTTCAGACAATGGCTCACGCACGCGACGAACACCCTGCATTTGTTTTGTCTTGGACATGCTTCCGAGGAATTTCCCTGGGGGTTGTAACCTTTTCGTGGCTGGCTGTTCAGGCGCGTTCGGTATCGTGTCGGCTGGCTTCTCCTTGACAACAATACAATCAGCATTGACGCTCCTTCGTCGTTCAGGGGAGGCCGCATGACTATTATTATTTCAGGCACGATCGATATCGACTCTGCGCAAATGGCGGCTGCGATGGAGGCTGGCCGCCCCCTGATCGAGGGTGCGCTAACGGAAAGCGGGTGTCTCGACTACGACTGGTGTCCCGACCCCTTGAATCCCGGCCGTATTCGAGTGTTCGAGCGATGGGTCGACGAAGCGAGCCTCGCCAGTCACTTCGAGAGTCGTTGGTATTTAGAGATGCGGGATACGATCGGTTCTTTTGGACTTCGCGGTGCTGCGGTCCTGAAATATCGGGTTGATCATCATGAGCCAGTCTACGACGACTCTGGTGCGCCGCGTGCTGACTTTTTCACCGACCCAGCCTGACGAGATGCATCCGTCCCATATAAATCGATTGCTATTAAGAGGTACAGCTTGTCCACTGAAGACGAATTCCTGATCCACAAGCTTGTCGCGCGTTATGCCGATGCGGTTAATCGCCGCGACGAGAAAGCGTGGGCGGCGACTTGGGCCGAGAAAGCAGTGTGGCAGCTACCGACCCAGCCGGAAACTCACGGTCGAGAGTCGATCGTCGATCTTTGGGCAAGAGCGATGAAGTCACTTCCATTCGTGGTGCAACTCGTTCACCACGGTGTAGTACATGTCAACGGCGACCTTGCAACTGGAACTTGGTATCTCAACGAGCACATGAAATTCAGCGAAGGTGCCGGCGTCTTAAACATCGGTTGTTACAAGGACCAGTACACCAGAGCATCTGGCGAATGGCTGTTCGCAGAGCGTCGCTATACGATTTTATATAGCGATGCGGACCCAAAAGTAAATTAGTTACCACTCTGAGAGAGGATCAAGGGGGGTTGGCGCGGGCGTAGGAGTTCGCAAGCCAGCCAAGTCGACGTGATTATCGAGGGGCGTCGCCAGCGATAGTCAGACGGTGCATGTGCCTGCGTTCGCCTTGATAGTCATTGAGCGCGTAATGACTGACGCAACGGTTGTCCCAGAACGCTATTGAACCTTTACGCCAATGAAAACGCGTCGTGAAGACCGGCTGCGTCATGTGGCTTTCGAGCCAGTCCAGTAGCGACGTGCTTTCTCTTGGCGACATGCCTTCGAAATTGATCGTGTGTTCCCGACTGAAATACAGTGCACGTTCGCCGGTTTCCGGGTGCGTGCGTACCAGCGGATGGGCCGGCGACGTATCCAACAACTCCTTGTCTGCTCGCGATGGCATCGAGCGGTTGCCCGTTGATGCGCCGTTGCCGCGCTGGATCATGGTACGGGCCAGGTGTCGAACGTTGTACTCGACGCGCAACGTCGCAAGCAGATCCTGCATGCGAGCGGAGAGCGCCCGAAAGGCGAGCACTCCATCGGCGAACAGGGTGTCGCCGCCACGACTGGGTACCTCAACCGCATAGAGCATGGTCGCCATCGATGGTTGCGGACGATAGATCAGGTCGGTGTGCCAGCCGCCGCCGAAATTGCCGGTTTCGTCGGGCTCTTTGATCACGGGAATCACTTTGGGATGACCAGGTAGCGGCTCGACGAAAGGATAGTCTTCGAGTTCACCGAAGAGAGAACCGACCTTGGCGTGGGTCTCTGGATCGAGTTCCTGGTCGCGAAAAAACAGGACATGGTTGGCGAGGAAAGCCGAGCGGATCTCCTCGACCAAGTCGTCTCCGATCGGAGCTCGAAGGTCGACGCCCGATATCTCTGCGCCCAGCGCG
>CEWR01080040.1_pt1 | contig 10879 bp, 9 predicted proteins | sample 356321 | NCBI WGS metagenome assembly CEWR01 (sample SAMEA2621551, study PRJEB7988) | marine metagenome | biome: marine biome (ENVO:00000447); feature: mesopelagic zone (ENVO:00000213); material: "saline water (ENVO:00002010), including plankton (ENVO:xxxxxxxx)" | depth 790 m
GATATTTATTCAAACAATTGTAAAAAACAAATTTTAAAGAAGATTTATTAACTAAAAGAAATTTAAAAGCTTTTATATCTTAAATTTTAGACAAATAGTAACTTTATTGTTGAAAAAAAAGGATTTCTACAAAATTATGAGAGAGCTCCAATTTTAATAAGAAAATAAGGATTTTAATGTCTTTTTTCTCTTTTCCTAATCTATTATTAAAGATAAAGTTTTAATCAATTCCATTAATACTATTTTTATTTTCTATCAACTCCATAACAAACAAGAAAGATTCTGATCTTTTCTCACCTTCAAATGTGGAAATAGCGATTTTTTTTGATAGAAACCCTTTTTTAACTAACTCTAAGGTGTAATATTTTTCTAACTCAAGGTTATAATCAAAACTCTTTGACCATTTCTTGGTAGAAATTTTCTCATCCCCTTGATACAAATTAACTTCAACATCTTTCAATTTATCATGATTAGAATCTACTAAATACCCAGTAAAACTAACTTGTGAAAAAGAGAGTGAAGAGATAAAAATAAATATAACAAAAACTATTTCTCTCATATATAGAACTGTAATTAAAAACTAATACGTAATATTCATTCAACATGTTGCATCTAACTATACTAGTTAAATAAGACTTTTAAAATAAACCAACCTTGGTAAAACAATATAGTTACCTTTGCAACTTAATCAGAAATGGGGTTCTACAATAAATTGCCATTTTATGTATCTTTATTATTTATAATTGGGTGCATTGAACTCATTAATTAATGTTACCTAAATAAAATAAAAAAGGTTACTACGCTCGTTTCACAAACAATTTATATGTCATTTAAATCATTAGGATTATCAGATCCATTATTAAAAGCTATTGAGAAAAAAGGGTACACTACCCCATCTCCAATTCAAGAAAAATGTATCCCGGTTGTATTACAAGGTAAAGATGTTTTAGCCTCAGCACAAACAGGAACAGGTAAAACAGCAGGTTTTACACTTCCATTACTTCAAATTTTATCTGGAGTACAAACGCCACAAAAAAGACCAATTAGAGCTTTAGTTTTAACTCCAACAAGAGAATTGGCTGCTCAAATATTAGAAAATGTAAAAGAATACAGTACTTTCTTAAAAATTAAGTCAACCGTTATTTTTGGTGGAGTTAAACAAGGACCGCAAGTAAACACATTAAGAAGTGGTGTTGATGTTTTAATTGCAACACCTGGTAGATTATTGGATTTAATAGATCAAGGATACATATCATTAAAGGATGTTGAAATATTGGTTTTAGATGAAGCTGATAGAATGTTAGACATGGGCTTCTTAAGGGACATCAAAAAAGTTTTAGCATTAGTACCAGATAAAAGACAAAATTTATTGTTCTCTGCAACTTTCTCTAAAGACATTAAGAAACTAGCTGGTGGATTTTTAAATAATCCAGTTTTAGTTGAAGCAACTCCAGAAAACACTACTGCTGAAAAAGTAAATCAGCAAATATACCACGTTGATAAAGTAAAAAAACGTGCTATCATTATTCAGATGATCAAAGAAGGAGATTGGCAACAAGTGCTAGTTTTTACAAGAACAAAACACGGAGCCAATAAACTTTGTGAAAAAATGGTAAGTGCAGGAATTACTGCTGCGGCCATTCATGGCAACAAAACACAAGGTGCAAGAACTAAAGCTTTAGCTGGTTTCAAAGCTGGCACTATAAGAGTATTAGTTGCTACTGATATTGCTGCTAGAGGAATTGATATTCCTTTATTACCTCATGTAGTTAATTTTGAATTACCTAACGTTCCTGAAGATTACGTTCATCGAATTGGAAGAACAGGTAGAGCTGGTGCAAATGGTATTGCTATATCTTTAGTTTCTCATGATGAAGTTGCTTACTTAAAGGATATTGAAAAGTTATTGAAACAGAAATTACCTTCCGGTTATATTGAAGGTTTTGAACAAGGTGAAGCTCCAAAAGAAGATCCTAACGATAAAAAACCTCAAAACCATTCACCAAGAAAACCAAGAAACAAATCTGGCGGTAGTAATTGGGGAAAAGCTAAAAGCAACAACTCAGGTGGTAGAAATAACAACTCTAACAGAAGAACAACTAATAAGTAGTGATCCTTGAGCACGTTTTGCGAAACGAGTAAAAGCCACGAATAGAAACTATTAATTAAATTGCAACACTTAGACACCGCTCAGTGTACAATTAAACAAACTAAAAACAAACTGTTTTGGGAAATTTTAAAGATTTAGGAATAACTGACGATTTTATTAAAGGCTTAACTGAGCTTAACATTATCACTCCTACAGAAATACAAAGTGAAGCTATACCTTTATTATTGAAAACTAAAACAGATTTAGTTGGTCAAGCAAATACAGGTACAGGAAAAACAGCAGCTTATGGTTTGCCGTTATTGCAAAATATTGACCCTAAAAACAAAGTAGTTCAAGGGATTATTTTGTGTCCTACACGTGAACTTGGACAACAAGTAGCTAAGCAACTGTTTAAATTTACTAAATACACGCACAAAATATTTGTTGAAGCTGTTTATGGTGGAGAGAAAATTGATATTCAAATCAAAAACTTAAGTAGACCAACTCATATTATTGTTGCTACTCCAGGAAGGTTAATAGACTTAGTTAATAGACAAGTTGTTGATTTACGAAATGTAAAAACAGTTATTCTTGATGAAGCTGATGAAATGCTAAGTATGGGGTTCAAAAAAGAATTGGATCAAATATTAAAGTTCACCCCTTTCTCTGAGCAAACTTGGTTATTTTCTGCTACTATTCCTCATGGAATTAAGCAGATTATTAATGAAAATATGAGTGATGATGCTTACCGAATTGAAATCAATAAAAAAGATGTGGTTAACAAAAATATTGACCATCAATACATCATTTGTGATGAGATTGAAAAATTAAATGAGATTATTAAGTTTTTAAAATCTCAAGGAGAAAATAGAGGAATTATTTTCTGTAAAACAAAAGCTGCTACTCAAAAATTAACGAAACAGTTAATTTCTAAAAATGTTGCTGTAGATTGTATACATGGAGATTTAACTCAAAAAGAAAGAGATAAAGCAATGCGTGCTTTCAAAAATGAAAGTTTACAGGTTTTAGTTGCTACAGATATTGCTGCTAGAGGAATCGATGTTGCTGAACTATCTTTTGTTGCTCATTACCAATTACCAGATCAAGAAGAGTATTATACACATAGAAGTGGAAGAACTGCTCGTGCTGGTAAAAGAGGAATATCTATTAGTTTTGTTACCTCTATGGAAATGAAACAATTAAGATATTTTGAGAAAGCTTTAGGTATAACTTTTGATCAATCTAAATAGATATTACGTTTAAATATATAAAAACAAAAAAGGCATCCTAATAATTAGGATGCCTTTTTACTTAAGCAAAACTTGCTAAGTAATTATTTATCATATTCTTACACCGATAATACACACACCCTCAATTTGCTCTAATGAAACTTTCCAGCTCTTAAAGGAATCATCTATTATTTTTTAATACTTTATAAAAAAATACTAAATCTCCATTACTATTTTTAAACATTGTATAAATGTCAAGCCATAAAGAATTAGAGTCTTCTTCCGAATACTGATAGGCAATAAAATTTTCATTTTTAAAAACGCTATACCATTTTGAGTTCGCATCAACATTCTGTCATATTTATCTTCTATAAAATAATATGCATAGTTTAACAGTAAACAATCATTAGTAGTTAATTTCTTTGAGGTTAATAGCTCACTTTTTAAAGAAACTAACCTATACTTTTTTTTCTGGAAATTTTAACTCATATTCAATATTACATTACTTTAGGCCAAAAAAATGTAATACGAATAATATATAAATGTTATTTTTTATATAATTTGAAACAAAAATTATGGTTTAGATCTTTAATACAATAGATAATCTAAAACACGAAATCATCCTAAATAGTGTGAAATTGCTTAAAAGAATTAAAGTAAAATCTAATGCTATAATTAAGCTTAATTAGTTTAAATCAATCTAAGTAAGTTTAATTTTGATTAACCACTAGGTTAAAAGGGAAATTAAGTATCATACTATAATCTTCTCCAATCTCTAAAAGATCTTCATCTTCTTCATCATAATACCAATTAATTATCACTTCATTACCTGGAGAATCTAATGAGTGTAACTGTTTTAACACATCTAAAATAACCAAAGAAGAAGTTGTATTAAAATATTCTAATTTAAAATCAATTTCCATTTTCCCATCAGGAAATTTTATGCCATCCTTAATTTTAGAAATCAATGGTTTATAAAATATAACTGGATTTTCAAGTGTTGATCTGCCCTCAATTATCAAATGATTTTCTTTTTTATTAAATAAAATAGATGGCGTATTAAATGTTCCCTTTATATTGATATCACTCATATTTCACCAAAAATATAGTATTATTTCGAGTTATTTAAAAGTATTAGCTTAACTCGAAGAGAAACACGATTAACTGCTTAACTTTTCATTTAAAAAAAAATATACTATTGAGTTTTATCCTATGTGATTTAAAACTGCTTCAGCTAACATTGTTGAGGAGTTAGTAAAATAAAAAATAAGGGCATATTGAAAAATCGATATGCCCTAACAAATTTGCACTAACTAATTGTTTTTTAGGAAGTTTATTGACTCAGACTTAATCTCCCTTGGAGACTAATAACATTAACCATTGAGGGTTCTTTCTTATTCTTTGCATTAAAAACACCTTTAAAAGTCATTTTATGATTCTCTTTAACATCTTGGTCTACTTGCATTGAATTTTCTGGATAAATAAAATCTGTATACATTGTTTCTGCATTAATATTAAATTTTGCATCGGCACTAAAAGTTAAGTCTATAGAAGTATACTTAGAGTTTATATCTAATTTCCGAAAGACCCCAAGCACTTCATCTATATCTATATTTCCTTGAAAAGTCTTTAAATCCAGTTCAGTTTTAAGTACACCAATATCAAAAGATGTATATTTTGAATCTCCTGTTATTGTTCCAACAGATCCTATTCTATAACTATTTTGAAAAGAATTTACAGTATACATATTTTTAATACTCTTTGCTTTAAAATTTGAATAAGAACCTTCCACATCAAATTCATTAACATCCTCCATCTCAATTTTTGCCTGAAATACCTCCAAATCTATAACATTAACTTTCCCTCCTATTGACAAGTCTCCGTACTTTAAATTTCCTCCAATTTTTTTTACATCTTTTTCAATTTTAATATTTGTTTGAAAAGCTTTAATTTCTAATTCACCAACTTTAGCAATATTCACATCCGAATACTTACTATCCAATTCTATTTTTTTTGAAGAACCAAAATTACTTTTACTATGAAACAATGTTACTTCACCACCTGCAAAGCTTTCTACTTTGGCAGCACCATACTTAATGTTAAGATCAAATTCTCCTTTAATATTACCTGCAGTAAAATCACCTTGAAAACTAGTAGCTTTTACATCTCCCAATGTATTTTTAATTATAATATCACCATAACTATCTTTAATAATCAAGTTAATTTTATTGGGCACAGTTAGAACATAATCTATACTGTATTTTTTAACTTTAATTTTTTCGCCTTTTTTTGTCATTAACTTTCCTTTAATTGTTGTTTCACTAAACTTACAATCATGTTGTTTACTCCAATCATTTTCAATTTCCAATTTGCGTCCTTTAGCAACTAAATCCAAGTCAAAATCTTCAAGAGCCTTCTGAACATCTTCTTTAGACCCTACAGTAATCGAAATATAGGCATCCATTTTAACAGTTTGTTTATCCCAAGTTTCAATAGAAATATCTCCTTTATAATTAAATATCTCTAATAAATCAATCGCCTCTGCTGAAACTTCTTTGGATATTAACTTTGTATCGCTGTCTTTCCTCTTCTTTTTAGATACCGTATCCTCAAACAATAAATTATTTAATGGAAATAATGGCAACAGGGTTGGTTCAATCCCAATAAGTAGAGTTCCCATATCTATGGGTTTCGATAATATCGAAACGTTCTTAATTATTAATGAAATTTCTTTTTTCTCAGTTAATAATAGTTTCGTTTTATTAAGGCTTTTTAAATAAGGTTTTTCTATTACTTCTTGTGCCGTTTCATTATCACTATTATCTTGTACATAAGGTTTTTCTTTTAAGTATTCTCTATCTATATTTTTGTTCTGTTCTTTTTGTATTTCAGATATCTGTTCAGTTTCTTTTAATGAAACAAAAAATAGTACTGTAGTTGTGAATAAAATTGCTGCTGTTGTCATAAAAATAAAGTTTTTAGTTTTCCACCATGATTGGCGATGTTTTGTTATTCCTTTTATTTTTACAAGCGCTTGTACTTCTTTAAAACTCAATGCAACTGGAATGTTACGAGCTTGTTTAAAGTATTGATCTATAGATTTTGTTTCCATTTTGTATACAGTTTTATTATAAAAACATCGACATTAATATTGAAGAACGAGTGCCGACAACCTCATGTTTAAGTTGATCAGACTTAAACTGTTTCGCTAAATTTTCTCTACCTCTTTTTAAACGTTGCTTTACAGCAGATTCTCCAGAGTTTTGAATTTTTGCTACTTCTTTTATTGAAAAACCACTTATTTCAAAAAGAATAATTGCTTCTTTTTCTTTAACTGATAATTTATTTAACGCTTCATAAAGAACTTTCACATCGTATCTCATCTCTGCATCTATCTCTTCATCAGAGATAGAGTGAGCATCCTCTACAATGTAATTCCCTTTAAATTTAGATCTCCTATGCTTAGTGTTTACAATGTTTTTAGCAATGGTGAACATAAAACTTAAAAAGGCTTCTTTATTTCGAAGCTTGTCAAAATTCTCTAAAGCTTTTAAGACAGTTTCAGATATTAAGTCTTCAGGGTCCATTAATCCATAAGCTCTTGCATGGCAAAACCTAGCAAACGATTCGTGAATAGATTTATAGAGTATTAAGAACTCTTCCTGCTTATCTTTCATAAAACTTATTAATTCGAATTAATTGGTCTCAAAAGGTAAGATACTTAAGTCTAGGATAAGTTACATTTAAAATAGACTATTTTAAAAAAAACGGTGTAAATACTATAATTACAGATAGTTAAGTCCGTAATAATTAATTTTAATTTGCAATAAGATTAAATGGGTATTTAAGAATAGTACTATAATCTTTTCCTATTTCTAAAATATCTTCATCCTCCTCATCGTAATGCCAATTAATTACAACTTCGTTTGGTAGTATTGAGTGATTGTAAATGCCTTAATAATGCCAATATAGATAAAGAAGATGTTGTATTGAAATACTCTAGTTTAAAATCTATTTCAACTTTTCCAGATGACGATTGTATCGATCCATTTAATTTTGCAATAAGAGGTATGTAAAAAATATTTAGATTTTCTAATGTAGAACTCCCTTCAATTAACAACTAATTCTCAATTTATTAAACAAAATAGTTGGAGTCTTTAAAGTTCTTTTTATATCAATATCATTCATCAAGCAAATTTATCTTATTAATCTGAATTCATTAAAAGCTATTAGCTTAACTTAAAAAGAACAACGACTAATTAGTCATTTATTTGTTTAAAAAAACATTTTTCACAAGATATCTATTAATTTTTAGCTCTTTTTAATCAATATAAGCCAAAACTGCTTCAGCTAACATTGTTGGAGATTTAGTAGATTCTCTGAACCATAATTCTGGTTCTATAATTTCTAATTCTACTAAAGCTAAATGATCCTCATTATCCCAAGTTACATCTACCCTTCCGTAAACTGGAATGGTTTTGCATTTTGCCATAACATTCTGAACAAATTCTATCTCTTCAGGTGATGCTTCGTATTTATGAATTGTTCCTCCATGGTCATCCTGAACTCTAAAATCTCCTGCTTTGGCTTTCTTTAATACTGCATGACTATATTTCCCTCCAAAAACCATAAAAGAAACCTCTCCTTTTTCCATAATATTATTTATAAAAGGTTGAATCAACATAGCTTCTTTAGCTATTAGCTCCTTAAAAATAGCTTTATGTAGTTCCGATTCTCCTGGTTTAATTTTATAAGTATGACGAGCTCCTCCAGAAACAGCTGGCTTTAAAATAACATGCTCCCAACCAGAATCAGTTATTGCTTGTTTTAATGTTCTAGTATCTCCTATTTCTATAAAATCAGTCTTTACAATGTTTATTCCGTTAGCTTCTAGGTCTCTCAGATAATGCTTATCCATATTCCAAAAAATTTGTTCTGATGGATTTATCAATTTAGTCTGCTGACTAACTTTATCTAACCATTTTGAAAACTCAGGAAAACGATCAAAATAATCCCAAATGGCTCTAAACAATAAATATTTGGTGGCTGTAAAGTCAAAATCAGGATTATCCCAATTGGTTCGATAAACTTTTAATCCTTTAGCTTCTAAAGCATCAATTATCAGTTTATCTTCTAATAATACATTATCAGTGTAAACATCCGTTTCTTTCGGATTTATATAACAGGATTCTGTTAGTATGGTTATGTCGTAAAGCATAATCTAAAATTATAATAAATAAAGATATTTAGAAAATTTCAATATTATGAAAAAAGAGTGATAAGAATTATTTATCCTTTAAAGAAAAGTTAATTGGCAAATTGTATGAGACCTTAACTTTCTTACCCCTATGTTCTCCGGCTTCCCATTTTGGCATTATATTCATTACTCTAATTACCTCTCTATCACAATTATTACTTAACCCTCTCAATATTTTAGGTTCAATTACAGAACCATCTCTATCTATAACAAAGATGACATATACTTTACCCTGTATATTACTAGACTTCTCTATTTCTGGATAAACTAAGTTCTTTCCAAGAAAAGAAAACAGACTGTCAATTCCACCTATGAATTCAGGCATTTTTTCAACTAAGGTATGTACAGCGTTAGAGTCAATATCCTTAGTGATATCATGCTCCATAATCATAAAGCCCATTATATCAAAATCAGGAACTTCAATATCAGAAACAATACTATCGTTATTTTGTTTAGAACTATTTTTCTGAATTTCACAAACTGGTTTCTCTTTTAAAGAGTCTATTGGAGTATTTACCGCTTCATTTATTTGTCTTTTTTGATTATCACTAGTATTTGAATCTACCTGCGCTACAAGAACTTTATCAAAATGATTCGTAGAAGTAACAATAGTGTTGTCAGAAACTGGCTCATTACAAGAGACTAAAGCTAAACACGCTAATGAAAGAATGGCAAAAACATATTTATTATTCTTTTGTTTTCTTAACCCATTAATAATAACTTCTAATTCTTTGTGATGAAAGTCTAATTGAGATTTCTTTATCCTGCCACAAATAGAGCCATTTTGATTTTGAATAAGAAAGTTTAATATCTCCTCATTTGTTTTTTTCGTAAAATCAAACACATCTTTTTCACAAGCTTTACAATGTCTGGATATCATTCCAATTTTCATTGAACTCCAATTTTCATTACAAGGCTTATCAATGTTTAATTTCATATTTAAACTTAACTAAATATTAATTAGAATATTGTGCATTTAAGATTCCGCACTTCATCTATAAACAAAGTCACAAAAAGGTTATCTATCGCTCTTAATTGATACATCCATTAATGATAATCTTAAAATAGAATTACACTTTTATTCTAACCCATTTTGAGTTTTTACAAGTATAATAGATATTTAAAACTTAAGCTAGTTTATTAAGTTATCACTTCAATTACAATAAAAAATATTTAATCTCCAAAAGAAATTTCGTCAGATAATTCATTTACACCATCACTTTCGTAAGGGTAATATTCTTTTAATTGTACTCCAGCTAATTTAATTCCATTAGCTAATCCTTCGGCAAATTCACCTTCCTTAAAATGTTTAATCATAACATCTCTGGTAGCATCCCAAAAATTATTAGGAACTTTTAAGTTAATTCCTGTATCCCCTAAAATTGCCAATGCTCTATCTTCAACAGCCAAATAGATTAAAGCTCCATTTCTTAATTCCGTTTTTTGAATTTCTAATTCATCAAACATAAAAGCAGCATGATCCAACACTTCTTCTTCACATTTTTTTTCAATATGAACCTTAATTTCACCAGAAGTATTTAATTCTGCTTCTTTAATTGCAGCAACTATTTGTTCTTGTTGCTTTTCTGTAAATAAATTTATAGCCATTATATTATTATCAATATAGTTTATAAAAAAAGGCTCAATTAAATTAATTGAGCCTTTAAGATTTATATTAATTCAATACTCTGATTGATAAAATTGGTTAATTCTTCACCTTTTAACATGTTTTGAGATAACTTAGCCAAATCAGTTGTACGTTTAGTAATTTCTGTTTGTTTTGCTTTGTCAGTTTCGTTTAAAATCTTACTAATTAAAGGATGGTTTGTATTAACTACTAAATTGTAAGTATCTGGCATTGCTCCACCAAACATTTGCATTCCTCCGCCACCACCAACAGCTTGCATTTCCTTCATTCTTCTCATAAACTCAGGCTGAACAATTGTCATTGGCTGGTCAGTTTCTCCCATACTCTCAAACTGAACAGAAAATTTAGCTTTTTCAACTACTTCTTCAATAACTGGTTTCAACGTTTCTTGTTGCTTCTCATCTAATTTAGAAGGAATTTTTTCATCCTTATCAATTAACTTATCAATTGTATCCGCATCAACTCTTGTCCATGTAGTGTTTGGTAATGATTGCTCTAACTTGCCAACTAAGTGAGAAGTTAAGTGCGTATCCATTACTAAAACCTCATAACCTTTTGTAGTGGCTGCATTAATAAATGAATGTTGTGCAACAGCATCAGAAGTATAGATATAAACTAATTTATCATCTTTATCTTTTTGAGCTGGAGTAATTTTT
>CEWR01056485.1_pt1 | contig 10874 bp, 8 predicted proteins | sample 356321 | NCBI WGS metagenome assembly CEWR01 (sample SAMEA2621551, study PRJEB7988) | marine metagenome | biome: marine biome (ENVO:00000447); feature: mesopelagic zone (ENVO:00000213); material: "saline water (ENVO:00002010), including plankton (ENVO:xxxxxxxx)" | depth 790 m
GCTTTTCTCAATATGGAAAATATAGCTTAAATGTTATTCAAACGATAACTCCTTCTTCAGGAATTTCAGTTGGAGATTACGTAACGATAACATTATCTGTTGTACATAATAATTATGTTTCTTGTGATTCTTGGATGAATGGCGTTACATTAGATTTAGGGCCAGGATTTGATGCCTCTACTATAAACTATATTTCGGCTCCCTCTTTAACTTGGATTTCTGCAGGAGTTGCTAATGATATGCCTACAGGAACGATAGGTTGGGGTTATGATGTTTTAAACAATAGCAATCCTTTTTCAAGTTGGGGCAAGTCGGGGGCAGGACCTTTTGTTTTTGAATTAGAGGTGCAAGTAGTGGGAGTCTCAAATGTATCGGATTTAGATGTGGATGTTTTTTATAGTAGTGATTTTGATACAGGAGCATATTCTGGAGGAAATTGTGGTGTCATTAATAGTCCAGATGGACCTTATTTCTTAGCTCCTTCAATTGCTTTGCCAATTAAATTAATTTCTTTTTATGGTGCGAGTAATGATAAAGAAAACAAGTTGAGTTGGGTAACGGAAACTGAAATAAATAATGATTTCTTTATCTTAGAAAAGAGTTATGATGCAATAAGTTTTGAAGAAGTTGAAATGTTGAGTGGTGCAGGAAATAGTGTTGAGAATATTAGGTATGAGTCATTAGATTTGAATCCACAAAATTTGACTTATTATAGATTAACACAAGTTGATTTTGATGGGAACTCAGAAGCCTCGAAAATTATCGTAGTTACCAATAGTAATTTCAATAAAGGAGAAGGTGCTAAGTTGCTGAAAATTGTTAACTCCTCGGGTCAGGTTGTTACTAAAAATTATCCAGGAGTTTTAATAGAATATTATGCTGATGGGAGAATAGAAAAAAAAATAAGATTGTAAAATAATTTTTGATTAGTAAATAAAGGCTGAAACTTTTATGCTCCTTCCCTTTTATTTTTGTGATAAAACAAGTTCTTCCATTTTAAGCAGAATGGTTTCCTGAGTTTTAAGCATTTGTGATGTATATTTTGTGGCGTAGTAATAATCCTTCATTTTTTTAACGTATTGGATCTTCGTTATAGGGAAGTCTAATTCACTATAATCAATTCCATCCATATGCTCTAATAGTACTATTTCAAGGTCAAAAGGTCTTACATTTTTATTAATCTCTTTATTGCTTGATCTAGTATCAAAAAGTACTCTTTTGGTTACAAAGTTGTTCTTTTCAAACACTAATGTTATGTAGGCGTTTTTAGGAATGTTAAATTCAAACTTACCTTTTGGGTTGCTATAAAAAGTTTTAATTAAGGTATTTTGGTTGTAAACTTTTATAGCTACTTTGTCTATTTTTTTTGTAGACGAGTTTGTTGTATAAGCTGTAGTTATGCCTTTAATTTCAAACTTTTTGGCGGTTTCTTGAGATTGAACAGTTCCTAAAAAAAGGGATAATGTTAAAATTGAAATTATTTTTTTCATGACTAGTAGTTTTAAGTTCTATGCTAAGTTAGAGCAGATACAAGCCTTTTAAAAGAGTAGAATTACCCCATTTTATTAATGGTAAAACATTAAAGTTATTATGTATTAAAACGTAAAACAGTTGTTAACTACTTAGAGCTTATTACGTTTGTTGATTTTTAAGATTCATTTTTCCTTTTATTTACAGGGATTTAGAAATAAAAAAAGGGTAAACTAGATGTTTACCCTTTTTTTTAATTTCAAGAACGTTAGTTAAGTTAAGCTTAGTGATTGCATCACATTATCTAATTTATTTTCTAACTGTTGGTTAGCAGTTTTAAATTCAGTTTTATTATTTAAAGGTGCTTTAACACTGAAATAGAATTTAATCTTAGGTTCAGTTCCTGAGGGACGGGCAGTAACTTTTGTTCCATCTTCAGTAAAATATTGTAACACGTTTGACTTTGGTAAGTTTATAGCCTCTTTAGTGTTTTTAATAGGGTTTATTGATTCTGAATCTTGATAATCTTTAATCATAACCACCTTTGATCCATCAATTTCTGTTGGAGGGTTAGTTCTTAAACTGTGTATCATTTCTTGTATTTCTTCAGCGCCACTTTTGCCTTGCTTTGTAATAGACAATAAGCGTTCTTTATATAGCCCGTGTTGCTCGTAAATCTCAATTAATTTACCATACATTGTTGTTCCTTCTTCTTTAGCCCATGCAGCTATTTCAGCTAATATGGCGCAAGAAGTTATTGCATCTTTATCTCTTACAAAATCGCCAATTAAATAACCATAACTCTCTTCTCCACCACCAATAAATGTTTGTTTTCCTTCTTTACTTTTAATGAGGTCTGCAATAAATTTAAACCCAGTTAAAGTATCATAACAATCAACTTTAAAAGATTTACAAATAGAATCAATTAGCGTAGTTGTAACAATTGTTTTTCCAACAAATTGTTTACCGTCTAAACGATTTTGTTCAGACCATTTAGAGAGTAAATAATAGACAAGTAAAGATCCAGTTTGGTTTCCATTTATAATTTCAAATTCACCTTCTAAATTTTTTACAGCAATTCCAACTCTATCAGCATCTGGGTCTGTTCCCATTACAATATCAGCATCAATATCCTTAGCTAAATTAATTGCCATGTCAAGAGCTGCTTTCTCTTCTGGGTTAGGGGAGTGTACTGTAGAAAAATTACCATCAGGTACTTCTTGTTCTTTTACAATAGTTACATTTTCAAAACCATACGCTTTTAATGCTTGTGGAACTAGTTTGTAGCTTGTTCCGTGTATAGGTGTGAAAACAATTTTTAAATATTTTTGTTTTTGGATGATTTCTGGAGATAATGATACTTTTTTCAAAGCTTTAATGAATAAATCATCCATTTCTTCACCTAATTCTTCAATTAAGTCATTTTTAGGGTTGAAGTTTACATCAGCAATGTTAGTGATTTTTCTAACCTCATCAATTACATTTTTATCGTGTGGTGCAACTAATTGCCCTCCGTCATCCCAGTATACTTTGTACCCGTTATATTCTTTGGGGTTATGAGATGCTGTTATAATAACTCCACCTTGGCAGTTGAGTTCTCTAATCGCAAAAGAAATTTCTGGAGTAGGTCTTAAGTTCTCAAAAATATAAGCTTTAATCCCATTTGCAGACATTACATCAGCAGTTATTTGTGCAAATAGTTGGCTGTTATTTCTACAGTCGTAACCAATTACAATTTTAATTTCTTCTAAATCTTTAAACTGAGACTTTAAATAATTCGCAAAGCCTTGGGTGGTCATTCCAACAGTATATTCATTTATTCTGTTGCTCCCAACGCCCATTATGCCTCTTAGTCCACCTGTTCCAAATTCTAGGTCTTTATAAAAAGCTTCAACCAAATCATCCGTTGGATTATCAATTAATCGTTGCACTTCAGTTCTGGTTTCTTCGTTATAATTAGTCGATAACCAAGTTTTCGCTTTTTCAATTATTGTTTGATCTATTTTTGCAGTTGTGCTTTCCATAATGTTCTTGTAATTAAAGGTATAAAGATGATTTCTTAGGCCATTTTTGGCTCAAATTTCTTTAAGTACCAATCTACTGTTTTAATAATTCCTGTTTCAAAGTTTTCATCAGCTTTCCAGCCTAATTCATTTTCAATTTTAGTAGCATCAATAGCATATCTTCTATCATGGCCAGCTCTATCTTTAACAAAAGTAATTAAGTCTTTATGAGAATTAGCTTTTGGCTGTCTCTCATCTAACACTTCGCAAATGTAATTTACAATGTAAAGGTTATCTTTTTCATTTCTTCCGCCAATATTATATGTTTCTCCAGATCTACCTTTATCAAACGCAGCAGCAATTCCTGTTGCATGATCTCTTACATATAACCAGTCTCTAATGTTTTTACCATCACCATAAATTGGAATTTCTTGGCCAGAAATTGCTTTTCTTATAATGGTAGGAATCAATTTTTCGTTGTGTTGGTTAGGTCCATAATTGTTAGAACAATTAGTGGTTACTACATTCATTCCGTATGTGTGGAAATAACTTCTTACAATTAAATCTGAAGAAGCTTTACTAGCACTATATGGGCTGTTTGGAGCGTAAGGTGTTGTTTCAGTAAATAAGCCTGTATCGCCTAATGTACCATAAACCTCATCGGTAGACACATGTAAAAAACGAGCGTTTTCATAACCTGGTTTAATATTAAAAGGTGAGTCCATCCATTTATTTCTGGCAACATCAATTAAAGTAAATGTTCCGTTAATATTTGTGTTAATAAAAACTTCTGGACCAGTAATAGAATTATCCACATGAGATTCTGCTGCTAAATGCATTACACCACAAAAGTCATGCTCATCAAATAATTGTTGTATTAAATCTCTATCACAAATATCACCTTCTACAAATGTGTAATTTGAATTTGCTTCAACCTCTTTTAAGTTGTTGAGGTCTCCCGCATAAGTCAATTTATCAATGTTTACAATTTTGTATTGAGGAAAAGCTTCCAATAGATAGATAATTAGGTTTGACCCTATAAATCCTGCTCCTCCGGTAACTAATAGTGTATTGTTCATAGTAGATTTGTTTTAAGATTAACTGTTGACTAACAGTTGATTGATACAAATTTTCAAACTATCTTCCCATTTAGAAATAGTAAGTTTAAACGTACTTTTTATTTTTTCTTTACTCATACTCGAATCTTTAGGGCGGGGTGCTGGTAAAGGATAATCTTCTGTGGTAATTGGATTTATTACGCAACCAGTATTTGCTAGTTTCATAATTTCTTTAGCAAAATCGCACCAAGTGGTAACGTGTTCGTTGCTATAGTGGTAAACTCCAAATTTATTTTTTACTGATTTATTATCAGTTTTTTTAATCATAACCATTAAGGCATTTGCTAAATCTTTAGCATAAGTTGGGCTACCATATTGATCGGCAACAATTCCAAGCTCATTTCGTGTTTCAGCTAATTTTAGCATAGATTTCACAAAATTTGCATTAAAAGTAGAGTAGAGCCAAGAGGTTCTTACAATGTAATGCGCGGCACAATTTGCTTTAATGGCAATTTCGCCATGTAGTTTTGATTTTCCGTAAACAGACAGTGGTAATGTTATTGCGTCTTCAGTATAGGCTTCACTACTTTTTCCATCAAACACATAGTCTGTTGATACATGAAGTAAAACGGTGTTTGTGCTATTGCATGCTTTTGCTAATATTTCTGCTCCAGTTGCATTTACAAGTAGCGCAGCTTTTTCATTCTCTTCAGCAGCATCAACTGCAGTATAAGCAGCACAATTAACAAGATAGTTAATTGTATTAGCCTTTAAAAAAGTAGTGACTTCACTTTCGTTCGTAATATTTAGTGTCTCTTTAGAAACAAAAATAAAATTGAAATCAGCGTAATTCTCTTTAATCGATTTAAACTCAGAACCCAATTGTCCGTTTGCTCCAGTTATTAAGATGTTTTTACTCATGAGTGCTATTGATTATACAATCGAAAATTTTTGAGTGGTTAAATTAATTAAGTATTTACCGTATTGATTTTTCTTTAAAGGTTCAGCCAATTCTAACAATTTTTCTTTTGAAATATACCCTTTGTTAAAAGCAATTTCTTCCAAACAAGCCACTTTAAGTCCTTGTCTTGTTTCAATTGAAGCAATAAAGTTTGATGCTTGCAACATACTGTCATGTGTTCCAGTATCTAACCACGCAATACCTCTACCCATCAATTCAACATTTAAACTTCCTTCATCTAAATACAATTGATTTAGATCAGTTATTTCAAGTTCACCTCTATGAGATGGTTTAATCGTTTTTGCTTTTTCTACAACAGTATTATCATAAAAATACAAGCCTGTAATTGCATAATTTGATTTTGGTTCTTCTGGTTTTTCTTCAATACTTAAAACCTTTCCGCTTTCATCAAAATCAACAACACCATATCTATCAGGATCATTAACATAATAACCAAAAACAGTAGCTCCAGCTCCAGCATTACTTGCATTTTCTAACATTCTAGAAAATCCATATCCATAAAAAATATTATCTCCAAGTACTAAACAGCAACTGTCATTTCCAATAAATTCTTCTCCAATTAAAAAAGCTTGTGCTAAACCATCTGGTGAAGGTTGCTCTTTATAACAGATAGATATTCCTAAATCTTCTCCATTTCCTAATAAGTTTTCATATAATGGTAAATCTTGAGGAGTAGAAATAATTAAAATTTCTTTGATCCCAGCAAGCATTAAAACCGATAGCGGATAATATATCATTGGCTTATCATATATGGCTAGCATCTGTTTTGAGACTGATCTTGTGAGTGGATAAAGTCGGGTTCCCGAACCTCCAGCTAATATTATTCCTTTCATAATTTTAAGTTCAGTTTTGAGTTGGGTAAATTATTAATAATTCCCAAAGTGGGAAACTCTAAAGGGATAAAAATTACCCAGCTTTATTTAATTTTGGTTGATGACGTTTTAAGTGCCATGCCCAAGCAGTTTCAATAATACTTTCAATATTATTAAACTCTGGTTTCCAACCGAGTACTTTTTCAACCTTATCGTATGATCCAACCACCGTAGCAGGATCTCCATCTCTTCTCTCTGTATAGTTTACAGGTATGTTATTTCCAGTTACTTTTTTTGCAACATCAATAATCTGCTTAACAGAAAACCCTTCCCCATTACCTATATTAAAGTTATTTGATTTTTTGTTTTTCAACATCCATTCTAAACCTAACATGTGTGCTTTTGCTAAATCATTTATATGGATATAGTCTCTTACACAAGTTCCATCCTTTGTGTCATAATCAGTTCCAAAAACACTAATGTTATCGCGTTTGCCCATTGCAGCATCTAATACCAAAGGAATTAAATGTGTTTCTGGATCGTGGTCTTCTCCAATTTCGCAATCAGGATCTGCTCCAGCAGCATTAAAATATCTTAAAATAATATGCTTTAAACCGTAAGCAACTTCATAATCAGCTAAAATTTCTTCTACCATTAATTTTGTTTTCCCGTAAGGGCTTAATGGTTTTTGTGGATGGTTTTCATCAACGGGAATGTATTCTGGTTCTCCAAAAGTGGCACAGGTTGATGAGAATATAAAGTTCTTCACATTATATTCTACCATAACGTCTAATAGGTTAATGGTATTTACAACATTATTAATGTAATATTTTGATGGTTTACTTACCGACTCTCCAACATATGCAAATGCTGAGAAATGCATGACAGCTTGTATGTTGTAATTTGAAAAAACAAATTCAAGGACTGTTTTATCAGCAATATCACCTTCAATAAATGTTCCCCATTTTACAAACTCTTCATGACCATAAATTAGATTATCTAATACGATTGTTTTATATCCTGAATTAGATAACATTTTGTTGGTATGAGAACCAATATAACCAGCTCCACCAACAATAAGAATGTGTTTATCTCTATTTTTCATTATATCTGTGTTTTAAAATATTCAATTGTTTTTATTAATCCTTCTTCTAGATGAATGTTTGGTTCCCAACCTAATTTTTCTCTAGCGAGATCAATCACTGGTTGTCTTTGCATTGGGTCATCTTGTGGTAAAGGTTGTTTAACAATTTTTGATTTTGAACCCGTTAAACGAATAACTTCATCTGCCAGTTGAGCAATGGTAAATTCTCCAGGATTACCAATATTTACAGGCCCAATAAAATCATCACCTGTATTCATTAAAGCAATCATCCCGTTAATGTTATCATCAACATAGCAGAAACTTCTTGTTTGATCTCCTTCACCATAAATGGTAATGTCTTCTCCTCTTAATGCTTGCACAATAAAGTTTGAGACAACACGGCCATCATTCATATCCATTCGTGGACCATAGGTGTTAAAGATTCTCATTAATTTAATTCTCACATTATTTTGTTGATGGTAACTCATAAATAATGTTTCAGCACATCTTTTTCCTTCATCATAACATGCTCTAATCCCAATGGGGTTTACATGCCCCCAGTAACTTTCTGGTTGTGGATGAATTTGTGGATCGCCATAAACTTCACTTGTAGAAGCTTGTAATATTTTGGCTCCAGTTCTTTTTGCTAATCCTAACATATTAATTGCCCCAGAAACAGAGGTTTTAATTGTTTTAATAGGGTTGTATTGATAATGAATTGGAGATGCCGGACAAGCTAAATTGTAAATTTCATCAACTTCAATAAAAAAAGGCATTGTAACATCGTGCCGGATTAACTCAAAGTAGGGGTTGTCTAGTAAGTGAACAATGTTTTGTTTGTTCCCAGTAAAATAATTATCCAAACAGATAACTTCATTACCCATACCTAATAATCTTTCGCATAAGTGTGAGCCTAAAAAACCAGCTCCTCCTGTTACAAGCACTCTTTTTTTCATCGTGATATAATTTAGTTGAAATAAATACCTAGTAGTTAGAAATAACTACTAGGTGTATTTTGTTTTAGGCTACTTTTATTTGTGACTTTTTTGGATGAGTACTTTTAGTGTTTACTCCCATACATGTGTATGTAAACCCTAGTTCGGCCATATCTTTGTAGTCATAGATATTTCTACCATCAAAAATTATCTTCTCGTCCATTAGGTTACCTACAGTATTGAAATTAGGGAATTTGAATTCCGACCATTCTGTTAAAATCATTAGGCAATCAGCACCTATTAGTGCAGAGTATTGATCTGGACAATACTCAATTGTATCTCCAATAAGATGCTTTGCTTCTTTTGTAGATACTGGATCGTATGCAGAAACAATACATCCAGCTTCTAATAATTGTTTTACAATTGTTAAAGATGGAGCTTCTCTCATATCATCTGTTTCAGGTTTAAAAGATAATCCCCAGAGTGCAATTTTACGTCCAAGTAAGTTTTTTTTGCCACCAAAATAATCTTCTACCTTTTTGTATAAAACATTTTTTTGACGCTCATTAACTTCTTCAACAGCTTTTAATACACTCATTGAGTATTTATGTTGAGTAGCAGTTTTAATTAATGCCTTTACATCTTTAGGGAAACAAGACCCTCCATATCCAATTCCTGGATAAATAAATTTAGTTCCTATTCTAGTATCACTTCCAATTCCTTGTCTTACCAAGTTTACATCAGCACCTACAATCTCACAAAGATTTGAGATGTCATTCATAAAACTAATTTTTGTTGCAAGCATAGAGTTGGCTGCGTATTTTGTCATTTCGGCCGAAGCAACATCCATAAAGATTACAGGATGTCCGTTCATTACAAATGGTTTGTATAATCTATTCATTAATTTTTTGGCTCTTTCGGAGTCTATTCCCACTACTATTCTATCTGGTTTTAAGAAGTCAGATACTGCAGCTCCTTCCTTCAAAAATTCAGGGTTAGAAGCTATTCCAAATTCAATGTTTACACCTCTTTTATCTAACGATTTTTGTACAGCAGCTCTTACTTTTTCTCCCGTTCCAACTGGCACAGTACTTTTGGTAACTACTAACACATAATCGTCAATCAACTCTCCAACTTGATTAGCAACTGCCTCAACATATTTTAAATCGGCACTTCCATCTTCTCCTGGTGGAGTTCCAACAGCAATAAAAACGACATCACACTCAACTAAAGCATTTTTTAAATTTGTTGTAAAGTGTAGTCTTTTTTTATGAAAATTTCGAAGCACTACCTCTTCTAATCCTGGTTCATATATAGGTAAAATACCTTCTTTTAAATTTTCAATTTTTTTCTCATCAATATCAACACATGTTGCATTAATACCTACTTCCGAAAAACAAGCTCCTGTTACTAACCCAACATAACCTGTACCTACTATTGCTACTTTCATATTTTTTTAATTTATTATTAATGATTAGGCCACTTTAGTTGTTAAAAGGACCTCTTTTTTATAATTTTCTTGAATTATCATTCTTACTGTTTTATCTAGATCTGAAGCTATATTCATAAAGTGTATATACGCTTCATAAGGCGAATCATTATTGTCTGATTGCATTAATGAATTACCATTAACAGTGCCTTTTGCACACATCCGATAAAAATGATCTGAGGTTAAAAGTTTAGACCATTTGTCTAAAAGTAAAGGGTCCTTAATTAGTTTTATAAGACCTTCTAACTCGTGAATTGTCTCAAGTGATTCATATTGCATGGAATTACTTTTCCATGTAGTTGCTTCATCTTGATTGTCCATCCAAGAAGTCAGATTATGAGTGTCGTACTCCTCAATCGCTTCATAAGAATTTATTATTTCACTAGGTGTTTTAAAATCAAAGTTCTGGTGGTTAAGAACTGCTTCAGGTAAATAATCTAAAAAGTCAAATTGCTCAACTGATTGTTCGTAATTCATAAAGATGTTTATTACATCACTTGCTTCATTAACAAGGTTGTTTTTATGAGAAAAGTTATCGATTGTTAACGGAAAACCTTTCCATCCTTTAGCAGAAAACCTGAATTTAGCATCATCCGATAAACTATACTGTTTGAGTAAACATTTAATATTTTTTGAGCCAGTAGTATTAAAAATTTGATGAGGACTTCTTCCATGTAAATTTCGATTGACAGCATCACAAATTATTCCTTTATAACCCAATCTTTCGATGTAAATAGCAATTTCATTATTGTAATTAAGTTCATGGTTTCTAAAAACTTTTGGAGTTTGATTAAAATGCTTTTTAATCTTCTCTTGGTGTTTTTGTATTTGTCTATGAAATTCTTCTTTAGAGTATAAATAACTAAGTGAATGATAATATGTTTCAGCTAAAAATTCTACACAACCTGTATTCGCTAATTTGATAAATGATTGAAGAACATCTGGGCGATATTGTTCCATTTGCTCTATTAAAGTACCACTTAAAGATAAGGCAACTTTAAATTCCCCGTTAGACTTATTTATTAAGTCGAGGATCTTTTT